>OJCB01000801.1_pt1 | contig 11369 bp, 9 predicted proteins | sample 1591501 | NCBI WGS metagenome assembly OJCB01 (sample SAMN05416813, study PRJEB24817) | seawater metagenome | isolation source: Sea water | place: Canada:Atlantic | collected 2013-07 | reverse complement strand
GTGGGCTCGGAGAGATGTGTATAAGAGACAGCTTGTATTCTAAGCACCTACAACTAATTTCAACCTCCATTTTAAAACAGCTTCAGAGCAATCTTAATGAAGCCCAAAGTTAAAATTTAAAATTATACCATTGGAATTAGCAAAGGATAATCGGCGAGAATTTATGGCTGGCCTACCAAGTCTTCATATACTTTTTTCATTTCTCTAACCGAACGTTCCACGCTCAAGAAGTCGGCTATATGCTTCTGCCCTTTTTGTCCCATGTCTTTGCGTAACTCGGCATCAAAGGCAAGTTTCTCGATAGCCTTGGCCAGAGCAGCCGGATCTCTGGGAGGCACGACAAGGCCAGTTTCTCCGTCGATAGCCATCCCGCGGTTGCCAGGAATAGAGGTGATGATGGTAGGATTGCCCAAAAACATGGCCTCCAGCGCTCCCTTCGGAGTTGCTTCGCCAAAAATGGACGGTAAAATGCTAAAATCACAGGCCCTCACTATTTCCAAGACATCTCGTCTGAAGCCCGGAAAATGCACCCGATCTTTATAAGGACTGGTTTTCAGGATCTCGAGTACTTCTGGCTCATCCATATTGCGGCCCACTAAGATGAAATGAACGGGGGCATCTGCCGGAAGTAGCTTAGTGGCTTCCATCAAATAAGGAATGCCTTTCATTTTACGCGCATTGGCTACAATACTCGCCGTGATCGCATTGGGCGGAATATTAAATTCCGATAGATCAGCAGCCTTGACATCCTCGTACCAAGACAAGCGATGGCCTTTATTGACCGTCACTGCCTTCTCTTTTTTGAAAAAGGGCTGACTTTGGAATAGTTCTTTGATGGAATCGGCTAGGCAAGTTATTTTGTCTACGCGCGGATTGAGGTGGGTGAGGTAGCAGGTCGGGTCATACCAGTGGATATTGCCGGTATAGCCTCGGTAGGTCACCACTTTGACGGGTAGGTTCCAGGCGGCCTGCAAGCCCGTGATGATGGCCGGGTTATTGTATAAATGTAGGATGTCATGTCCCCCACTGACCAATTCATCCCGAATCAGCCGAACGGCAACTCGGTCAAACTTTTTTTCTGGATGAAAATCAATCACGCGGATCCCTGCCTCTCGGAAACGCGCCACGAAAGGCGCATGCCCAAAAGTCATTACTTCGACCTCGACTCCCGCTTTCTTCAAACCAATGAAAATCTCTCCCTCTGGACGAACAGCATTATAGTTATCATCATAATTACTGATCACCAATACCTTCAAGGCTTTCTCCATAGGATCGTCCTCCAAATTTATTGATCAAAAAGGGCTAGTCATTTAAAGTGCACTAGCACCACTCTCCTACTTATAGGGATGGCGATAAAATAAATTGCGTTTTATGGGAGCCGTATTTTGTCGATAGACGAGGCGAAAAACGCAGTATAGCGGCAAAATACGCTGCCATAAATGTAAATTTATTTTGTCAACATCCCTTAATCCTTATTCTTCAATATTCCTTCCCGCACTGCTTCTCTTTTCACTCCATGCAATTGTACCTTATCGGTCTTGTCCTTTCTCAACTTCATATTGAGGAATTCAACGAAAAGTGAGAAGGAAATAGCGAAGTAAAGGTATCCCTTAGGTACTGCACCTACTCCTGTTCCCGCAATTTCGAAATGGGCCAAATGCGCTCCTTCAGCTATCAGCATAAAACCAATCAAAATCAGGAAGGCAAGTCCCAACATTTGAATCGTTGGATGTTTATTCACAAAATTGGCCACTGGATTGGCAAAAAGCATCATAATAACCACCGAGAAGATCACGGCAAAAACCATAATGGCTAGGGCGCCTTCTACGCCATTGGTCATCCCCACGGCTGTCAAGATAGAATCGAAAGAAAAGACGATATTGATTAACGTAATCTGAATAATTACCTGTGTTAAGGTAGCCTTCACGCCTCCACCTCCATTCGCATGGTCATCTCCCTCCAATTTATGATGGATCTCAGAAGTACTTTTATACAACAAGAATAGTCCCCCAAGAATCAAAATAATGCTTTGTCCTGAAAAGCCGCCAGATAAGAAATCCGTGTGGAATTCAATCCAGGGTTCTTCCATAGCGACTAATATCGAAATCCCAAAAAGCAGGACCACACGGAGTAACATCGCTAATAGCAAACCTATATTAGTCGCTTTGGGTCGCTCCTCCTCTGGCAATTTATTGGAGGCTATCGAAATGAATATAATGTTGTCGATCCCCAATATTATTTCCAGGAAGGTCAAGGTCAGCAAGCTCATCCATACTTCTGCACTTGCCAAATTGGGTATAATGAATTCCATAGTTCAGTTTTTTATCAGTTAAAGAGCTCCGTTCATCTAAAATGAGAACATACCTACTTTGCGCTGCAATTTTACAAAATGTATACGCAATGCAAGGTGCTTTCGCCCATTTTTTCGATGAAAAATAGAAACTAGCGGGCTATTACTTGCCTCTTCTCTAGCTATGCTGATAGAGATATAGTAAATTTGTGGTCGCTACAATACCGTAAACTTGAATTCACTTAGAGTATGAAATACAGACGTTTAAACCTTGACGAACTAAAGAGTCTTGAAAAAGATTTCATCAATTTCTTAGCCGCTAACTCAGTGACGGGCGAGGATTGGGAGAAATTAAAAAATGAAGAACTCGATAAAGCAGAAAGCTTAATTGAAATATTTAGCGACATGGTCTTTGATAAGACCTTGGAGAAAATAGAATACCTCGAACAGAAATCAGCTAGAGAAATCCGTACCTACCACTGTCAAGCCGATAAACTCATCATGATAGGTCTACTCATCGAGGGAGAGACGACACTTGATTTCCGACAAAACATCGCCCCAGAGCAAATGATCAATCAGCTGAATCTATCTGGCGCACAGCTGAAGCTCTTTAGAGGAGAAAAGGCTTATGATACAGATCGCAAGGAAATACTCTTTAAATTGATGGAGCAAGGCGCTTTGATCGCTAAAGATGGACACCTATATAAAGTATTCAGTCAGTTACAGAAAGCATAACGAATGGCTTTGTTACCGGGTCCAAAGGCTGATTTAATGACAGGGCTAGTTTTACTTTTTGTAATGACTAGTCCTCTAAGTTATGCCCAAATCAGTCTGGATCGAGCCGTTAGCTATCACGCCAAACGCCAAAACCTGGAACAACATCTTTTCCAACTAGAAGAGACCTTAGATCTATCCTTTACTTATAGTCCTGACCTAAAAAATATCAATAAGAAGTATAGTTTTTGGATCAAAAAAAAGCCCTTAAGAAAATTACTTGATCAACTAGGCAGGAAATATCGTTTTAGCTATCGACTTATTGGCCGACAGATCGTGCTAAAAGAGAAGCTAGGCAAAGCTGCACCTCCACTGGTGGGTACCACTCCTCAATCGCTCGTAAAAAAAGAGGAGCAAAAGTGGGAACAAACCATTAGAGGTAAAATAGTAGATGCCCAATCTAAAACGCCACTCATCGGCGCCAACATATTCTTACACTCCAGTGAAGACTTCAAAGGAACGGCCACGGATGAAAAGGGCGAATTTATCTTGGAAAATATTCCGGTGGGTAGGCAGAGCTTTGAAGCGACGTACATAGGCTATGATTCCTACCAGGTGACGGGCCTAAAAGTAATATCGGGTAAGGAGAATCAATTATTGATTGAGCTAACCGAATCCGCGAATGTGCTTTCCGAAATTGTCGTTAAAGCTAAAGTGGATAAGATGTCTCCCATCAATGAAATGGCCAGCATCAGTGCGCGTACTTTTTCGGTAGAGGAAACCAGTCGCTACGCCGCTAGCTTCTCCGATCCCGCGCGCATGGCCAAGTCTTTTCCGGGCGTGTCGTTCATCAATGATCTAGAAAACGAAATTATTGTCCGGGGTAACCCGCCAGTCAGCCTCTTGTGGCGGCTCGAGGGTGTACCGATCCCCAACCCCAATCACTTTGGTTCCATTGGTAGCAGCAGTGGAGCCATTAGTATGTTGAGTAGTAATACACTGAGTAATTCGGATTTTCTGACGGGTGCATTTCCTTCTGAGTACGGCAACTCCCTTTCGGGCGTATTTGATCTTAAAATGCGCAGCGGCAATCCCGCCAAACGAGAAAGTACCTTCATGTTTGGTTCCCTAGGGATTGATTTTGCGACCGAAGGTCCTTTCAATAAAGAAAAGCCAGGTTCCTATTTGGTGAACTACCGTTATTCTAGTTTGGCGGTACTGGACAAAATCGGTTTGAATCCGACACAGACGAAATCCATTCCCGACTATCAGGATATCTCCTTCAAACTACATTTCCCGACTAGTAAAAATGGGATTTTTGATGTTTTTGGTTTGGGTGGCTTCAATCGGGATAGAAGTATCCAAGATTTTAGGCCGACGAACGATCCCGATGATTATTTTGACGAACTAGATCGCAATACACTGGCCTTGCTGGGTGTTTCTCATTTGTATCCCTTATCAAACAATGATTATCTCAAGACGACCTTTGCTTTTTCATTCTATAATATCTACTACGAGTTCAATAGAATTGAGCAGTCGCCGGACCTTCCCTTTGTCCAGCTCGAATTTGAAGATTATGAGTATTTACAATCTACACTCAATTTTAGCTATACCCGTAAGTTCAATGCACAGCACCATTTGCGCCTAGGGTTTACCCAAAATGCCAATTGGTATGAAGTCGACTACGATCTATATAACCTGAATAGAGCGGACTCTATTTATAGTCTTCTCGATGAACGAGGCTTAGTGCAGCTCTTTCAATCTTATTTGCAGTGGCAATATCGACCAACTGATAAATGGACCCTCAATTTCGGCTTCCATCAAATGTATTACACCCTAAATAAGGTGTTGCCGATTGAGCCACGTCTTTCTGGGGAGTGGCAGTTTGCACCCAACCAGACCTTTTCTTTTGGGATAGGCAAGCACAGTCATGTCGGAGATATCACGACTTATTTGGCACGGCGATTCGATCCTGCTTCTTCGGGACTACAGCCGTTCATCGACTTAGATATCCCCAAAGCCTGGCATTTTATCATAGGCCATCAAGTAAGATGGCCCAATAACTGGCACGCCAAAACCGAGCTTTATTATCAATATCTCTTTGATGTTCCGGTTTCCACCTCGACCGATTTCCCTTTGCAAACCACTTTCAATATTTCAAATAATTATGATGTTTTGAATGTGATTGAGGTTGATTTTTCGAATGCAGGAAAAGGCCGCAATATTGGATTGGAATTGACTGTCGAAAAGTTTTTCTCTAATCAGTATTACCTACTACTTACGGGATCCTTATATGATGCTCGCTATCGAACGTTCGACGGCAAACTATTCAGTACAAGATTTAATGGCAATTATATTGTGAATCTCGTTTCGGGAAGAGAATGGCTGATCAATCAAAAGAACCTTTTCAGTTTTAATACTAGACTGGTATACGCTGATGGAAATCGCTATACCCCTATCGATGAGGAGGCTTCGAGGCGAGAAAATCGCCAGGTACTTCGGGGGGATAAAATTTATGCCGAGAAAACGGCCAATTACTTCCGGCTAGATTTGGGCCTCACCTATACCATCAATAAAAAATCGGTGAGTCATGCCTTCCAATTCGACATCCAAAACATCTTCCACATTCGCAATCTCTCGGGTTTCTATTACGATCGAGGGAGTGAACAGGTATTACCTATTTTCCAGACGGGAATCATTCCCATTCTGTTTTATAAATTCAGCTTTTAATTCGGGTATTACTACTGGATGAAAAGAGGTGAGCGTTTTAAAAATGGAGTAAAAACACCTGGACAGAAGGTGCCCTTTAGTAATCTCTCCTCTGTCTTCTCTCTTCTACCATCTAAGAAACTAGTCCTCGCCTTCAAGCAAGTCCGGGCGCCGCTCCTGGGTGCGTTTTAAGGACTCTTCATAGCGCCATTTTTCTATTTCAGGAAAATTACCGGAGAGCAAGACATCGGGTACTTTCCAGCCTCGAAATTCTGCAGGGCGGGTATAAATCGGTGGAGCCAGGAGGTTATCTTGAAAAGAGTCGAATAAAGCAGAAGTCTCATCATTTAATACCCCAGGAAGAAGTCGACCAATAGAATCAACTAGGACAGCAGCAGGTAGTTCGCCACCGGAGAGCACATAGTCGCCAATAGAGATTTCGGCTGTGATGAAATGCTCACGGATGCGCTCATCTATTCCTTTATAATGGCCACAAAGAATCATGATGTTTTCCTTCATGGAAAAACGATTACAAATTTGCTGATTCAACCGCTGACCATCAGGCGTCATGTAAATGATCTCATCGTAGGTACGTTCGGCCTGTAGCTTTTCGATGCAATTCACCACCGGTTCCAAGCGCATCAACATCCCTGCGCCTCCGCCAAACTGATAATCGTCTAGTTGTTTGTTCTTACCCAGGCCATAGTCTCTCAGATTGTGAAGGTGTACCTCCAACAAGCCCTTATCTTGTGCCCGCTTCATTATGGAATGCTCCAGCGGACTTCGCAACAACTCAGGCATGACTGATAAAATATCGATCCTCATAAGTCCAGACAACTTTATTGATAAGCTTCTTTGACAATGCATGGAATAGGACCCCTCTCCAATTTCTTACCCTTAAGTATAAAACTGGAGATGAATCCTGCTCCATTATCTCAGAGATTATTTGGACAAATCCTTACCTCCAAACAAGCTCTCAGCGCTATTCTACTTGATAGCTAATAGCTCTACTTCAAAAACAAGCGTAGAAAAAGGCTTGATATCAGCACCCGCACCGCGGTCTCCGTAGGCCAATTCAGAAGGAATATAAAGTCTCCATTTAGACCCAGTAGGCATCAATTGAAGTGCCTCTACCCAACCTGGGATCACTTGGGTTACCCCAAACTCCGCTGGCTGTCCTCGCTGAACAGAACTATCAAATACCTTACCATCTAGTAAAGTACCATGATAATGCACACTCACTTTATCCGATGCTTTTGGTTTAGGTCCTGTTGCCGCAGTAATAACTTCGTACTGCAATCCACTGGCTAAAGTTGTAACCCCTTCTTTTTTACTATTAGCGGCTAGAAACTTTTGCCCTGCTTCTATTGTTCCTGCGTGGGCTTTAGATTTGTGCTCCCCCAAATAAGTCTGCGCGATTTGATTCGCTTGTTCAAGACTAATTTCAAGTTTATTATCTTGCATGACATCTTCCAGTCCCTTGGCAAAGGAAGCGCCTTCCAAACTCGTAAAGCCCTGTTGCTTTAAATTTTGAGCGACTAAGATACCCATGCTGTAACTTAAGGAATCCATTTCTTCTTGTGTATTGATAGACTTTGTCTCAAAGTCTAGTGATTAAAGTACCTAAGGTACCCATAAATAGAATATATATTAACCGTTTTTTCCGGTATCGTCCTGTAAACGGGCGACAAAGGTCTGATATTTTGCCGTATTAAGCAAATCAAGGCTTTTAAGTAGAAAAACTTAGTCTTTTTCACCCCAGCGGTAGGTCGTCAAATCAAAACCGGCCAGGTCGAGGACTCGATCAACCACGGTAGCTGCCAGCTCTTCAAAATTCTTGGGTTTGCTGTAAAAAGAAGGAGTAGCCGGACAGATGACGGCTCCCACTTCGGTGAGCAATTTCATATTATTGATGTGGATTAAGCTATAAGGCGTATCTCTGGGAACCAGAATAAGTCTTCGCCGTTCTTTCAATACCACATCTGCGGCCCGGGTAATGAGATCATCCGAAATACCGTGCGTGATACGTCCCATTAACCCCATGGAACAAGGACAAACTATCATCGTTTCATATCGAGCCGAACCTGAGGCAAAAGGAGCCATGAAATCCTTCTTATCATAAAAGTCGAAGGGATAATTCTTGTAATCTTCATTATCCAACTCATACTTCCAATTGAAACGAGCATTGTCACTCATCACTACCCCTACCGCAGACCACTGGTCCGATAGCGCTTGTAGCCGATCCATCAATACCTTCGCATAAATGGATCCACTTGAACCTCCTATACCTAGTACTATTTTTTTACTCATTGATTGTTTTATTTTATCCCTAGCGACTTGTCCGCTCGGCTACAGATCAGGGCCTGCTCCCGTTAAAGTTATCTTAATCCGGAAATACGACCTACCTTTATTTCGTAATAATCCGGTATCTTGCGACACATCGAGTCGAACTATTCTGTATGATCTCAGATTTAAAACACAAAGGTTCGATTCACTAACGATAGTCCCGAATCAAAAATAGATTAAAATGAAAAAAGTTTTTGGAAGTGCTCTAATTCTTTGTATTGCTGCGCTTAGCGTTGCTTTTGTTTCTCCCACTACTCCGCCTAGTTCGAACGCTGAAGAGGAAACCATTACTTGGTATAGCTGGGAAGAAGCCATGGCACTGCACAAGGAAAATCCCAAGAAAATATTTGTTGACGTATATACTGACTGGTGCGGTTGGTGTAAGAAAATGGATAAAACGACTTTTCAAGATAAAGACGTAGCCAAAGTCATCAATGAGCATTTCTATGCGGTCAAGTTCAATGCAGAACAAAAAGACAACGTCGAATACAAAGACTATACACTAAAATATATTCCCAACGCTGGTCGCCGAGGTGTGCATGAATTGGCTTATGCTTTATTAGATGGTAAAATGGGATATCCTGCATTTGTCTACTTGGATGAAAAGCAAGACCGAATCACTATCTCGCCAGGCTTTAAGGATGCCAAAACTATCATGAAGGAGTTAACTTTTGTTGGAGAAGGGCATTATAAGGACAAGTCCTTTAATGAATTCAATCAGACCTACGGGAAATAGTATCGTTCCTCCGCAAGATTTCAGAAGTTTCCCAAGGCGTGCCAGAAGAAACTTCTGAAGTCTAAGCCTAGCCTAGCACTATACCGTGCATACCTTCCTCACAATGGATCCGCTAAAAAGCAGAGATTTGGAAAGCCCAAATCTCTGCTTTTTACCTATATATTGGTGACAAGCTTTTGCTTGTTTGCTAACCTAAGTGGCAATCGGGACATCGAAGACCACCTCGGAACCTACGCAACTCACCTAGAATCTTAGGACTCTAATACCATCCCCAATCTTTTGTATTTATTGAATCCCCTTGGCATTCATCATTGATGGTGGAGTGGATGCCTGATAAGATGGTAGAACGCAATATTCCGCATGATTATATTGAACGCCCACCAAAGCATAACTGGCCCTACTGGAAGAATGCGATTCCATATCCATTTCTCTTCTTTCTAAATTGCTCTAATACGGGGATAAATAAAAATGTAATAATGTATTTCCTCTGCACTTTTCTGTGGTCGAAGAAAGCTAAGAATGCGGGGCAAAGCTTGCCGTTATTTTTCGCATGCAGGTTTGTAGTCTAGTACAGGCTAATTGATTTAGAATTGACAGAAAGAACTGATATTCAATAACTTCATGTCTTTCCGTTGTCATCCACGATGAAAATATCAAAACAGCTTGCTACTTTTAAATAATCTAAGGTTTGTCTCAGTCAGAGAAATAAAACAATTCAAAAATGAAATAATTAGCTAAAAATCTTTTATTTTGTTCTTCAATCTGTAAGGAGTTCAAAATTTAATTACGAACTCCAAATAGATTTCATTAATAATTTTGACCCTAAATCATCTTGCCAAATTCGTAAACCTCATTTAACCTATTGATTAAAAAATTAGATGGATCGTTAAGTAAATCGTGTTTTGATATGCTGTCAACTATATTTAGAGACTAATGCAGGTTTGTAGCTTAGTTATACTAGTTGTCAATCTATTAAGAAAGAATCATAAACCGATATTTTGATTTAGCCATACTATCATACCGCTTTCTATATAGCAATTTTCTCCATGAAAATTGATTGCTTTGTCATAGCAGTAGCGGTCCGTCTTTAACTTATTCTCTGCCTCATTTAGCACTCTAAATTTTGCAGGAATATCTTGAAATCTATTTTTTGAACATTACTTAATACTACTTAACATCCATCAGTAGAGATTTAAGAATCAAAGAATGCGATTTTTAACATCTTGTTTTTGATTGTTTTTAAACCTAAATTTTTAATGTATGAAACAACTACTACACCGTTCCACATTATTGGTGGCAATGGTCATGTTTATGTGTTCCGGCGCTTTTGCGCAAAAGACCATAACAGGTACTGTTACTGATAATGACACAAAGGAACCCCTGATAGGCGCAAGTGTCCTAGTAACAGGTACTAGTTCAGGCACAGTCACCGACCTAGACGGGCAATATTCCCTTACACTTCCTGACGGTGCTGAATCCATTACAATATCCTATACCGGATTTTCAACCCAATCTATTACACTTGGAGCTGCCACAGTAATTGATGTTGCACTTTCTCCAGGTGAATTGCTGGATGAAGTCGTTGTAACTGGTTACGGTACTTCTAAATCAAGAGAAGTTACCGGTTCCATTGTTTCGGTCAAAGCAGCAGACTTCAATAAGGGTAACGTTAATGATCCCACCCAATTACTGCAAGGTAAAGTTGCGGGTTTGGCCATTGCTAGACCTGGTGCGAATCCAAATGGAGGTTTCAATATTCGTTTGAGAGGCCTTTCAACAGTAGGTGCAAGTCAAGAACCTTTAGTGGTAATTGACGGTGTACTTGGTGGAGACCTAAGCAGTGTGGATCCAAATGACATTGCCTCTATCGATGTATTGAAGGATGGCTCTGCCGCTGCGATCTATGGTACTCGAGGTGCCTCTGGGGTAATCTTGGTTACCACCAAACGCGGAGAGGTAGGAAATTCTGTCATTAATTACTCTGGACAAGTGAGTATTGAAAATGCTGATGACGTACCTGATGTATATCAGGGTCAGGAATTTATCGATGCTGGTGGTCCGGATTTGGGAGGAGAGGTAAATTGGTTTGACGAATTACTTCAGACAGGTGTTACGCAAACACACAATCTTTCGATGAGTGGCGGTACTCCAACCACTAGTTACAGAGTTTCTGCTAACTATAGAGATGTAGATGGTGTAGCAAAAAATACAGGTTTCGAAAGAATCAATGTAAGGGCAAATATCACTCAAAAGGCATTTAACGATAGATTAACCGTGAGTGCAAACATCGCTTCTAATTCGTCCGATCAAAACCTTGGATTTAATGAAGCGTTCAGATATGCTACTATTTTTACACCTACAGCTCCCGTTATTCAAGATATCAATAACGAGACCTATGACCAATGGGGCGGGTACTTCCAAGTAGATGCCTTTGATTACTACAATCCGGTTGCGATTATCGAGCAAAATGTCCGGGAACAAAAAGTGAAGTCCTTAGCTTCTAACATCAGGGGTGACTTCAAAGTCTGTCTCTTATACACATCTCCGAGCCCACGAGACCGAGGCTGATCTCGT
>OJCB01000800.1_pt1 | contig 11379 bp, 7 predicted proteins | sample 1591501 | NCBI WGS metagenome assembly OJCB01 (sample SAMN05416813, study PRJEB24817) | seawater metagenome | isolation source: Sea water | place: Canada:Atlantic | collected 2013-07 | reverse complement strand
CTATCCTCTTCGTCGGCAGCGTCAGATGTGTATAAGAGACAGGGATGGCACCATGTTGCCGTCAGCTACGAATTTGGAAAACCTGAATCCATTCATGCATTCATCGATGGGAAAGAGATCAAGGGAACCTGGGACATGGGTGGGCCGACAACGGCTCCGCCAGTGATCGACAATGACGAAGTCTCGATCGGTTCGACCAAAAAAGGAGATTTGGGGAATTCCTTTATTGGAAGTCTGGATGAAATCGCTATCTATCGTCGAACGATACCGGCTGAAACTTTTTTGACCCGTTACGAGCGCGTCATTCCTCCGCCGATTCTTCCGGATGCAGTGCCCGGTATTGTCAAAGTTCACATGCACGGACCTCTGGAGTCGAATGCAGCGTTTCCAAGCGATCCGGGAGAGCCGCTCGCCTCATGGGATCAGGACGCAATGGGTTTTGTTCGTATCCCTAGAAAGTTCGATGACTGGGGAGTTCGCGAAGACTGGGGTACCGGAGTGATGGTTCGGGCGGTCACTGAGATTAAACTGGATCCGGGTGAATATGAATTTCTTGGCCGGTCCCGAATGGTGTCCCGTTTGTTTGTCGATGAAGAAAAGATTCTCGATTTCCCTCAAGTGGGCCGTGGTGGCGGGGCGCATAATCATGTGCAGCCAGTTCCTGAAGTGCCACGTCCGGGAATGCGACCTCACGCGATGGACGACGTCGAGAAAATCGTAAAGTTCACCAGTCCCGGTGGGACGCACACGGTGGTATTTGATATCATGGTCGGCGGCCCGAAGAAGCGGCTCGAATTTGGCGAAGCCTGTCTTGCGATTGCGAAAGGTGACCAAATCTTCCGGCTCCTTGGGCCGAAGCCCGGTCCGGAATTAACAGATGAAGGCTGGCTTTCTTTCGCCGAGAAGACTCGGGGAATGCTGAATGCGCTCGACCGGAGGAATCGGCTCGCCGCCGACAAGCAGTCAGATTACTGGAAGGAGCGGCATGCTCTTGCCGCGAAACATCTCGCCGGAAAATCCGATGGTCTATCCATCGATAGTCTCATCCGGAATCGGATTGTTCAGGCAAGAAAAGATTCGGGTAATCCGGATTCTTTCTTCAACAAAGAAGTTCGCCCTGTTTTTGCAGAGCATTGTTATCGATGCCATGGAGAGAAAGAGAAGGGCGACCTCAATTTGCAAAAGCAGGAAAATATTCTCGCTGGCGGGGATTCCGGAATCCCTGCGGTGGTTCCCGGAGATCCTCATTTGAGTTTTCTTATCGAAGTCGTTGGACCCGATGCGGGTGACGATAAAATGCCTCCTAAAGGGACCGGGCTTTCGCTCAAAGAAATCGCTACCCTGAAGAAGTGGGTCAAAGACGAGGGCGGAAAGATTGAGAACGCCGCTCTCGAAATTGCGGAGGAGTCTCCGCTGGTCGATGACCTCACTTTTCTTCGTCGAGTCTGGATCGATATCGTTGGAGTCTCGCCGACGGTGGAAGAGGTCAATGCGTTTCAATCAGACAAGTCTCCTGACAAACGTGAAAAAATGGTCGAGCGGCTTCTGGCTGATGACCGGTGGGCGGACAACCTGGTTGGCTATTGGCAGGATGTGTTGGCGGAAAATCCAAACCTGCTCAAACCGATGTTGAACAACACGGGGCCGTTCCGCTATTGGATTCTTGAAGCTCTGCGGGACAACAAGCCGATGGATCGATTTGCGACTGAGCTCATCACGATGCGCGGGAGTGTCTGGGGTGGCGGCGCCGGCGGTTTCAGTATCGCTACTCAGAACGATGTTCCAATGGCAGCAAAAGCTCACATTCTTGGAACTGCTTTTCTCGGCGTCGATATGAAGTGTGCTCGATGTCATGATGCGCCCTATCACGAAACCACCCAGGAAGATCTTTTTCAAATGGCGGCAATGTTAGAGAGGAAAGAAATCAAGGTGCCGAAGACGAGCAGTGTTCCGGCGACTTTCTTTGAACATGTGGAGAAAGGCGGGCGTGAGTCCCTTATTCAGGTGACCTTGCCGATTGGAGCCAAGGTGAAAGCCGAGTGGCCCTTCGACGAATTCAAGACGGAGATTCCGGAAGGCGTTATTGAGAATCCGAAAGATACCCGCGAAGGGATTGCAGCCGATATTACCTTCTCCCGTCGTTTTGCTGAAGTGATCGCGAACCGGATGTGGAAACGTTATATCGGGGCCGGTCTCGTTGAACCTGTCGATGATTGGGAAGGGCATTCCCCGGTTGATCCGGAATTGCTGGGCTATCTTACGGATGAGTTCATTCACAGCGGCTACGATTTGAAACATCTCGCGAAGTTGATCATGACTTCGGAGATCTATGAACGCAAAGCGATTGACCTTCCGGAGAATCTTACCGATGCAGAGCGCTTCTTTGAAGGCCCTTACCGTCGTCGAATGACAGCCGAGCAGGTGGTCGATAATGCGTGGCACGTTGCTGGCAAGGAAATGAATCTCGGGAAGCTGACCATGGATATCGAGGGAAGGCTGGCTCCGAATTACTTCTTGAACTTCGGTTCCCCGAAGAAAGCCTGGGAGTTTTCCACACTCGCCAACGAACGTGACCGTCCCAGTTTGGCGATGCCAAAAATTCAGGCAGTGGTGGATGTGCTTCGTGCTTTTGGGTGGCGGAATTCACGGCAGGAACCAACGAGCAATCGAATTGAAGATGCGAATCCACTTCAGCCAGGAGTTTTGGCCAACGGGGTTATGGGCGGATGGATGACGCGACTGACCGATGATTCGGAAATCACCAAGCTCTGTGTCGAATCGGAATCTGTAGACGAGTTGACGGAAACCCTTTTCCTCCGCTACCTGACGAGATTGCCCAATGATGCGGAGCGCGATAGGTTTCATGGCTTGCTCGCCGACGGGTATGAGAGTCGCGTGATTCCGAAGGCCGATAGAGCCCCGGCACCGAAGAAGAAGAGGATTCCGTATGTATCCTGGTCGAATCATTTGCACAGCGAAGCCAATTCCATCAAGCAGGAGGAGGAGGCGCGCGCGCGCAAAGGCGATCCGCCGACAAGATTTTTGCGTGAGCAATGGCGAGAGCAGGCAGAGGATGCCTTGTGGGCGTTGTTGAATGCGCCGGAAATGATTATGGTTCCCTAAGCGAACGAATAAAATGAATCGTAGAAAATTTATCCAAACCTCAAGTGCCGCTGCCGCCGCGAGTGCGATGGCTGTTCCCGGCACCTATGCTGCCAATTCCATTCCTATGGGAAAAGCCGAACACTGTGTCATGCTCTGGCTGGGAGGGGGAATGTCTCAGATCGATACCTTCGACCCTAAGAAGATGGGGGATGCGAAAGGGAAGAAGGCCGGTTCTTATTACCCTTCCATCGACACTTCGGTTCCCGGAGTTCAAGTTTGTGAGCACCTTTCCAAGACAGCCAAAGTGATGGAGCACGTCACTGCAGTTCGTGGGCTCAATCACGATGTGGTCGATGAACACGCAGCGGCTACCAATCGGATGCATACGGGAAGGCCAACGAGCGGAACGGTAACGTATCCCTCTCTCGGATCGATTATTGCCCACAAGCGAGGCGCCGCCGCCGAAGGGGTTCCTGCCTACGTTCTTTTGGGATATCCGAATATCGCGCGCGGTCCCGGATTTCTCGGGCCGGAGGCCGGCTTCATTTATTCCACTGATATTGGGTCTGGACCTGCTGGTCTGGCGCGTCCGAAATCGCTTTCCTCTTCTCGCGTTTCCCGTCGTGAGGAATTGCTGAGCACGGTTCGCGAAGGCGGGGCAGAGCGTTATTCCGGAGATAAAAAGTTTTCTGATTACGATGCAGCTCTTCAGGAAAGTCTGCGTTTGTCAGGGCCGGAATTCATGAAGGTGTTCAACATCGATTCCGAGTCCGCCGACTTGCGAAATGCCTACGGAAGCGAGTTTGGTCAGCGCTGCCTTTTGACGCGCCGACTGTTTCAAGCCGGGGTGCGCTTTGTTGAGGTATCCTACAGCGACAATTTTAAGAATGGAACGGGCTGGGATACGCACAATGACGGTCAGCTGAAGCAGCATCTCCTCATCCAGGATCTGGACGCAGCGCTGGCGACCTTGATTACCGATCTGGAAACGCACAAGCTACTCGACAAGACGATTATTCTCATCAATTCCGAATTCGGTCGTCCCGGTGAATTTGATTCCGGTGGTGGACGTGGTCACCAGTCTAAAGTATTCACCAACGTGATTGCCGGCGGTGGATTGAATCACAAGGGAGCCTGGGGTTCCTCCAACGAAACCTCGGAAGAAATCGAAGACAAGCCCGTCGGTGTTCCTGATTTCTTTGCCACTGCCCTCGCAGCGATGCAGATCGATCCGAACGAGAATTTATACGACGGTGACCGGCCGGTTCCGATCACGGATTTAGGGAAGCCGATTGCTGAGTTGTTTTAGGAACTGCTTTTGGAATTATTGCACGCTGGAAATCGCAGGGATCTTAATTGAACCCTAAAGATCCACCGTTCGCCCTTCCTTAAACGCCTGATCAGCCGCCAGCACAATCTTCAAACTATTCACGGCATCGTCCATGTGATCGGAAAGGTCAGCGTCATTCTGAATCGCGTTTAGCAAAAATTGCTGCTCGCGGAGGCAAAGTTCGTCGTGATCCGGTTCATCAGTGAGATCGATTAACTCGTCCTCTTTCGTAAACTCGTTGTCCTTATCCTGTTCGGCATGATGGACAAGAAGCGACTCCGTTTTGGTGTGGCTGTCGACATCACTGGACATGGAATCACCACCGGCTTTGTCGGCTACGATTGAAACTGAACCTTTCGGACCGACGACGTCTTTTACAAAGAACGCTGTCTCGCTCATCATTGGGCCCCAGCCTGCTTCATACCAGCCGACGGATCCATTCTCGAAAACGACCTGCAGTTGACCGTAGTTGTACATTCCTTCGTTCAGCTCCTCGCTCAGTCTAGCACCGATCGCGTTGACTTTGATTGGCTTGGAACGAGTCATCTGACACATCACGTCGACGTAGTGAACTCCACAATCGACGATGGGTGACATGGAGTTCATCAGGTTTCTGTGAACATCCCACATCCGGCCTTTGCTTTGCTGGTTGAGGTTCATCCTCATCACCAGCGGATTGCCTAGAGTTTGCGCAAGTTCGATGAACTTGATCCAGGACGGGTGGACTCGAAGGATGTAACCGATCACCAGCTTGCGATTGTGTTTCCGCGCCAGATCAACAATCTTCTGCGCAGCTTCCACCGTGGTCGCGATGGGTTTCTCCATGAATACATGTGCGCCGGCTTCCAGAGCCTTGGTGGCGAATTCCTCGTGCGTTTCCGGATAGGTGTTGATCGAAACCACGTCCGGTTTCACTTCAGCCAGGGCGGTATCGAAATCGTTGAATCCGGCAATGTTTCCGCCAAGCTCTTCGATCAATGAAGCGCGACTTGCTTCCGAACGCGTTACGATTCCGGCAATTTCAAAGCCCTCGAGTTGATGATACGCCTTTGCATGTGAGGCTCCCATATTTCCGGCTCCGATGACTAATACTTTCATGGGATGAGCTTAGGGATTTGCGAGTTGAATACAAGGGGCGGAATTCTCGAAAGATGAAGAATTGCCGCCGCGCCATGATTCGTTACTCTTGGGCATGAGAATTGTCCATCTAATGAGCCTGGCTGCTGTCATTGTCTTCTTTTCCATCAGTTGCTCAGAGAGCGAGAGGCTAGTCGGGGAAGGGCCCTGGCTGCACATTCAGGGAAAGACCGGTTCCGGCAAGGGAAAGCATATCGTCTTTGTGACCGGCGAGGAATACTATCGCTCGGAGGAAGGGATGCCGATGATGGCGGAAATTCTTGCGGAGCGTCACGGCTTTGATTGCACGGTTTTATTTGCCCTCGATCCGGTGACGGGTGCAGTGAATCCGAATCAAGTTCACAACCTGTCGGGTTTGGAGAATCTCGATTCCGCAGATTTGCTGGTCCTGTTCACCAGGTTCCGTGAGCTGCCGGATGAAGACATGGTCCATTTAGAAAATTTTATTAACGCAGGAAAGCCTGTGATGGCTTTTCGAAACGCGACCCATCCTTTCAAATACCCGGCGGACAGCACGAGCAGGTTTGCGACCTGGGACTTCAAAAGCAAGGAATGGCAGGGTGGGTTTGGACAGCAGATTCTTGGCGACACCTGGGTTTCGCATCACGGAAAATTTCTGAAAGAGGCGACGATCGCCAATGTGAACCCAAAGGAAAACGACCATCCGGTTTTGAGCGGTGTGAGCCCACAGATATTTGCACGAACCGATGTGAATGGAGTCAACAAGCTGACGGAGAAAGACACGGTTCTCTATTTCGGAAAAGTTCTGCCGGGCCTGGATCGGAACGACCCACCGGTAAGCGACGGCCGGAACGACACTCCGATTCCCTGGGCGTGGTTTCATCCTTACGAGTCACCCTCGGGAGCGACAGGTCGATCTTTCTGTGTGACTGCAGGGTCTGCCGAAGATTGGCTTGAAGAAGGTTTTCGAAGGCTTGTCGTGAATGCCATCTATTCTCTGACCGGACTGGAAGCCGAGATTTCTGAGAAAAGTGATGTCCGGTTCGTTGGGGAATACGAGCCTTCACCAACAGGTTCCCTGACAGATGAACAATGGGCTGCGAAAAACTTGCTTCCAGAAAGTTTTCTCCTGGAGCCGGAGAAGTGATTTCTCCGGGGGATTTCTATGAAGGCGTCGGATTTAACTGGCGTCTGTACTCATAGAGAGCCATTGCTGTCGCCGACGAAACATTGAAGCTGTGCGGCAATCCGTAGACAGGGATTTCAATGACATCGTCGAGCTCCGCGAGAATTTCCTCAGTAAGGCCCGTTCTTTCGTTTCCGATCACCAGGACTGTACGCGACGCAAAGGTGTAGTGATTCAGGTCTTGTGAGTTGGTGGTCTGCTCAAGTCCGACGAGTCGGTATCCCGCTTCACGAAATCCTTTGAGAACGGGAGGAAGTGTTCGGTGGATTTCGACGCTGAGTTCATCTGCACCGTCCCGGGCGATTTTGTTGATGAGTTTTGCGTTCCCCGTCAGAACCAGACGGTTAATACCGCTGGCACTGGCAGTGCGGGCAATGCCCGAGAGATTAATGTTACTGCGCATCGGAGCACAGGCGACAATCAACTCACGGGAATCATCAGTGGAGTCTGTGGACTGCGGTTTATGCCTCTGGTGTTCGTAAAGCGGCATGATAGGGGAAGCAAGTGAGCGGCCAAGCGTATCGGATGTGGCGAAATAGTCGACTTTGATTGTCCTACTGCGGATTCATTCGACGAAGGCGCATCGCCATCACCCGCATCACGCCAAGTGCGAAAGTGGGATGCTGCTGAACCAGATAGAGGAACCGGCTTTCATCAATTGTGGCGAGTTTAATGTCTGTTTTTGCCCTCGCTGATGCGCTGGCGGGATCAAAATCGATCAGGGACATCTCTCCGAAAATTCCACCTTCTTCGACGGTCTCAAGAACTTCATCGCCGATGAAAATTTCCACTTCCCCTTCCAAAACAACAAAGAGCCGATCCCCTTTCTTACCCTCAGTGATGAGAAGCTCGCCGGGAGAGGCGTCGATAGGTGATTTCTCATTGGGAAAAAGGTTGGCAAATTTCATGACGATCAATAATCAGTGCAATCACTAAGCAGGTCAATCGCGATGTCTGCTATTGCTCCTTTGATGTGCCGGTGAATATCAACGAATTCGAGGTTCAGCTCTGGCGCATACAGGTCGCTTCAATAGGAGGGGCCGTCAGGTAAGTTTGTAACTTGACCTGACCCATGATGAGATTTTTCACAAGCCTGCTAGTCCTTTTTTGTTGCTACGTGATTCAAGCGGAGATTTCGGTTCACTCCGACTTCGAAGGAGGATCCGTGGAGGTGTTGGAGATGGATTCGGAAAAGCAGTTTATGAAAGTCATGCCTGCCGCTCACAAGGGAAAAGGCTGGCGTTGCTGGTGGTATTTTCGAGTCGACGGATTGAAGGCGGCTAGCGATTTGATCCTGGAAGTGGGTGATGCTCCGTGGGCGACGCCGGACCGGTCGCATTTCAGCGACGATGGCGGGAAATCCTGGAATCACATTCCCCATGTTGGAACTCGTGAAGGGAAGAAGATTCGTTATCGGATTCCGATTGCAAAGGAATCCATTCTTCTCGCATGGGGCCCACCTTTTACCGCGACGGACTCGCAGAAGCTTGTTGATGCTCTAGCTGAAAAACATGAAGTAGCGAGCTCATTTAACCTGGCGACCACTCGTGAAGATCGACCCACTCCGGCCTTGCGAGTCACCGCATCGGGAGATAGTTCAAAGCGAAAGGTCATCTGGCTTCAGGCCCGGCAACATGCCTGGGAAAGCGGAGGAAGCTGGGTTGCGAAAGGAGTCGCTGATTATCTGGTCTCCGATGTCGATTCTGCCAAAGCACTTCGCGAGCAGGCTGTGATCTATTTGGTGCCGGTGATGGATATCGACAACGTGGCCCGTGGGGCCGGAGGAAAAAGCCAGCTTCCTCAGGATCACAATCGGGACTGGTCGGACGCTCCACACTGGCGAGCAGTCGTCGCAGCTCAGGAGCGGATCTTAAAATGGGACAAGGATGGGCGGTTTGCTTTCTTCTGCGATCTTCACAATCCGGGAATGCAGGATCGGTTTCCCTACTTTTATATTCCGCCGCGTGATCAACTCTCCGGCGAGAAAGTTCAAAGATTAAATGAATTCCTGGCAGTGGCGAAGGGAGAGATCACCGGTTCCCTGAAATTCACCGGTCGGGCGGTAGAATCGGGGCCGACCTACGATCCGAAGAACTGGCAGAAGATCAGTATGAACTGGGTTGCGCAGAACACTGGAGATGAAGTCGTGGCGGCGACGCTGGAGACCTCCTGGAACACACCATCAAGCTCATTCGGGAATTACGAAGAAGTAGGGCGACAACTCGGCGAAGCGATTTCGAAATTCCAAATCGAAAGCAATCAGCGGTGAGGAGCCCCGCCAATTGATCCCGGCTTGCGGAAGGATTACTTCGCCTTCGCTTTTCCTTTACCTTTTGCGTTCTTCTTTTTCTTAGGCTTACGAGCTGCAGGCTTTGGTGGTGTCAGCCCGTCGTCCGGTTGATTCCACAAACGGTAAGGATCGTCGAGCCGTCTCATTTCGGCGAGGAGAAGCGCTTCCATTTCTTTCAGCTTCTCTGCGTGGTCAGGATTCTCTGCGAGATCGTCCTTGAGCATTTCGTTAGGGTTCTTCGCGAGATTGAAGAGTTGAGTTTCGCGGACGGACCCGTCCATCACATCGTATTTGATCAGCTTCCAGTCCCCGCTCTTCACTGCCCGCATTCCCGGTTTGGTGCCGCCGGAGTAAGTTCCGAAAAGAGTGTCGCGTACGGTTTCTTTTTTCCCGAGAAGCACCGGCTTGAGGCTGGTTCCTTCAATGGAGCCAGGGGCTTCGATTCCGGCAAGATCGCAAATCGTCGGAAGTGAATCGAGAAGATAACTGTTTCCCTCGGCGCGACCCGGTTTGATGCCCGGGCCTTTGACGATGTAAGGAACACGCCAGGTGTGCTGGTAAAGATTCTGTTTTCCCTGCAGCCCGTGACGCCCAATTGCCATGCCGTGATCGGAAGTGTAAACGATGAAGGTGTTGTCGAGCTCCCCCATCGCTTCAAGCTTCTTCAGCACTTTGTCGATCTGTTGGTCGATGTATTCGTTGCAGGCAAATTCGCGTCCGAGTTCGTTTCGAATCGTTGCCTCGTCGCGTCGTTCCCAGACACCCGAAACCGAAACCTCATCCCGCAGTCCGGGGTGCCCATGATGAAACGGATGCTCAGGCAGGTAGTTGATCGGCAGCGGCGGTTGCTTGTCGTTCAGCGCCGGGAAAGAGTTTTTGTCTTTGTGATTTACTGCTCCGTATTTGGCGAGAAGCTCGGGAGTGCCGTCACGCGTGTCGTGAGGATGGGAAAATCCGAAGTAGATCAGGAAAGGATCTTCATCCTTAGTCGTATCGCGATTTTTGAGGTAGTCGAGGACCTGCTCGCCGTGCCACGCGCTTCCAGTTTCTGCAGTTCCGCCGCGCTTGGTGGCGTCATGAACGACAGTGAATTTTCCGTTAGCTGCCGCGTAACTGTTTCCTTTTTTGCAGGTCCGCATCGTATCGTAGCCTGCCCGGTTGAAAACTTCGGCCATGACATTCTCCTCAATGTCATCAGGGCAGTGAACACCACCCTGCCAGTTCGGTAAATGCCAGACCGTGCGACCCGTCATCACCATGTGACGGGAGGGAGTGCAAACCGCGCCTGAGAACGATCCCATTTGATAGGCGCCGTCGAGAACCATTCCTTCTTCGGCAAGCTTGTTGATTGTCGGCGTGTCGCAGATCGATTTCGGATCATAGACTTTCAGATCAAAAGGCGACTGATCGTCGACGATGATGAAAAGGATATTAGGCTTGTCCGCGGAGTGGGCGGTGGAGAAGCCGAAAGCGAGGGCTAGCAGTGTGATGGTCGAGAAAAGATACTTCATAAGGTCGAGCATACTCTGCTGCATAGGAACTGTGGAGTAAATTGCGTGAATCCGCGTGTAACCACCTTTTGAGGATCACTCGAATCCCTGGTCAAGTTTTGCCCCCAGCTCCTTTTCGATTTCTTTTGCCTCAGCCGATCCGATCAAATTTTTCATTTCGTAGGGGTCTTCAACGAGGTCATAAAGTTCATCCATGCCCTCCAGATCTTTGTAGCGGATCAACTTCCATTTCTCTGTGCGGATTGCGCGATAGCCCATCTTATGGACACGCGGAAAGACGGTGTCAGTGTTGTATTCGGCGACGAAGGAATCTCTCCATTCCGGAGTGCCTTCTCCTCGAAGCAGCGGGGCGAGGCTATGGCCGTCGAAGGTGGAGCCGGACTGGACGTTACAAAGGCCGAGCACGGTGGGGGCCAGGTCAATGGTGAGGGCCATCTCATCGATCACCCTGCCCGCTTTGGTCGATCCCGGATGGCGAATCAGCAGTGGAATTCGCATTCCTTCCTCATAGGCCAGGCGTCGTTCCACACTCAGGCCATGCTCCCCATACCAATAGCCGTGGTCGCTGGTGAATATCAATAGGGTGTCGTCGAGGTGACCGGAAAACTCGAGGGAGTCGAAAATCTTTCCGATCCCGTCGTCGACCCCGGCGAGCATTCTCAAACGATCGCGCACCGTTTCGTCGCTGGTTCCGGTTTCGCGTCCCAGCGGCGGAAGGCCCTCAATCTTACGCTGAAGAGCGGGTTTTCCTTTGAGATCAGTGATCACGTTGAGACGACGGGGAATGGCATTGTCCGAATAAAAACTCTCGTGACGTTTGGCTGGGAGAAATCTCGCGGCCTTGGGATCAGTGATGCTC
>OJCB01000798.1_pt1 | contig 11406 bp, 12 predicted proteins | sample 1591501 | NCBI WGS metagenome assembly OJCB01 (sample SAMN05416813, study PRJEB24817) | seawater metagenome | isolation source: Sea water | place: Canada:Atlantic | collected 2013-07 | reverse complement strand
AGATCAGCCTCGGTCTCGTGGGCTCGGAGATGTGTATAAGAGACAGATGATGTACCGGCAAACGATACTTAAGAATGCTGGTCGAGTCCGGGATGTGACCACCGGACCAGACGGGGCGATCTATGTATTGCTGAACCGACCGGGTACGGTGCTTAGGTTAAGTCCCAAGCAGGGGGAGGTGCAATAGACAGCTACCAGGGTCACTATTAAAGACCATACTACGGGAGAAGACAGATGACAGATGACAGATGAGAGATCGGCTAGGTGCAAGGCAGAAGCACCACTTCGGCAGTCTGTCTTCTGTCTTCTGTCTTCATTAGCTTTACCCTTTTGAATCCATTAACTCAATCCATTTTTGAACAACAGATTCTAAGGCTTCTTTCTTTCTAAATACTTCTTCCATGTTGGTAAACCTAGCCACACGAGCTTCTTTCTTGTCGCCTTCAAGAAGTCCAGTTGTGTCATCAATTAAGGCTCCTTTGTGAAAGGTTAGATTCACAAACTTTTTGGCTCTTGGGTTGAAAGTTGCCATATTGTCTTTGTAAGCAAAACTTGGAGCACTCCACTTAATATCTTCTGTTATTTTGTGACTTGAATTTAAAATGATTTCACGTACTGCATTCATTTCTTCCTTTAGTGGGTTATCCAAGGCTGTGATAAAAGCTGTAACTTTTTCTGTTTTGTTCATCTATTCTAATTTTTGCCTTTAATTCGATTTTCCATTATTATAACCAAATAGGCCATCGCTATAAATAGGAGTGAAATAATTCCAAACCCTATTAAATTATTTGCGAAGACGGCAATGGCAGCAATAATGAAGGTTGGAATCATAATATATGCTCCTAGTTTTCTGGTCTTTGCGGGAATAAGAAGAATACCTCCCAGAAGTTGGATCGCACCCAATGCAGTGGTCATTGTTTCCGTAAAACCTATGGCACTAAACAATTCAATATCCGCTTCTTGTTGAAGTAGTTTGAAAACCCCTGTTGCTATGCTCAGCAGTAGGGTTAAAATCCAATTGATGGTAAAAACTGTTTTCATATTAATTCTCTTTTTTGAATTGGGTGAGTGAAAACCAGTTTCCAGAATCGTCTTTAAACATAGCTTCGACGCCATAGAATTCTTGAGTAGGTTCTTTGGTGAAGACGACTCCCTTGTCTTTCAGCTCTTGATAAGTGGCAAAAATATCTGTGCACTCAAATACCCCAAAACCAAAAGTGCCATTTTTCACTAATTCCGAAAGCTGCTGCGCAACTTCCGCTTTAAACATTCCTCCCCTATTGATGGGCATTAAGGTGATTTCTATTTCCTTTTGGTCTCTGGGACAAACCGTCAGCCAAAAAGCATCATCGCCAATTGGAATTTTCATTTTTTCTACAAACCCCAATTTGTTGATGTAAAAGTCATAAGCACTTTCTTGGTCAAGTACGTATATACTTGCATGTGATAGTTTAGCTATCATAGTTTTTATTTTTTACCAAAGGAAAAGGATTTATTTTCAAGAGGATTATCGAAAATTGCTATTTATTTCCACCTCCCTTATCCCAGCCAAAATTTTCCACAAAGCAGTTTGGAATAAATGAAAGGGGCCTTTCTTCTTTCTCTTTTTCTACTTGCTTATTTTTTTTGAGGTATTCGTTTGGCGTAATGTTCTCTCTTTTCTTGAATAAGGTGATAAAGGAGGGGACACTTTCAAAACCGACTTTATAACAAGTGTCTTTCACTGAATTGTTTTCTCTGAGTAATTTTTTTGCAGCCAATAACCTTGTTTCTATCAGGTATTGATGAGGCGATTTTCCGAATGCATGCTTAAAAAGCCTTAAGAAATGATACTTTGAAAAATTAGCTTGATTAGAAATATTATTTAAATCTATTTTTTCATGGTAGTGACTGTCCATGTATAATTTGGCTTCAACAACCCGCTTATACATATACATTTTAGGGTTTATCTCTCTATTCATCATTCGCTGTAATTATTGCCCCGTCTACACGAACGAGGCGCGACCGTATAGAGAATATCGACAGTTTGTACCTTGTTATATCCGTTTTTCTTCACTCCTCAATATATAAGGCAGTAATCAATCTTGAGCCGTTCGCCCAGCTCGGTAGCCATAGGCAATCGACCTCGGCCCGCCAGACCAAGCGCCGTAATACCGATATCCGATGGGAGAATGCGGATTGAAATCTGAATAAAGTGTTCCAGGTTCATAATATCCGCCGCCGCGATAACCAAATCCTCCTATTTCATTGTCACTTGTTGGCCAATCTGGATTGGTCGCATGACCGAAGCTGAGTTTTCCGTCCCCATGGCTTCCTTTAAAAGCCCTTCCAATTGGATTCCCGATGGTAATCACCTTTTCCCATAGAGAGCCACTTAAATCCATGACCCAAAAATAGGAAGCACCAAAGATGGGCCGGGTTTGATCAGACAATTCACTTTCATTGTGCTGATTGGCCATTACCAATTCTGAATTATCATCCACATATCGTTCTAGTAAATCATAATTATTTGTTCCCCAAACAAATTCAGCAGGAATGGGAGTAGCGGAACCTCTTGCCGCTTTCTCAAATTCCAACTCCGTAATAGGCCTTAATCCAGCCCAATCAGTAAAGGCAAGGGCATCGGTAAAACTTACATAATTCATGGGTCTGTGAGGATTGTCGGCTATATACTGGCCATTTTTTAGCTGTATTCCTCCACGGTTTTTGTGATAGGTTTTCCCGCCTGTGGGAGACCTGGAATAGGTCCATCCATCGGGTAAGGTATTCAAAAACTCAGCATATTGCCCCTGAGTGAGTTCATATTTCATAATGTAAAAAGCGTTGAATCCTTTGGGGAATTCCTCAGGTACCGGGCCTTGTTGATCCCCGTTGTACAGGGCCGATTCGCTCCAATAATACAAGGCATTTTCTTTCGCGCCTACTTCAATAGCCGCCTCTGATGAGATAGTGATCTGGTCTTTTACCTGGCCTTCGGCATTGCTTTTATAAAAGGCCGCTCTTTTGATAGCCGCTTCATCCGGGCTACCCAATGTAAATTTTCCTTTAGGAATATAAACCATCTCTATAGGATGCACGGAAAGCCCGGTCAGCTTGGAATTGTTCATTCGCTGCCCAGTAGTATCCAGTAAGATTTGCAATTTAAAATTTTGATCTCCTCTATATGTTTTTGACGGATATATCAAGAATCCAAGCCCATCTTTACTGACCTCTATGGTAGGATCAGGCGATTCTTTTATCCTGTTTTGCAAGACTTTATGTCCAAGCAGCTTCAATTTCACATGGTTATTGTAAGCCGTACCATACTTCATAAATACCCAGACCGCATCATGGTTTTTATCATTATTCCAAGCATTTTCCCAGTGCAAATCAAACACCACACTTAAAGGGGTTTGGAGCACATCACCACGATTCAAGACTCGAATATTATCTACTTTTACATTAGTAGCCAATAGGCCACAAGACGAAATCGAACAAACAAAAAAGATAAATAAATGCCGCTGCCAGGTCAGAGATACGTGGCTCCCGCTAAAGATCAGGCCCATATTCATTAGTTTTTGAATGGTAAATAATAATTCGGTTGATGATGTATTTCAAACTAGCTTACCTGCTCATTGTAATACCTCACTAACTTGAACAATGGGCTGAATATTGGTATAATTCGGGATGTCACTAGTGATTTTTTCCGCATTGGGTCCAAACGAACTTTGATAGTCAGAAAGCTTGTCAAAGTATAAATAACCAATAGCCAAATAGGGAATGGGTTCATCGGGCGTCCTGCCAGCCATTCCTTTATCAATGGCTAAGGACTTTAATGAGTTACCTAATAGACTGGCAACCATTGGCATGTGCTTTTTGGAATAGTAGCCCATGTCAAATGTTTTTCCTTCACCGTTCGGATATAGTATCGTCACTTTGATCATGCCCTTTTCAATGTTGGAAGTATCGGATGATGCAGTCTCCTGGCAGCTGGTAAAAAGTGCGACAGCACCAAGGATTAAGAAGATAGCGTTGGCTCTCATTTTGTTGTATTTTAATGTTCTTTTTAAGTTAAATATGTTTCTCATGGCATTGGCCACAACGATCTCAGCAATGAGTAGTTGCGCAGTTTAGTGCTAAACCTTAAAGTTGAAAATTCCTACGAAATCTTCAGCATTAACGAAAACAAGCAATGACTAACAGGCATTGCTCTTTGCTGCTTTTTATTGTGAGAAATATTCTTTCATAGGTTTGAAATAATGATTATCCCATCCTTTTTTATAGTGTTCTCCGCTTTCTGGAACATTACGATGAATTAAGGTTAATTCCGTTTGCCCATCTACTTCATGCAGCAAAATTTCAACTTGTGAATCTTGTTCCTGTTCTTCAAATTGTGAAGTTCTCCAGGATTGCAGAATTCGACTATAAGGTTTTAGCTCCATATTTTCTCCTTCAATATATCCATCCCAAGCGGTAAAACGGTCTCCCACTTCAGCTGAAATGGTAGCTGCTCCACCGGTCATATTGGTATGCCCTTCACTGCTTAACCAAGCAGAGTAAATAGCTTTAGCTGATGCATTTATTTTTGTCTTTATTGTAAATTCCATGGTGCTTTTTTTGTTCTTACTAATTTGTGCTGTTGAGTCAACCGCTGACCAAAAAATGGTCAGATAAGGTATTTTTGATTTCCTTCCTCCAAAGCCCTAACCTAATTTTCTTTTACTAAACTTTATTATGAAAAACGGAGAACTATCACACAATAGGCTTTCGTCATGTGAACGACTTAAAAAAGCATGTCCAATTTCATGGAAGAATAGGTTTCCCCCTTCAATGTCACTGAAATTGGCTCAACCGGAATAGCCTAATTGAGGAAAATCTAACACAAAAAGAGTCCGCCATAAAGTGCCGATCATGTATGTTCAGCTACTTATACCCATTTAATGTACCTAATGATCGCTACAGTCTTTGCGAGCAGGCGCTTTCTATCACTCCTCCCCTTTCAAAAATTTCAATCTTGTTTATTCCCACTCCGGTTCAGCCGTCTAGTAAGTTATCGATTATCAGAGGAAATGCAAAATGCTGGGGTAAGCGATCGGGGCAGGATAAGGCTTCGATGAGCCTTTAACACCGAGCTTTGCGGCCCAGTTATTTCCGAGTGAATTACCGTTCTTGGTCTGAAGTCACGGAAGTTTCGGTAAAAGCGAGGCTATCAATCCTGAAACTTCAGCGAGGGAAGGATTTGACTCTTTTTCTGTGTCTTAGCGATGATATTTAGCGAATGCGATGAAATGTTACTTTTTTTGATAGCGCCTGATCACTAGATTTTTAATCCCGTTTTGGTTTCTTTTTTATTTGTACTATTATGGTATAATTGGGAGCACCACATTTTAAGATAAAGGTGCTCTGGCCATTTTTGTGTTTTTGAGTCAGTCCAACAGGACCACAAAGTTGTCAGAGAGGGACTATAAATTTCAAAATAAGCTGTAGTATGTCTTTTGTAAAACTCAATCTCCATCCTTCGTTACTTGCTAATATTAGTTCTCTGGGATACGAGACCCCTACGCTTATTCAGGCTAAAATCATTCCTGTCGTAATCGAAGGACGGGATCTACTAGGAATCGCTAAAACAGGATCAGGTAAGACCGCTAGCTTTGTATTGCCAATATTGAATCAATTATTGACCATTGCGGTAGGTGACCGAAATAGACAGCCCAAAGTCTTAGTGCTAGTTCCTACTCGAGAGTTGGCCGTTCAAGTAGCCGATGTATTTAAAGCATTATCACATCAGCTTCCTCGGTCGGTCAAATCGATGGCCGTTTATGGTGGGGTCTCAATTAATCCTCAAATGAAGGCTATTATCGGGGTGGATATATTAATCGCTACTCCTGGTCGCTTACTTGATTTGCAGAGATCTAATGCGGTTGATCTCTCAAAAGTGGAAAGGTTAGTGCTAGATGAAGCAGACAAGATGTTAAATCTGGGGTTCCAAGAGGAAATGCAGGAGATATTCAAACTCCTACCTAAGAAAAGGCAAAACATGTTGTTTTCAGCCACATTAAGCGATCAATTATCAGGTATAAATCGTGTATTACTTTCAGATCCAGTGGTCATTGAAATAGAAGACAATGTCGATGAAGTACAGTTGATAAATTTATCCGGCTATTTTGTCAGTAGTGAACGCAAAGGTCCTTTGCTAAGACACTTGATCAAGGAACAGAATATGAGGCAAGTTTTGGTATTTACATCCTCTGGGTTCAAGGCAGATCAGGTAGCCGGGAAACTGCATAAAAATGGGATTCAAGCTTTATCAATCCATGGGAAGAAAAGCCAATCTGCTAGGTTGGGGGCATTGGATAGGTTCAAATCAGGACAACTGCAAGTATTGGTCGCTACGGATTTGATATCTAGAGGTATCGATATCAATGAGCTGCCATATGTTATCAATTATGAATTGCCACGATCGCCTAAAGACTTTGTGCATAGAGTAGGTCGGACGGGGAGGGCCAAATCTGAGGGGCTAGCGATCACTTTTGTTACCAGAGATGAGACCCGTCACTTCAAAGTCATTCTCAAGAAAATGAAGCGCTACATAGATATGATAGATAGTGAAACATTAGATTTTTAATTACAAGCACATGCTTCTCCTGGAATCAACCGACTACCGAGATTTCTAAGTACCAGAATTTCGTGATTCGGCTCCCCTTCAGCACTTGATTTGCCATTTTTTTATTATCATTAAGGCTTACATGAATCTGAGATCAATACCAATGAGAAATAGACTGTTTGTTGTATTAGTAGGCATGATGTTGTTCCATGCCTGTTCAAATCAAAAAACGCCAGTTATGGTAATAGGACATAGAGGAGCCACAGGCCACGAAGTAGAAAATTCCCTTGCTTCCGTGCAAAAAGCAATGGATCTGGGAGTAGCTATGATTGAGATCGATGTGTTTGAAATTAAGAGTGGAGAAGTAGTAGTCTTTCACGATGGAGAGGTGGACAGGCTTACCCAAGGGACTGGAAAAATTGAAGCGCTCAATTTGATGGAACTACGAGAACTACAACTGGAGAATGGAGAGCAAATCCCTTTGCTGCAGGATGTGTTAGACCTAATAGATAAAAAGGTAAAGCTGAACATCGAGTTAAAGGGTAAGAATACCGCTCAACCAGTTGCCAAAATCGTACAATCTTATATCGAAAAACAAGGCTGGCAAGCAGCTGATTTCATCATCTCCAGTTTCCACTGGGATGCACTGGCCGAGTTCAAGGAGCTCAACCAGGTCATTCCCATCGGAGTCCTTACCGGCAAAGATCCTTTAGCTAGCCTGGAAACGGCAAAAGAGCTGCAGGCTTATGCCATTCATCCCAATCATAAAACCCTGAATCAGGAAAATGTACGTCAAATGCAGGAGGCGGGTTATAAGATTTATACCTGGACGGTGAATGAGTCAGAAGACATTGCAAATATGAAATCACTAGGGGTGGATGGGATCATTACGGACTATCCCGATAGAGTAGATTAGTTGATGGGAAATGGGAAGTTGGAAATGGGAACGCCATGCCCTGGAAGGCTTAGAAACAGCCGCCCTGTCTATGCTGGCGAATGCCAAGCAGGTTTCCGAGTTCCGCCTTCATATTTCACCTGGCCTGCTGTTCAAGCTTAGAAGGGTGTCCGACAGGCCTTAACCCATTCGCCATTTCAAGCCAAAATATCTTTCACCACCTTCCCGTGCACGTCGGTCAAGCGAAACCGTCTTCCCTGGTGCTTGAAGGTAAACTTTTCGTGATCCATGCCCATCAGGTGAAGCAATGTAGCCTGAAAATCATGGACATGAACAGGATTCTTTATTATGTTGTAGCCTAATTCGTCCGTTTCCCCATAGCTTATTCCTGGTTTGATACCGCCCCCAGCCATCCACATGCTAAAGCAGTAGGGATGATGATCTCGCCCGTAATTATCCGCTGTTAGTTTTCCCTGGCAGTAGTTGGTTCGCCCAAATTCCCCTCCCCAAATGACCAGTGTATCATCTAAAAGCCCGCGTTGCTTCAAGTCCTTGATTAAGGCCGCCGAAGGCTGATCAATATCTCGGCTCTGTTTTGTCAGGTGATCTGGCAGGTTATTGTGTTGATCCCAACCCTGGTGATACAATTGAATAAACCGCACATCTCTTTCGGCCAACCTTCGGGCCAATAGACAATTGGCGGCATAAGTGCCAGGAATGCGGGATTCAGGGCCATACAGCTCAAAAATAGAATCTGGCTCCTGGCTGATATCCATGGTTTCCGGAACTGAAGTTTGCATCCGATAGGCCATTTCATATTGGGCCATTCTGGAATAAACCTCAGGATTGCCTTCTTTTTCGTAGTATTTTTGATTGAGCTGTTTCAAATGATCCAATACCCCTCTCCGATTCATTTGACTTATTCCAGGGGGATTATTCAGGAATAAGACCGGGTCTTTGCCACTTCTGAATTGCACGCCCTGGTGCAGAGACTGCAAAAAACCACTCCCCCACAGCCGAGATTGCAAGGGTTGTGCCCCATCTGTTCTTCCACTTCCCTTGGACAATAATACTGAAAAAGTGGGTAAATTATCATTGCTGCTACCCAATCCGTAAGATAGCCACGACCCTATACTGGGTCGACCACTGAGTTGAGAACCGGTTTGAAAAAAGGATAAAGCCGGATCATGGTTAATGGCATCGGTATGCATGGATTTTACCACACATATATCATCTACGATTTCTGACATATATGGCAATAGATCGCTGATCCATGTACCGCTCTGTCCATATTGTTTGAAGCCTGTAAAGGGATTCACCATAGGTTTGCGTGCGGCGGCTGTAAAGTCGGTCACTCTTTTTCCCATGCTCACAGATTCCGGCAACTCTTGTTGGTGTAATCTTCGCAACTCAGGTTTATAATCAAACATTTCCAATTGGGAAGGCCCTCCTGCCTGAAACAGGTAAATAACCCTTTTGGCACGAGGTGCAAAATGAGGGATAAGCCCCCCAGGACCGCCTGCACCGGATGCCATATCGAAAGATGACATGGCCAAAGCCCCTAAGCCTAAACTGGCTTTCTCCAAAAAATGCCGGCGAGTCATATTCAGCCTATTTTCCATACGATTGTACCTTTAGGTTTAGGTTCTAATTTTTCTGAAGGCTTTCGCTTAAGTTCATAATGGCGTTGGCCACCACTCCATAGGCCGCTAATTCCAGTTCATTTAGATGCGTTGGGTTATTGAACTCGCCGATTTGTAAAAAGGCATTTGCCCGCTCAGGATAAGTTTGAAATTCAGTCCTCTCATCATCGAATAATCCTTCCAAAATATTTAGTTCTTCCACATCGGGTTTTCGGGAAGTAGCCCAGCGAAATGCATATTCAATGCGTTGCCTCGAATGGCTTCCCCCTTCATTCATCATCCGTTGAGCCAGCGCCCTTGAGGCTTCTACAAACTGCGGGTCATTCAGCAAGACCAGGGCCTGTAATGGCGTATTGGTACTTTGTCTTTTGACCGTACATTGGTTGCGGCTTGCGGCATCAAAAATGACCATGGCAGGAGGTGGCTGGATTCGTTTCCAATAGGTATATAAACTACGGCGATAACGATCTTTCCCATGTGCCGTCATGTATTTCCTTTGGTACCTGCCGCCAGATGATACTTGTGTCCACAAGCCCTCAGGTTGAAACGGCTTGACACTTGGCCCGCCTATCTGACTAGTCAGTAAGCCACTCATTTCCAAGGCTTGATCCCGCAGCATTTCAGCGCTCAGCCTTTGCTGACTTCCCCGACCCAACCAGCGGTTTTCTGGATCAAAGGCCAATTGGCTTTCGTCAGCCGCTGATGCTTGCTGATAAGTGGCAGACATCACCATCGTCTTCAATAAATGCTTTACATCCCAACCCGATTCAATAAAGTCTGCCGCCAACCAATCAAGTAATGCTGGATGAGTGGGAAGAGCGCCCTGATTGCCAAAATCATCGGGCGTATCAACGAGGCCCCTGCCGAAAATCATTTGCCAGTATCTATTCACAAGCACCCTCGCTGTCAGCGGATTTTCAGGATCAAACAACCACTTGGCCAGGCCAAGCCGGTTTTTCGGTAAATCTGGATTAAAAGGTAAGATGGTTTGAGGAGTCCCAAATGACACCTCTTCTCTGGGGGAATCGTACAATCCCCTTTCCAGGATATAGGTTGGCCTTAGGGTGTCTCTATCTTGCATGACCATGACCGGCTGGAGCATGGCCTCCATTTCTGCCTTCCAGTTGTCCAGGTACTGTTCATCTGTGTCCTGGGCGCTACCCTGGGCATACTCTGTTTCGATCTGTTGGTCAATATAATCGCGGAGCCGTTCTACCTCCTCCGCTGGCAATTCCAGATAAGGAGCAGACTGTTGATTGTGTCTATCTTTTCCTTTAAAAGATTGGGTCACTCCTTTTTCTGGAACCTGGTTGAAAAAGGCAGAAAGCTGATAATATTCCTTTTGCGAAATGGGATCATATTTGTGATCATGACATTGGGCACACTCCAAGGTGAGTCCCATAAATGCTTTGCCAAACGTATTTGTACGGTCGATAACATAGGACACCCTGAATTCTTCGTCCAGGGATCCGCACTCCTGTGTAGTCCGGTTATTTCGGTTGAATGCAGTGGCCAATTGTTGCTCGTAGCTAGGTTCAGGCAACAGATCTCCCGCCAATTGCCAGGTGACAAATTGGTCGTACCTCAGGTTTTCATTAAAAGCGTTGATTACCCAGTCTCGCCAGGGCCACATATTTCTTTCCAGGTCGTGATGGATGCCATTTGTTTCGGCATAACGGGCCAGGTCAATCCACTCCGTGGCCATTCTTTCCCCATAGGCCGCTGATGCCAGGTAGTTGTCCACCCATTTCTCAAAGGCGTGGCTTGAGTCATCCGCAAGGAAGGCATCAATGGTTGCCGGATCAGGTGGCAAGCCCCTTAGGTCAAAACTTAACCTGCGCAGTAATTTCTCTTTGTCTGCCTGCTTAGCTGGCTTTTTTTTCAAGGCTTCCAATTGGCTCAACACAAAATAGTCAATGGTATTTTGAGGCCAATCCGTTTGTGCTATTTTGGGTCGGGCACTTTTTTGGGGTTTAATAAATGACCAATGTGGTTTCCATTCTGCCCCCTGTTCGATCCACCTTTTGATTAACGCAATTTCATATTGGGACAAACTGAGGTTGGATGTAGGTGGAGGCATTTTTTGCGCTGGATCCTCATTTATTATTCTTTGGTACAATTCGCTTTTTTTCAGATCCCCGGGTTTAATGACATAGTGGTCTTTCTGACTGTCTAGCTGATTAAATGCAAAGGCCTTGTCATCTAATCTTAAGTCCGCCTCCCTGGCATTGACATCCGGCCCTGTCTCTTATACACATCTGACGCTGCCGACGAAGAGGATAGTG
>OJCB01000795.1_pt1 | contig 11426 bp, 8 predicted proteins | sample 1591501 | NCBI WGS metagenome assembly OJCB01 (sample SAMN05416813, study PRJEB24817) | seawater metagenome | isolation source: Sea water | place: Canada:Atlantic | collected 2013-07 | reverse complement strand
GAGATCAGCCTCGGTCTCGTGGGCTCGGAGATGTGTATAAGAGACAGCAACTGGAGCAGGAAGGCAAGCTTTTCAAGAATGCCCAACTGGAGTTACCTATCGTGTTGCAACGGATTGCTATTCTCTCCTCTCCTACCGCAGCAGGCTTACAGGATTTCCAAAATCAGTTACGGCAGAATGCTTACTCCTATCACTACCAGTTGGATTTGTTTCCGACGGCCATGCAAGGCGATAGAGTGGCCGAGGAAATGCAGAAACAGCTCCGAAAAATAGCCAAGCAATCCTATGCCTACGATGTCGTGGTCGTTATTCGGGGCGGTGGGGCTCGATTGGATCTACAAGCTTTTAATGAATATGAACTCAGTGCAGCCCTAGCCGATTGTCCGCTTCCGGTGCTGACCGGTATTGGGCACGATATTGATCAAACCATAGCTGACGTAGTAGCTCATCAGAGCTTGAAAACGCCGACAGCGGTGGCTGATTTCTTACTACAGCACAATGCTCAATTTGAAGCGGTATTGTTGCAGTACAGCCAACAATTGGGGCAAATCAGTCAATTCTATTTGCAGCAGGCAAAATCCACGCTAGATCAGCAACAACAATTTATCCAATTGCAATGTCAAAGTTTATTGCAACAGCAGGCTCAACAACTTGACTTCTTAGCGCAGCAGCTACCGACAAACGCGCAGCGGCTACTAGCTCGAGAAACTGACCAAATAGACCAGTTATCACGAATGACAGACCTCCTAAGCTTGGAAGCCACCTTAGGTAGAGGCTATTCACTCACCACCAAAGATGGAAAAGCCATACAAGCCCAATCTGATTTACAAGTGGATGACGAGATTGAAACCACATTCAAAGATGGTCAAATCAAAAGTAAAATAACCGAACGCTCATGATCACCTACGAAGAAGCATTGAAAGAATTACAAACCATCGTGCAAGCCCTACAGGAAGGTAATATCGGTATCGATGATTTATCTGAAAAGGTCAGTCGGGCCAGTGAATTGATACAGTATTGCCGAGAAAAGCTGCGAAAAACGGAGGTAGATTTGGCAGGTTTGTTAATGGGTAATGAATAATGGGCAGTTATATAAAGTGCTCCCGAATTCGCACTTCCGAATTCCTATGAGAACTTGGTGAGTAATGGGTCAGGGTTAAACCGAAGAGCGGGTTTGTAAGGACATATATTCCTACAAACCCGCTCTTTTATTATCGACTTTCTATTCTTCTTAGTGAAGAGTCAAGAATAAGTCGCGCCGAAATACGCCGCTATTTTTTCTTTTAAGAAGGCTTCAAAAATCCAGCATAGCAGCGCTACGGTTGATTTTTGAATCTTCACTTATCGCGCTAAGGTCACATCTCCCTTCACTTCTTTTCGAAGTCCACCTGGTAATTCATAAATAATGTGGTAAATGTATACATCTGATGGAGCAGGTTTGCCTTTTTGCTCGCCATTCCAAGGTGTATTGTTACTCACATTATGTACCAATTGTCCCCAACGATTGAATACCCTGAATTCTCTGACTTGGATAGAATTGCCAGGAAAGTACGCCTTGAATTCATTATTGAATTCATCTCCGTTTGGCGTAAATACATTGGGAATCTTCGGTGTAGGATTCAGCACAAATACCGCGATAGCTGCCGTTGCCGTACAACCGGTTGGGGTCGTAACAGTAAGGGTATAGATGAAGGTTTCCTGTTCTGGTTGTTCACCATTAATGAAAGGCCTTACCACTACACTTGGGCCATCTGCTGGCTCCTGAACACCTTCGCCTTCCCATTGGTAGGTTGTACCATCAATACTTGGTATTACTTGCGCGGTTAAAGTTACCTCTTCTCCATTATATACCGTATCTGGAATCGGTACGAAGTTGATGATCGGTGCATCAAAAACGGTAACTTCTTGCGAAGCTGTTACGGTTCCACAATTAGGTCCGTAAGTATAGTTAACACTAATGGTTGAAGTAGCTTGAATATTTGTTAGATTGAAAGTTGGGCCTGTTTGACCACTTGGCTGACCATCAATCAACCATTCAAACAATTGCTGCACATTGGCAGGAGCTGTTCCACTAGCATTGAAAGTAATATTGTCGCCTCGGCAAGCTTCAGTAGGCCCCTCTATAGCAACTGTGGCATCTTGTACCACAAAGATCGTTACCGACTGAGTCACTGGACCACAATCATTGGTGGCCGTTAGTTCGTAGGTGGTCGTCACCTCTGGGGTGACGGTCAAGCCGGGATCAGTGGAGCTAAAGCCAGGATCTTCCGGCGATGTCCACAAATAGGTCGCATCGGCCTGCGCTCCCGCTTCATTAAGCCGTATAGCAGCTGTACTTCCTGCACAAACGACTCGATCTGGAACCAATTGTATAAAAGGTAAGGGTTCTACGATTATCGTCATCGAAGCGGAACCTGGACAATCATTTAGCATTCCTTGAACCGTGTATTGGGTGGTCGTAACTGCCGTAGCAATCGGATCTTCGCAATCGGAGCAAGTGAGCCCGTCCATCGGCATCCACATGACCTCGTCTATCCCAGGATCATAAGTAGTGGTCAGTTGTACCGGTTGTCCTGCACAGACTGTAGTATCACTCGGCATGATCGTAATCTCTGGTATAGGTTTAACCTCTACATCCGCAAAGGAGGTATCGACACAAACACCTTGTGTAGCTACTCTGAAGTAGCGAGAGGTAGTATCTGGATTCAACACCATATTGAGCAAGGAATCGCCGCTAATAAAGCCACTTCCTCCTCCCCATTGAAATTCTATATTTTCAAAATCGCTAGGTTCGAATACCTCAGAAGTTAAGACCAAAAGTGATCCTTCACAAATTGAGGTATCAGAAGGCATGATTTCGAGGTTGACCGGTAGCGAATCGACAACAACCATGACCGAATCGGTTCTTATACAACCATTCGGTGCATTAATCGTCGCATAGTAGGTCGTCAAGAAGTTGGGTGAGGCAGTGACATTAAGCCCTTCTGCTGCACTTAAACCCTCGGTGGGAAACCATCGGACGATAGAGTCGGTTGGCGTGGCGATAACTTCCAGTTGTACCTCATCCCCTCGACAGATCGTCAAGGTATCTTCGCCAACAATATCAACTGATATTTCCGTCATCATGACATCAAATGAAGCCGAAACGGAGCAAATATCTCTCGTCGCTTCTAGCGAATAAGTTCCACTGGATTGGACGATGGCCGAAGTATTAGCCAAGGTATCATCCACGATCGTGGCTGGCCCTGTCCATTTGTACGTTACACCTGGTTCGATTTCGGTAGCTCCTAAAACGATTTCATCGTCTTGGCAAACCATGGTATCAGGTAGCACACTTAAGACCGGGTTGAGAATCAAATCTACTACCACTGAATCCAAAGAAGGCACGGGACATTCCGCATTCGTCACAGACAGTAGATAGGTGGTAGAACCTGCCGGCGTTGCCTCCGGATTGGCTTCTGCAGAACTAAAACCACCTGGACGCGATGTCCAAGCGTAAGTAAGGCCTGCTACAGTCCCGCCACCTAAACTCAATGATTCACCTTCACAAAGGGTTTGATCATCGCTAATATTATATTGTGGTGCTTCACTATCGAGCACCGTTAATGTCATATCATCACTCAACGTACAGGAAGGTGTCGTGAGGGTAACCGTTACGGTATAACTTCCTGCTACATCTGCCGACACGGTTGGAGTGGCACAGTCCGTACAACTCAAACTCACTCCAGCTGGTGCAGACCAGGTATAGTCTCCAATTTCAAAATCCAGCCCAGCCACAATTTGAAACTCTTCCCCTCTACATACAGTAGCATCTGGTCCAGCATCCACATTATATACTATCACCTCTACTTGAATGGTATCAGAATAACATACCGCTTCTACTACTGCCTCATATACAGTGGTGGTAGTAGGTGTAGCAGTTGGCGTAAAACAATTGGTACAAGACAGGCTTTCAGTTCCGGTGATCCAGGTAATATTATCTACTGTTTCGGATACTTCAATCTGTACAGAAGAACCTGCACAAACTACCGTATCTCCAACAACCACTTCGGGTAAAATAGGATCTAAAACCGCCGCATCAGATGGGCCCCAATCGATCGATATTTCTCCACTCTGAATATCATTCCCCCAATCATTCACCAATACCAAGTAGATTTCTCCTTTCTTGGCGTCTATCGGTCGAACAAAGTCATCCCCTCCGGCACCTGGTTCATTTCCACAATCATATTCATCCGTCACAGGCTGGCCATCGCTATTTACATTGGCCAATCCTGTCGGCTCTACGCCTGCAGCCCAAGACGAACGAACTGGCTGATTCGTTTCTATAAAGTTGATCACATCTTGGGGCGAGATACATACCTGCTCATTGGTAAAAGGCCCCCAAACGTTAAAATCTATATCTGATGCTTCTATTGCATTAGCCGCTTCAATGATAAAGCCAAAGTCACCATCTTCCTGCGCTTCGATACTAAACCAGTAATAATTGGGCTGGTCAGAACCAATGTTCAACCAACAGCCATCATTTTGGCCTTCGTTAAAGGCAATATCCTGGAAACCTTGTTGAAATTGCAATACAACGGGCAAACCATCTTGCTGTATACATCCGTTTAATGGATTACAAAGCGCATTGGTCAAAGCCGGAGATAGCGCACAATCCGTTTCCGTAATGTTGATATCAAAATTCGTACAACCTCCTGCATTTGCCACCAGGATATAATAAGACTTCGGATCTTTCAAATCGACACTACTGATCAAGCCATTCGCTCCTACCCCTACACAATTGGAGTTGGGGTCATTAGGAGGACCATCTAACACCAATACGCCTGTTCCAGCATTTGTATTAGTAATTTCAATCCTTCCACAAATTCCACCCGGAGAATCGTATTTGAAAACATATTCTGGTCCGACTATAAATCCAGCACCACTACAAGCCGTTTGGCCAATAGAAGCTCCTCCTTCGCAAGTATCAAAGGAATCACTGTAAGGCAAGCTATTGATGATCGTCGGATTATCAGACGTTGACCCACCGCAAGCGGCTGGTGTACAAGTCCAGTTTAATAGGAACCCGTCCAGGGGCACCGACAGATCAGAAACAAATTGGATCGTCGCGCAGTCACTTTCTACAAATACCGGCAGTCCACTCCCTACGCCAAATATAGAGGTAACCAATGGTGCATCGGTATCAGTACCCGCATAAATGTTTAGAAAATCAATGGGGGCACCAAAAAGTTGTTCAGTGGCAAATTCGGCTACATCAATCTGGATGCAGGAATGTGGATCATCTGGACAAATAGTAAAAGTGCTATTTTCATTATTGCCGTACGGTCCATCAGGTCCACCGGAGTCATACAGTGTCCCTGTACAAGCCGTACTGCTCGTTTCTTCACCTATATTAATATCTGCTACGTACTCTTCCACACAAATGGTGAAGTCCCCCCAATTGGGTGTGCCTGTAGCGGAAAAATCATTGACTCTAACAAAGAAAGTAACGTTCGCCGAAAGGTTGAACAAATCTAGTTCCAAGCTAGAAGCGCCATTGGCGGAAGACAAGCAACTGATTTCTTGCAAGCCATTAAGCACACAATTTCCTCGATATACGGCCATCTGAGGATTACCGAGGGCTGTATTAGCTCCTTGATCGGTACCTGCTATCCGAATGGTTACGTCTCTAATAGTGCTACTAGTGGTAAAAGAAAACCAAACATCATTCTGGGTAGCTAAGCCATTAAAACAAGCAGGGTTATTGCCCACCCCAATATTACTAGCCGTTCCATTAACATTGGTATATACCGTCTCACTGCAATTAGGTACCTGCCCTAGATTCACTTGAGCACTGCACTCATCATTATCCGGCACTTGGGCATAACAAAAGGTACTTAATAAACAAGAGAGCGTAACAAGGAGAATGTTCTTCATTATGATGACTTTCTTTTGGAAATTGGTTCTGTAACTATTTTTGTGTTTCTAGCCAGGGAATCTCGTTTATCCCTGCTTCCTTTAGCCGCTTTTTTCTCCCAGCTGAGCCAAGCTTTCTCAGATTAGCCAAGTGAGAATTTCCATTGCGTTGACCAAAAATAAACAAATTTTATAATTTCCATTCTGAAAGCCTTAGATAGTAAAGACAGCCGACATAATCCTAGCGGCTAAGTAGTGCCGCTAGTGCTTGGTAAATAGCGTATTGCAGGTGATTTGGGAAAGGGAAATAAGGATCGAGGAGGTGTAAATGAGTATTACTTATTTTTTGCTCAGCAGGCAACGTTTTCTACTTCGAGGGATTAGCCTGGTGGCTAGCCGGTTTTCCTGACCGGGGAATAGGCTGCCCGGTAGTTGGACTTCTGAAGTTGAGCACAGCTGGATGACCGGCAAAACTATGGAGGTGGGTGGGTCGATACTAGGTAAGTTTCCTCCTATCAACTTCACCAATTTTAGATATACAATATTGGATGTTCGCCACTAGTTTCACTAGTACTGCGGTCTTTGGTGGCGCCTTGCCTTAAGGAGCTCCTGCTCGCCGAGATACAGCATACAAGTACTACAATTACTTACAGCGAGTTGGAGCTCCTTAAGGCAGGCGCACCCCAAACTAGCATACAAGCATGAGCTTGTAGCCAACATATATTTAAAGAGCAGAGGTTATACCAATTTGAGTCATTGACTTACCTACCGATTTCATTAATAAAAGAGACCGCTCGTTTAACCACATCCGGATTCTTGGTCACCTGATAATGCCCATATCCCTTCGTCAGCAGTAATTCCGCCTTGCCTACCGCTTCAAAAATGGCCAAGGCTTCACTTACGGGAACCACGCTATCCTCTTCATCATGAATGATGAGGATATCTTCCGTATTGATACTATTCCCCCACTGACTCAAACTAGCCTTGGCCAACGGCATGAGCATTTTATACTCTATAATTCGTTGGAAATATCTTTTTGCTGCCGCAGGTACTTTCATCATGCTGGTTGCTTGCCCCAAGACATGCTTCATTTCATTGGGTACGCCAATCAATACCAGCTTGCGAACCTGGCTTTCTATCTCGAGCTGACTCAAGGCATAGGAGGCCGCCGCTCCGCCAAAAGAATGGCAAATGAGTGCTTCCACAGGTCCAATATGGTGAATAGCTGCGCGAATAGCTTGTGCAAATTCGGGTAAATTGGTACGTTTCCCTTCCGAATTGCCGTGTGCGGGTCCGTCGAAGGCGACTACTTTGTAGCCTGCCTCTACCAAAGGATTGACAAACTTGCGCAGGGCGGTTCCGCGAGATTCCCATCCATGCACCAGGAGCACCGTCTTTTCACCCCGGCCCCAACTGTAGCCTTTTAACATGCGTTTCGCATATAAAAATTCGAAAACCCGAGCCTTCTCCACCACTGGATCCGAAATTTTGTGTTTGGCTTTCTGTATAGGCGTGGTAAACAATTGATAAGTCAGTTTTCCAGCTGCTTTAGGAAATAGTCGACCTAAGGTCTGGAATCCCAAACGAATAGGCTTGATCACCCATGGATATTGAATAGCTTGGTTCGCTTTGGAAGTAGGCCATTCCGATTGTAAGTATTCTATATTTTTTACAGCTTGCATGGCAATTTGATTTTTATTGGCCTTTATACTAAAAAGCCGATTTAGTAGGAGCGAGAGAATCAATCATCTCGACCAATTGTTGCGCTACGACATCAAAGTAGTGGACATCTTTATAGAGTTGGGCCATCATGATTCCTCCTTCTAGGCATCCAATGAACCGAATACTGAAATCTCGGGCGTTGAGATCGATTCGAATTTGTCCTTTCGACATTCCTTTTTCCAGGGTATAGATCATCCGACCGATCCAGGCATCCATTTCTTTTTTCACTTCTTCTTTCAGGAATTCGTGGTTATTATTGGTATCTATCGCCGTGTTTTGAATCGGGCAACCGCCTTCTACGGGTGGATTCAAAATTCGCTCTTTGTAGAAATACACTACCGCTTTGAGTTTATCAAGGGTGTTGTCAATCACTTTGGTCCTTTTACCCACCTCATCAAGCACTTTTCCTACCGCCAGTTTAAAAGCAGCCAAGGCTATTTCCTCCTTACTTTGAAAATGGCCATAGAGCGCCCCCTTTGACATTTGGGTAGCCTCCATAATGTCCTTCATTGAAGTACCGTCAAAGCCCCCTAAATTGAATAGAGCCGCTGACTTTTCTAAAATATGCTTTCGTGTTTTTTCTGCCTTAGTCATAGGTTTTCTCATCTATCCAACTGAAATCACTGTTTCAATTGTTCTTTTATGAATTCTATCTGTAGTAAATGATGCGCATTGTGATAAATAACAAAAAACAACATCTCCCGAACGCTCAATAAACCAATGGCGGGATGCATCATCGCATAAGTATCCAGTTCTTCCTCTGTCCATTGCGCTGCCACTTCTTGGAAAGCAGCCGCTAGGTCGTGCCAGGTAGTCAGCGATTTTTCTAAGGAGTAACTGGCGTCAAGCTGGGCTTCAAAACGAGGCGGCGCTTTTACCTGCTTCTCTTTCAAGGTCTGTAGGTAAAAACTCTTCAAAGTTAAATAGGAATGAGGCGCCCGCTCCAAGCGGCCAAAACGGGCCATCAACTGGTCTTTGGGAAAGTGTAAACCTTTTAATACGGGTTGGTTGGATAAGAGCAAATGCTCCAACTGCTGCCCGATATTCCATTTCCCATCGAAACCTTGTAGACAAGCTACTGCATCCATTCCGGTCAGGCTCTCTTCCACTAATTGAAAGCTTTCTTTCAAGCCTTCGAAAATACTTACTTTGGTAGTTGGTGTGGCGTCCATGCTTTAATTTTAGGTGTAAAAAGAGGGCTTAAATCATACTACTGGACAAAGGGAGAGGTCAGAGGTCAGAGGTCAGATGAGAGACCGGCTAGATATAAGGCAGAAGGCCCACCCCAGCAGTCTCTTTTCTGTTTTCTGTCTTCTCTTTTCTGTTTTCTGTCTTCTGTCTTCTGTCTTCTAAATGTCTAGTATTATGGGCTAAAATCCCTTTCTCTATTCAAAGATACATTTTTTAAGCATAAAATAAACCAATCGGTCTATTTTTAACATTTTAGATATTCTCCTTACCTTTGGGGATATGGAGCAAATCTTTTTAGGACTAGGGACCAATGTGGCTCCTAAGAAAGCCTACCTTTCAGCGGTTAAAGCATATATTGAGGAGGAGGTTGGACCTGTGGTACAGGCCTCTAGTCTTTATGAAACAGCCGCTTGGGGAAAGACCGACCAGTCTGACTTTATGAATCAAGTCATTGAAATACAGTCTCATCTCTCCCCTATTGCGCTTTTGGATACGGTTTTGGCCATCGAAAAAAAGATGGGGCGTGTACGAATAGAGAAGTGGGCAGAACGCATTATTGATATCGACTTATTGTTTTATGGGCAGGAGATGATCCAGGAGGCTCGTTTAGTGGTGCCTCATCCTTTTATAGCGGTTCGGAATTTCGTGCTGGCCCCCTTGGTAGAAATTGCACCGGATTTTATTCACCCCCTTACTGAATTATCTATTGCTGAACTATACGAGCAGTGCCCTGATCAATTGGCTGTGCGTAGAATCGAGTCACCCACCTAGCGATTATCACCTAAAAAGGCTGCTTTATCTCATTAGACTTGGAATTTCGTTAGGGATTATCGAAATTCAGCCGCTCAAATATGACATTACCCAACATACCATATCGTTTTGTAGCTATAGAGGGCAATATAGGTGCAGGTAAAACTACCATTTCCAAGCGCTTGGCTGCTGACTATGGCTTCAAGTTGATTTTGGAACAGTTTACGGATAACCCCTTTCTCCCTTTCTTTTATGAAAATGCAGAAAGGTATGCCTTCCCTGTGGAGTTGTTCTTTATGACAGAGCGACACAAGCAATTACAACAAGAGCTGGCCCAGCAAGATTTGTTTCAAGGAAATATTGTAGCGGATTATTTTTTCTTAAAGACGCTCCTTTTTGCGAAAAACAATCTCAATACGGAGGAATTTCGCTTATTTCAGCGCCTATTTCATATCCTCAATGCTACCTTTCCTAAGCCCGAGCTCTTAGTCTATCTCCACCGCCCAGTTCCCAATTTATTGGAAAATATCAAAGGCAGGGGGCGAGATTATGAAGCGGATATTTCTCCGCTTTACTTGGAAAAAATTCAACATGCCTATTTTGATTTTTTCAAGACTTCCGATAATCTTCCCATCTTAATTTTGGATGTAGAAGAAGCCGATTTCTTAACCCAACCCTCACAGTATGAGACTTTACTTGGGCATCTGAGCCAAAAGTATGAAAAAGGGGTCCATAGAATAAAAATTGTCTAGGCGATGAAAATAAATCTTCCCGAAACGGGTCAACAACGGATTGTAATCGTCGGCGGAGGCTTCGCTGGACTTACATTGGCTAGGAAATTAGCTAAAAGTGATTACCAAGTTGTCTTAATTGACCGGAATAACTACCATCAGTTTCAGCCGCTATTCTACCAAGTGGCGATGGCGGGTTTAGAGCCGAGTTCTATCGTATTTCCGTATCGAAAACTATTTCAAAGGCGGAAGAATGTCTTTATTCGGATGACGGAGGTGACTGGGGTCGATATGGATAAACAACAATTGACCACCCCTTATGGTGTAGTCAACTATGACAAACTGATCCTGGCGATGGGCGTCACCACCAATTTCTTCGGCAATGAAAGAATCGCCCAATTAGCTATTCCATTGAAGACCGTCTCCGAAGCACTCCTTCTCCGCAATAAGATATTAGAAGACTACGAAAAGGCTTTGGTCATCACAGACTATGAGGAGCGGCAACGCTACATAGATATTGTAATTGTTGGGGGTGGACCGACAGGCGTGGAAGTAGCAGGCGCTTTGGCAGAAATGAAAACCTTTATCCTGCCCAAGGACTATCCTGAAATGGACGTGAGCGAAATTGATATCTACCTGATCCAAAGTTCGCCTCGATTATTGAAGGGAATGTCGGAAGAAGCGGGAGAAAAAGCCCTAGAGTTCTTGACCCAGCTAGGGGTAAAAGTCAGACTGAATACCCGGGTAAAGGATTTTGATGGCCGGTATGTTTACATGAATGATGATACCTCTATTTGTACTTCCAAGATGATCTGGGCAGCGGGGATCAAAGGGAATACCATCGAAGGCCTTCCCGAATCATCTATCTGTCGGGGTAACCGCCTACTGGTCGATCGCTACCATAAAGTAATGGGAACCCCAAACGTTTATGCTATTGGAGACTTGGCGCAGATGGAAGAGGAGGATTACAAACATGGCCATCCGCAAGTCGCGCAAGTGGCTATCCAACAGGCTAAAAGCTTGGCCAAGAACCTGAAGCGACAACTCAAAGGGCAAGAACTGGAAGTCTTTTCTTATAAAGATAAAGGGCTGTCTCTTATACACATCTGACGCTGCCGACGAAGAGGATAGTGTAGA
>OJCB01000794.1_pt1 | contig 11429 bp, 4 predicted proteins | sample 1591501 | NCBI WGS metagenome assembly OJCB01 (sample SAMN05416813, study PRJEB24817) | seawater metagenome | isolation source: Sea water | place: Canada:Atlantic | collected 2013-07 | reverse complement strand
TACACTATCCTCTTCGTCGGCAGCGTCAGATGTGTATAAGAGACAGTTATTACTCGCCTTTGTGACGGTGGGTAAAGAAGCTATTATTCGAGCACGAGCGAATCCAGTACTGAGTTTACAACAGGAATAGTATCCTATTTTAATAGACTTATCAGTGTATAACAATTAATGGAAAGACTTGCACATAAAAATAACCGCTTATGTTAAAGCATTACTTGAAATCTGCCTTACGTAGTTTGTATAAGCACAAACGCTTTACAATAGTTAATATATTAGGCTTAGCCATAGGAATGGGAGCTTGCTTGTTGTTATTGGAATATGTGAGTTTCGAGCGAAGCTTTGATGGTTTTCACGAAAAGGCGGATCGACTCTATCGCGTGGTGAATCACCGCTTCAAAAATGGAGAGCCTGTACAGTTAGGGACGATCACCTATCCTCGAGTAGGTTATCAGATGAAGGACGATTTTCCTGAGGTAGTGAACGCTTCGCGAGTATTGCCAGGTAATAGTATCCATGTTCATACTGGTGATAAAGAAATGACACTCATCGAAGATCCCCTGTTTGTGGATAATAATTTTTTCCAGATGCTGTCCTATCCTTTGCTGGTGGGAAATCCTACTAGTGCAATGGAAGAAGTATTTTCTTTAATCCTTTCTGAAAGTATGGCCAAGCAATTGTTTGGTAAAGATATCCCGGCCTCTGAACTAATAGGGGAATCGGTATACTTTAATGAAGTACAACTGAGGATACAGGGAATCTGTGCCGATTTACCGGCCAATACAGCTATACGACGCGACTTTTTTATTAGCTATGCGACCTTTGTCAATTTCAATTCAGATGCCGACAATAGCTGGTCTTGGTCGGACTTTTACCACTATTTAGAGTTGGCACCAGGTACGGATGTAGCTGCGCTCGAAGCAAAATTTGCAGACTTTAGCCAGCGCCATTTCAATGGAGAGGAGGTATCAGGTGCAGAAGAGCATTTTTATCTCCAAGCGCTGCCTGAGGCACATTTGAACTCCCAAGGGTTTGAGTATGAAATAGGGACGACAGCTAATGGTCGCTCTGTTTGGGCGATGCTGCTAATTGCCTTTTTTATTTTGGTTCTAGCTTGGATTAATTATGTCAACCTCTCCACGGTTCGGGCCATCGAACGATCACGGGAAGTGGGCGTGCGAAAGATTGTCGGGGCCAGGCGAAGTCAGTTGGTGGGGCAATTCTTATCGGAGGCTATACTCGTCAATGTGATTGCTTTTATTTTGGCGACTCAACTGGCACAGTTGGCTCGTTATCAATTGACAGGCTACTTGGGACTCGATTTACCTCAAAGCTTTTTGTGGAGTGGTAGCGGTGCTACTGGCTTATTGGCCATTGTTTTGTTGTCGCTTGTTTTGGGTATCGTTCTGACGGGAAGCTACCCTGCATTTATCTTGTCTGGGTTTAAAATGACGAATATTATTAAAGGCAAATTCCAGCAGGCCGGAAACGGTCGTTTACTGCGCAGGGGCTTGATTGTTTTTCAATTTGCTGCCTCGATCGCCCTGATGGCCGGAACCGCTTTAGTCTATCGTCAGATCACCTTCATGAATAAGCAGGAATTAGGGATTGCCATTGATCAAACCCTGGTATTAAGCGGCCCTGCTGTGACTCAATTTGATTCCAATTTCATTTATCGGATGAACTCCTTTAAGTCGGAACTAGCAACGATACCGGGTGTGAGTATGGCTGCGACTTCTAGTCGTATACCAGGCAGAATGATGGGGCGTATTTTTGATGTTACTCCTTCTGGGCCAAGAAAAGACCAGAGCTTTTCTACCAACTTCATTGACGTAGATTATGATTATGCCGACCTATATGATTTAGAAATGGTGAGCGGCCGTAACCTCCGCCCTACCGATCATAATTATCAAGGCAATCTGGTGAAAAATATTATGATCAATGAGGCAGCGGTGGAGTTATTTGGCTTTGAAAGTGCGGAAAAAGCGATTAATGAGCAGCTGATTCTTGGTGATAACCCCAAGTTGTGGGATATCGTTGGGGTAGTGCCGAACTTTCACCAACGCTCCCTACAATACAAAATTGAACCTATTATTTTCCTACCATTTTATAATACGGGGAATTACATTTCTGTCAAATTAGAAAATGCGGAAGTAGGTAATACCCTAACGGCTGTCAAGGGCCTATACGATAATTTCTTTCCAGGAAATGCTTTCAGTTCTTTCTTCTTGGACGATGACTTCCAGCGCAGTTATGAATCCGAGGTTACATTTGGAAGAATTCTATTATTCTTTACGCTTTTGGCGATCCTGGTGGCTTGTTTAGGCCTATTCTCACTCGTTTCGTACACGACATTCCTTCGTTCGAAAGAAATTGGTATTCGTAAGGTGTTAGGGGCTTCTGTGGGTTCCATAATGGGCCTTATTAGCCGGGATTTCTTGAAATTGATTTTACTGGCTACCGCTATTGCGATACCTATTGCTTGGTACACCTTGCGGATTTGGCTCCGAGATTTCGCTTATCAAACCGAGATTCCTTGGTGGTTATTTGCCTTTGTAGGATTGGCAGCCCTGACCATTGGTATTTTGACCATTGGGGGGCAATCCTTGCGCGCTGCCCTAGCGAATCCGATTGAAGCGATTAAGCAGGAGGGGTAGGGGCGTTTGGTTGGCTTGTTGCGGGTTGGGTGTTGCGAGTTTTTGTGACATTCAAGGGAAGTGCCGCAAAGCAATTAAACACAGAGGCACAGCGGTTTATTTTTGTTGCCGATGCAGGTGTTTTCCACCTGCATCAACCCTTGGTACACAAGCTCCAGCTGTGTACCTGTCCTGTCTTTGCTTCTCGCAGCTTGAGCTGGTTAATTAGCATTTGCCTCCAACCTTTCAATAAAAGCGGTGTCTTTTTAGTAAATTACCTATTGTAATTTTACTAAAACACCACCTATGCTACGCAACTACTTCAAAATAGCCCTTCGGCATTTATTGAAAGAACGATTGTATACCTTTATCAACCTCAGCGGCTTAGCGGTGGGTGTGGGGGTCGCTATTCTGATGTTTTTGTTTGTGAAGGAAGAGTGGACTTTTGATCAATTTCATGAGAAATCAGATCAAATCTATAGAGTGTGGGTAAAGGAGCACTATGAAGGGGAAATCTTCTTCAATACGGTGACCCCTTATATTTTAGGCCGGGAGTTGGCTAGTAATTTCCCAGAGATTGAAGCTGTTCCCCGCTACGTATCTACTAGTTTTGGCGTTCGGGAAGGACAATTGACCGATCAAGAACCTATCTTTCTGACCAATCCTGATTTTTTCAAGACTTTTGATTTTCAAACGCTAGCAGGAGATCCTGTGCAAAGCTTGGAATCTCTCCAGAAAGCTATTCTGACACCAGCAATTGCAAAGAAGTACTTTGGGGACGCATCGCCCGTCGGGAGAACGTTAGCCATCCAGATAGGGGAGGACTGGCAACAATTCGAGGTAGGGGCTTTAGTCGCCGCACCACCTTCCAATTCAAGTTTACAATTTGGAATGGTCATTCCTTTCGAAAATATTAAATCTATCAGCTCAGAAAGAGCACGAAATAGTTGGCAAAATGTTAGCCCTGAAACCTACATCCTATTGCAGGAAGGAAAGAGTTTAGCCGAATTATCGCAAAAGGTGAAAAGCCATGTTGATGGTTTGGTGGCCGATATATACGAAGCGGGGGAGTATGAAGTAGGCTTCCAACCTTTGACGGATATACATTTAAATAATGATATGCCAGTAGGGGCCGTACAAGTGAGTGATGGCCGCTATCCCTATATCCTGGGTGGCGTGGCGATATTGATTCTCTTATTGGCCGGAATTAATTTTGTAACACTAGCTGTAGGTCGATCGGTCGCGCGAGCCAAAGAAGTGGGGGTGCGCAAAGTGAGTGGTGCCAATCGGGCGCAATTGATGCAGCAATTTTGGAGCGAAGCCATCTTGGTTGCTATTGTTTCCGTGACGATAGGAGTGGTGCTAGCAGCGATAGCCTTGCCTTATTTTAATGAAGTAGCGGGGAAAAGCCTCGCTATTAGTTATTCTATTCCCACCTTATTTTCCTTATTGATTTTTGCACTAGGGCTAGGGTTCTTAGCAGGTATATACCCAGCGGTAGTCACCTCGGGATTTGCGCCTAAAATGGCTTTTCAAGATGTGGTGACGAGTTTAGGTAGCCGGAAAAACCTGATTCTGCGTAGCTTAGTTGGGTTTCAGTTTGTGCTTTCGGTGGTATTGATTGCTAGTACCTTGATTATGCAAAAGCAACTCCGCTTTATTCAAGCCGCTAATTTAGGTTTTGATAAAGAACAAATTTTGAGTTTCCCGTATAATGCTGTTCCGACAGCGGATAAAGGATTTTCTGCTTTCTACCAGGAGGGCGTACAAAAAGCGGACTTATTGGAAAAGGAATTGGAGGGGCAAGCTAATATAGTTGAACTAAGCACCTCTTCACATGCCCTTGGCGTACCTGGATGGATGCAATTGGGCTATACGGATGCACAGACGCAAAAATTCCGTTGGTTTAGTAAATTAACGGTGGACTATGATTTTCTCGATATGATGGATATCGAATTGGAGAGCGGCCGAAACTTCTCAGAAGAAATTGGGGCCGATGCGCGCACAGCTGTCGTGATCAATAGAGCCATGGCTGATATGTTTGGTATACAACAAGCAGAAGAACAACTACCTGCTCCTTTTGAGTCATTTCATCTGATCGGAATTACCCAAAACTTTAACTTTAGTTCGCTACATAATGAAGTGGAACCCTTGATGGTTGGTATGGATCCTGTGGCCATCAATAGGGTGATATCTGATGTTGGCATCAATGATTTCCCGATGACTAAGATCAATATCAAGCTCAAAGGAGAATCACTTGCTCAGACCGTCAGCACCATAGAAACAGCTTGGGCTAAAGTAGCCCCCGAACAAGACTTCAACTTCGCTTTTGTAGATGACAACCTGGATCGTCTTTATCGTGCTGAAATGCGCTTGGGGGCTGTACTCAACTTGGCCACCCTATTAGCTATTGTTATTGCCTGTATGGGCTTGTTCGGAATGGCTACCTTGATGTTGGCTCGTCGTACCAAAGAGGTCGGAATACGTAAAGTTCTAGGGGCAACTTCCATGGATATCATTTTGATGCTCAATCGTCCATTTACTTGGATGGTCGTAGTTGCCAATTTGATTGGGGCGCCGATTGCCTATTACTTTATGCAGAATTGGTTGGCTGATTTTGCTTATCGGACTTCGGTGAATGTCTTTTTGTTTGTATTGGTGGGAATGGTGGCCTTATTGCTGGCTTGGGCGACGGTGAGCATTCAGGCGCTACGTGCTGCTCGGCTTAATCCGGTGCAGACGCTTCGGCGGGAATAGGTAGAAGAGGGAGCCATGCAAGCCAGGCTTCCGTCGTCGATGCAGCTCCGCCGCCGATGCAGGTGTTTTTCACCTGCATCAATAGCCCCGCCTCCTGGATCATGGCTTTTTTGAACCTGGTCAATAAATTGACCGGTTACGGGCATCAATTTTCGAGAATAAACCGTATATTTAGTATACCACCAATCGACTGTTATCATCATGTTGCGAAATCACCTAAAACTCGCCTTTCGTCATATGTGGCGAAAAAAAGGATATACGCTTATCAATATCCTAGGATTAGCCATCGGTATGGCCTGCTTTTTACTCATCTTCATGTTTGTTTGGGATGAGTCCAGTTTTGATAAATTTCATGAAAAAGGAGAAGATATTTATCGCGTAGCCTTGGATCGAAAATACCCGGGCCGAATGCGTTCTTATGCGATTATTCCACATTCCTATGCGGAGACAATGAAGACTGATTTGCCCGAGGTCAAAGAAGCCGTTCGGCTGTTTTACTTCCAGGGAAATGCATTGTCTTTCAAGGCGAATGATAATTTTTTTGAAGAGCCGGAGGCCATGTGGGCGGATAGCCAATTCTTTGAGCTGTTCACGATTCCCTTACTGTCTGGAGAATCAGCCACCGCCTTGAACAAGCCCAATACCGTTGTCCTCACCGAAAGTGCGGCCAACAAATACTTTGGGGCGGAAGACCCGATTGGCAAGGTCTTGGATATTCCAGGAACGCCCAATGACTTAGTGGTAACGGGGATTTGCGGAGATGTTCCGGCTAATTCTCACCTTCGATTTAATCTGTTGATTTCGGCTAGCAGCTTTAACTTTTTGCAAACGCCGAATTTCGTCAACTTTTTTGCCTACACCTACCTTTGGTTGGAACCAGGTACGGATCCTGCTGCCTTGGAAGCCAAGTTTCCGCAAATGGTGCGCAAATATGCCGGTGGGCCGATCCAGCGCCAATTTAATGTATCGTATGACGATTATATCACGGCTGGGAATGGGTATGACTACTATCTCCAACCTCTACAAGATATCTATTTGACTTCCAACTTGGAGAATGAGCTAAAACCACCAGGAAGTACGACTCGAAACTATATATTCGGCATCATCGGTCTGTTTATATTGGTGATTGCGATCATCAATTTTATGAATTTGTCTACGGCGCGTTCCACCGAGCGAGCACAAGAGGTCGGTATTCGGAAAACCTTAGGCGTACGACCTAAACAATTGATCAATCAATTCTTGTCAGAAGCCATTTTGGTGAGCCTATTTAGCCTCATTTTATCATTGGTTTTATTGGTGTTTATGCTACCATTGTTCAATGATTTATCTGGCAAGACCTTTACGCTAGGCCAGATGTTGAGCTGGCAATCTATTGTGTTATTCCCTTTGCTAGCAGTGGGGATTGGGTTATTAGCAGGAATCTATCCGGCGGCAGTACTATCGCGCTTTAGACCGATAGAAGTGTTGAAGGGAAAATTAACGGCTACCCGACATGGAATCGCTTTACGGAATGGTTTAGTTGTATTCCAATTTATGATTTCGGTGGTGCTGATTATCAGTACGATTGTTGTGTTCAATCAATTACAGTTTATCCGAAATAAAGAACTAGGCTTCAACCAGGAAAAAGTGCTGTCACTCCGAGGCGCCAATGTTCTAAATACCCAGACCGAAGCCTTCAAAGAGGAATTGCTCAAGTTGCCAGAAGTCTCGGAAGTTGGGGGCTGCAATACGATGCCTGGAGAAGCTTTCTTTGGAACGTCTTTTCGTAAAGAAGGAGATACCGAAACTGCTTTTGGTAGTGGAATAACCATTGATGAAGACTTTATCAATTGCCTAGAAATGGAGCTCTTGGATGGGCGCAATTTCTCCGATGCCTTTAATGATTCTTTATCGCTGCTGATCAATGAAACGGCGGTCAAGGAGCTGCAGATGGAAGATCCGATCGGTAAACGACTCATTACCATCAATGCTGATTTTCAGACCGGGGAAGAGACGCTCACGACTTATACTATCGTCGGCTTGGTAAAAGATTTCCATTTTCAATCCCTTCATCAGGCGATTTCTCCCGTGTATTTTTTCCACAATGAAAATGAGACGGGGGCTAGTAATGTATTGTCTCTGCGGCTGCAAGTCGATGATTTTCAGCAAACGATACAGAAAGTCGAAAATATTTGGGCTCGATTTGCACCCGATCAACCTTTCCGCTATAGCTTTTTGGAAGGGGATTTATCGTCACTATATGTCGCCGAGCAAGTATCCCAACGGATTTTTGGGCTGTTTAGCTTATTGGCCATCTTTATTGCTTGCATGGGCCTTTTGGGCTTAGCCGCCTACATTACTTTGCAACGGACCAAGGAAATTGGTATCCGCAAAGTACTGGGAGCCTCTACTGCTAATCTGATTACGCTTTTATCCAAAGACTTTTTGAAATTGGTATTTATTGCTTTGCTAATTGGCTCGCCGGTGGCTTGGTATGCGATGAACAAATGGCTAGAGAACTTTGCCTATCGGGTAGATCTTAATTGGACCGTATTCCTACTGGCGGGTGTCCTAGCGATTATCATTGCTTTCTTAACCATCAGTTTTCAGGCCATCAAAACGGCAAGGGCCAATCCGATCAAAGCCTTGAAGGAGTAGACTATTATACTACTGGACAAATAGGGTTTATTAGCTGAAAGTTGAAGGTTTATGGGCTGAATTTCTTGCTGTAAACCTTCAACCTTAAACTTTTAAACCCGGGTGGCGTAAAATGTGCCGTAGTATGGTAGACTATTTGTCATTTCTTAAGTACAATTTCTCCGCTGGAATCAATTGCTTGGGGGTATTAGGGCCTTTGTAATAAGTGAAGAGCCCCATACCGCCGCCGCTGTTGTACCATTTGACGTTGAGTAAATGACGTCCTTTGGGGAGTTCTATTGTACCGCTGCGTTCGATCACGCCATGATTGCCATCATTGTCCGCCACAAGCTGATCATTGACCCAGAGCTGACTGCCATCATCAGAGGCAATATAAAACTGATAGGGCCCGGCTACATCGATTTCGATATAACCTTCCATGGTGACAGCTATCTGTTCGAGTTGGGGTAAATCAAGATGGTCGAGACTATATTCGTAAGTATTTCCTTGAGAAGCAGGTTTTAAGGAGACGAAATCGGGCAGTTTTTCCATCCCTTCAACAATGTAGCTTTTGTAACGAATACCATGTGCTGGAGTGGGTTGGTGCACTCGGAAATAGCCAGTGACATCCTTACTCAATTTTTTGTCTCCCTCAAAAATCGCTGTTTTTACGATAGCTGTTTGCTGGAGTGGAAATGGGCTCGTAAAAATAGCGGAAGCCTTATCCGGAGAAGTCCCGTCCAAGGTATAACGAACCTCACCTTCTTCGTTGGGGTTGGAGATATTCAAGGTCGGTAGGCTGTCCACAAATAAACCTCCTGCTTGTTCAAAGCCTATCTTCTTGGGATGGATAATAGGCATTCTCACTAGTTTTTTGACCGGATATTTGATCTTGGGAACAGGAGATCCTTGAAAGGCTTCCTTAACCGGGCGCCCGATCCATGCCAACGGAATCTCGAGTTGAAGTGCAAAAGCTGCGGTGACCGCATTGTCGTAGGTGTTGACTGTGCTGGCGATCGAATACGCCTTTTTGATAGATTTACCCCAAAGAATAAACGGGATCAGCATTTCTTCCGGCGACTCGCCCCCGTGACCAAAACCCAATCCACCATGATCAGCTGTCACAATAATAAGCGTAGATTCCTCCATCCCTGCTTCTTCCACTGCCATCAATAACTCGCCGATTAAAGAATCAGCCTTACTCACAGCCTCGTAATAGGTTGGACTCCCATGTCCCTTGGAATGCCCCGCTCCATCGACATGATCTAAATGAACAAAGCAAAAAGTAGGCTTCTTTTCCTTGATATATTGAGCGGCCACTGCCGCAGTCTCTTCTTCCGAAGCAGGCGCCTGATTATAGGTGACATGCGTAGAGTCGAATAAGCGACCAAAATCCTTCCAATGATAAATAGCTCCAACTTCCGCTTCGGGTCGCTGGTCATGCAGTAGGGTGAAAATGGTAGGGAAAAATCCTTTCTCATCTCCCGCATTGGTAGGTAAAGTAAAATCATCACGTGCCCAGGCATTGGAGGTAATGCCGTGTTGCTCTGGACCAGCACCCATGATCATCGATGCCCAATTGGGCGAAGAGCTAGTGGGGAGGACAGCCCGAGCTTGGTAAGTGTAGGCACCCTCGGTTCGAAGCCGATCGAGGTGTGGTGTATGGGCTTGCTGTATACCATCTGGACTCATTCCGTCCACGCCGATGACCAATACATGTTGAATGGTATCCAATTTTAATTGATCAGATGGCTGCTGGTCACAAGATTGTAGGAACATCAATTGAACAAGAAATAAAAGAATCAGGACTCTCATGCTATGATTTATTTAGGACGTTTCTATTAATATGAGCTGTTCGCTACCAGCTCCTGCTGGTATGCGGTCCAAAGTGGCGAGCTCCAGCTCGCCGGACTAATAAAAGCGAGCTGGAACTCGTCACCAAAATAGGCAAACAAGCAAGAGCTTCTCGCCAACATGTATGGACCAACCCACTTCTGAAGTCTTTCTGTGCTTCTATTCAGTCGCTTTGAATAAAGATAACTAAAAGCTATTTCGATAGCTTAGTCTGCCAATCCCAACGCAAGGAAAGCCAGAAGCTTCTTCCCACCCCATCCACGCCGGAGCCATGAATGCGGTAGGCTTCATTGAATATGTTTTGTATACCGCCATTCAATCGGATATTTTGGAATTGATACCCTAAATTGAAGTTGAGAATAGACCAAGCTGGCGTACCATCGGCATCAATTCTATGATCTGAAATATCTCCACCCGACAGGCGATTTTGCTTACCCGCAAATCCATATTGAACCTGAGCATAAAAGGGACTTTCTCCTTGGTAAGTCAGATCTAACTGACCATTGAAAGGAGGTATTCTACGTAGGGGTTCATCGGCTGCTTCATTTTTTCCAAAGGTATAGGTCATATTTGCACGAGCTTGTAAAAACCGAGACAAGGCCCATGAACCATCAGCTTCAAAGCCTTGTACATAGGCCGAAGAGACATTGGCTTTATAGTATACATCCTGTCCTTCCCACTGGCTTTGCCCCTGATAGCTGCCACGGACTCTGTCAATTAAATCAGACAGATTCATTCGGAACAATTGTAGCCGAGCTTGGGCCTTTGGGCCTTCGAATTTATAGCCCACTTCCATATTCAGACTGCGTTCCGGTTTTAAATCGCCAGTGGGTACTTCAATACCAAAATCGAAGCTACCAAAGCTACTCAAGTCATTGATATTGGGGGCGCGGAAGGCGGAGTAGAGCCCGGCGGTAAGGGCATGTCGGGTGTGAAGGGCGTAGCGCAGAGAAAGCTGGCCAACCAAGGCTGTCGGGGATAATTCGACTTTGGTGAATTGCTCATCTTCTGTTTCGAGCTGAAAGCCATTAAAGCGTAGGCCTCCATTTAGCGTCCAGGCTTTGTTTTGATAGGTCCATGAATGATAGATTGCCCAGTTAAGTGCGGTAGCCTTGGCGGGATATAGGCCACGTCGTGGGCTGATGGCTTGGGTTTGCTGATCTAGGTCAAAGGCGGAGCTGCGGACCTCGTCTTGGTACACCTCCAAGCCACTCACAGCTTGCCAATGCGGACCAAAGGAAGATTGCAGGGCTAAACTTAGCCCTAAAGTGCGGACCTCATCTTTTTCCTGCCGTAAAGTCGTCGAGCCTTCCCTTTGCTTATCCCGCTCTTCCTTACTATTCTGCCAAGAAGCTGTCAAGCTTAGCTGTTGCCAGAGCGGACTTTTCCCTGCTACTTCCCATTTGGCGTAGGCCAATTCTCTATTTTGAGGGTCAAATTGATACAGCTGATAGCCGCGTTGCGCGACTTGATCATAGCGGCCCACCTCTGATTGGAAAACGCCATTATAGGCTAAAGTTAGGACCTGTCTCTTATACACATCTGACGCTGCCGACGAAGAGGATAGTG
>OJCB01000793.1_pt1 | contig 11429 bp, 9 predicted proteins | sample 1591501 | NCBI WGS metagenome assembly OJCB01 (sample SAMN05416813, study PRJEB24817) | seawater metagenome | isolation source: Sea water | place: Canada:Atlantic | collected 2013-07 | reverse complement strand
GAGATCAGCCTCGGTCTCGTGGGCTCGGAGATGTGTATAAGAGACAGGCAGTAATATCAGTGCAGAAATGACTGTTCTTCACAAAGGACACTACATAGAAAACTATAAGATATCTGATTTTTTCAAGGCAGAATACTTTAAAGAAAAATCAGTTATTTATGCTCAAGTGTAAAGAATTTCATCTAATAAATTTCTTATTTTAGGGAATTCTTCCTATACTAGCAGTCTGTAGAAAAAACTTATCCTTTCCAAATTGAACGACTTCATTACAACGCTCTCTATTTGCAACAATAGATAAAACATTCATTTGTAGACGGCACAGCATATTCCGTATTATAAACGTTATAATTCTGCGCAATCTCTCAAAGAATTAGCATTATACTATTTTGGTTAGCATAGCAGCCAGGCAATCTATTTATTAGAATTTGCCTGGCGTTTTTGTTTGAGAGGTGAGGTATAAATAAATTCAATATTTACACCTCCCCCTTAGCGTTTATTCTCGTTCTTCAAATGGAACAATGATGCCTTTCTCTACATAATCCTTCAAGCCTTTCAGCAGAATAGCCCAGCAATAGGAAGATGTTCGGTAATGATCATTGCAGGCTGGCCACCCTTTGTGCCAAAATGCCAACCGAATGCCAGCTTCTTCTTCCTTAAAGTCAAAACCAAAGGAAGTAGGATCCCAATCTTCGTCCGATTTAGTCATCTTGATATGAAAAGCCCTGTTGGGTTCACATTTCACTACTTTCCCGTACCAATCATAGGCGGGTGTAAAAAAGAAATTATAGGTGTTCCCTTCCTCTGGCTGGCCGGTACATCGTTGTGGCCACCAATTGACTAAATGTTCTGGAAGGGTAACGGCATCAAAAACAGCTTTGGATGAAGCTAGAATAGGTAGATCATGATAAATGGAGTGCATAGGAATGTATAGTTAGGTGATTTGAAAAGTAAAGCACGTCTCGTATTTGTATAAAAATAGCAAGACATCCGTGCATTCCCAAATCAAAAATAATGCCCAAGAAATGACTATAAGGTTCCAATACACTCCATTTGTAAACTACTGCCGAATCTTTCCTTGAAGAACGCTGACCTTAGGGTTCATAGGATTGCCGGAGGATCGGCGGAAGGTAACTACTTGCCCTACATGCCAAAGTGCGTCAGACATTGGCCCATTTAATTGGTTCCAGAACGGAAACTCAGAACGACTATCTCCTCTTTCAAAAATAATTTTAAAGTCTTTCATTTTCCTGGGCTTGGTTTTCTTAAGGATGTCGCTAGCCTCCTTTATCGCAGCCAATGTACGTCGGCGTTTTTCTTCGAAAGTAGTTGGCGGATTGGGTCTTGGGCTAGTATTGGGGAGTTCCTTCACAGAATTGAGCACAACACTAGCTAATCCATATATATGGTCTAAGGTGGCATCGGCTGTGCGTCCGCTTTCGCTAGGTTTGAATGCTAGATCTTCAGGTCGTAGCCCTTCCGTTGCCCAGTAGTAGCGAAAACCCAGTCCATCCAGCATTCGAGCTGCGACGGTGCAAGCATTGTATTTTTTAGGGGCAGCAGGTATCTCTGCATAGGGCAAGGTTGTAGCTTGGGATTGGCTATGAGCAGTCGAGGTACTGCATAAGAGTAATCCAATAAATACCAGTAGGTTGAATTTGAGTTTCATTTAAGTCAATTTAGATCAAACGTAGTTGTATGATGAAATATAATATGAAGTACTTTTAGAAGCTGGTCTTAATTTTTAAAAGTAGGCGTTTCTTCGAATAAAAGCCTATCCGCTCTCGCGAATAGGCTAAACATAACTAAACGTTACACTTTCGTGTAATTTCTTACTTCTTTATGGCTAGTCCTTCCATGTTTTCGAATTTTCCTTTAACGCCCCAACCCCCAAAGTTTTCGGTTACTACCAGCCAGATTTCATTTTCTCCTTTCTTTAAGGGTAGAAAGACACTTTCAAAATAACCAATAGTCCCTAGGTATCGATAATCGCGGGTCATATAGCCATTACTCCCAGCAAACAACAGTTGCCCATTGCAATAAAGGTGCACGATGTCGCTATACCCAAAGTCAAATTGTTTAATTTGCTCGCTCGCTGATTGGATGGTTACTTTTGCTAACACAGTATTTTTTTCTGGGGTTCGACCAGTCACTCTCGCTATATTGGCAGTGCCATTATATTCACTCTCAAGTGTCTTCCAATCGGAAACAGGGAGTTCTTCTGGTTTCCAACTCTTTTTTTGTACGATTTCGCTTGGGGCTATCGTATTCGATACCATCCATTGCATGATAGTTCCTTTTTCTGCCGCAGGAAAAGCTTTGGGCGCATTATGTAGCGGAGCATTGTCCGTATGTTCAACTTGCAGATTAGCTACCCGAACAGGATTACGCCCCGTTTTAAAACCGAAGCCTCCCGATACTATTTCACGTTTGAGTTGTGGCACATATATCAATGGCTTTTCCATATCATCGATATAGACCTCCATCCGGTCTTCCACAATGACCATTCGCACATGCATCCACTCATCAAATCGGTACTTAAAAGCCATTCCATAATCTTCTCCATGGTAGAGTTGCCAGCCAGAAAGGCCATTGAAAACCGGCGTATACTGATTCGCATCAGGATTGCCAGATTGGTGGGGGCGCAAGTAAAAATCCTCGTAGTTTTTATCATCTACTTGTCGGAAGAAAAAGCCAGAAAATTGCCTCTTTTCGGAGAAGGAGATATCAAAATCGACCACTCCATTCTTAAAATTCGTCTTATTCAGCGCGTAGCCTGGACCTAAATACAGACATTCCTTGCCTTTGAAGGTCTCTACCCGGTGATCATCATTAGCAAACTGCCAATCATCGGAAGTAAAACTGATTTTCTGGGCCTGTCCGAAAGCCAAGCCACTACAAAAAACTAAAGCAGCGAATACTGCCCATCTTCTATTATTCATATTGTTTTATATTGTTTTGATCATGATTGGGCATAGGAGACTAGCCCTCCGTTGCTGCCAACGGAGGATAGTCATCCAATATATTTTCAATGTATACTTGACGCAAAGTCTTTTGAGAAGGTATCAACTCGATTCGGTCAGTATATACCGTACTTGAAGTTTTTTTTTGGAAAACCAAAGGTTTCAACGTAGGTATAGCTAAAGTCTGTAGAGAGAAAGAAATAAGCAATCGTCGTTGAGTCAGACGGTCAGTACAGCTGAGAAGGCTGTACTAGAGAATAAAAAGAGACCGATCTTTACTTGAAAGCTACCGGCGCACTGACATGTGTTTTGCCCCAGGCCATATTCAAAGCGGAACCATCATCACTAAACCAAATGGTAAAAGCTTCAAAAGATTCTGGTGCTACTTGTGTGGGAACTTCTACCCGTAAAACATCATTATCAGCGCTGTAGCCGTAACCACCCCATCCACCTAGTTCGCTATTAAAAACCAGCGTCCATTTATCAGCTTCTGGAACAGCAAAAACGGAATAAGCACCTTTTGTAAGTGTCTTTCCTCCTACTTCAAGATCAGCAGTAATAAAAAGCTCAGTGGATTCATTGGCACCCAAGCGCCATACTTTACCAAAAGCTTCTTTCTCACCTAGCATCTTACGGCCTTTCAAGTGAGGTTGATTGTAAACTACGCGAGCATAAGCATCTCCTTTCTTCATGAAACTGGAGCTCATGGGACTTTTTCTAGCCTCAACTTCTCCGGTGCTTAATTGCTTGGCGTTAGGACGAACCACCAACTCCTGTGCTACCACAAATTGCAACGCAAAAAACAATAGACCAATAGCTAAATACACTTTTCTCATTAGAATAAAATTTAGGTTTACAATAGAATATAGTAGGGATTGGGTGTTAGCCTCCCCACGTATTGTCAAGAATAAGAACCTCTACAGACGGCGCTAGTTCATCCAGCCCGTTTTAATTTCGTGCTACAAATATGGAAACTAGGCTCAAAAATTGCCATTCATTCTCGTTCAAGTTGATTCAACTTCTCCACCCAACAGCACGTGGTCTTCAAAAAATAAGCTATTTTAGTACCTATAAAACCCGACTGAACATGGTTAAAGAAGGCCGAAACGACCATTGGTACTTGGTAAAAGCCCGGCAGAAGCTCGAACAAAAACTCGGCTGGGGATCCGTCGAAGAATGGACCAGCGAAGATTTTCAAAACTTGAGCGATGCTATCTTGGCAGCTACCGACTTGAGCTTAAGTGTCACGACATTAAAAAGGCTGGTTGGTCGCGTGCACTACAATGCGACGCCTCATCCCACCACCTTAAATGCGATTGCCCGCTTTCTTGAATTTGATAATTGGCGGGTGTTTAAGCAAAAATTAAGCACGCCACCCGATCCGATCGTAGAGAAATCAATACCTGAAGTTACTCTTCCGGTAAAAGCTACTACCAGAAAACCAAGGTGGGTTCTTCCAGTTCTTTTTCTCACTCTACTTACCGTCTTATTTTTAGTAGGCTGGCAAAAACAAACAGCTACTTTCGAAGCATTCTCAGCGGAAGTAAAAGAGCAAGTTCAATTCTCCACTCGTCCCCTCTCCGAAGGATTACCTAATACGGTTGTTTTCGAATATGATGTAAGCAACATCTCGGGAAAAACATTTGAAATACAGCAATCCTGGGACCAGCGCAAGCGATTTACCATTGATCCTACTCGTCAAGAGGTAACATCCACCTATTATTACCCTGGTTACTATCGTGCTAAAATGGTGGTAGATGATCAAATTCTCAAAGAGCATGATCTATTTATCAACTCTAATGGATGGATGGCCGCTATCGAACAAGATCCCATTCCACAATACATTCTACCAGAAGAATGGCAGCGCTCTCCTTATTTATCAGTACAAGCTGAATTGGTTGCCTCTCTGCATGAAAGAGAAAAAATCCCAGTTCTGGCCTATTATCTAGTACAAGATTTTGGCGATTTAAAAAGTAGTGACTTTAAGGTAGAGACCCGCTTTAGACACACCTTTATAGATGGTAAAGCTCCTTGTCAATTTTCTTACTTGACCATCAATTGTACGAATGGTTTTATGCGAATACCTATGTCCATCGCAGGTTGTGTCGGAGAAATAAGCGCTCGTTTCAGTGACCTTGTCTTTGCCGGAGCAAAAATGGACCTTTCTGGTTTGGCTTACCAAGACCGGGAGTGGCAAACTATGCAATTGACGGTTAACAATAAACAGGTAGAACTTACAATAAATCAGGAACCTGTTTTAAGTGGTCAATTCTCTAAAGACATAGGAGAAATCGTTGGTTTTCGATTCAAATTCCGGGGTGCGGGGGAAGTAGACGAGTTAAAGGTTTGGAATGAAAGTGATGATTTGGTGGTCAATGAGACTTTTGAGTAGATCATGGGTTATCCCTAATTTTTCCACGCAAAAGGCAGCGGTGACTAGGCCGTTGCGGGTGGTGGTTTTATGGGTTTGCCAACCCGCAACCCACCCCCTGCAACAGAACCAAATACTTCAAACGATCCGCTCAAAACACAGAATGATTCATTATAAACCCTTCTATTTCACCACCACTTCATCGACATCAATCGCAGAAACCTGAAAATAACCAATGGCCCCACCCTCCAGATTGGTGCTTACATTAGCGGGCTGACTTGAAAATAAACCGCCATCATTTGCCACATTGGTAGCCAAATCATTATAAAAGCGGAAAGCCCTTCGACTTAAGCTATACAGTTCTGTACGAGCCACATCTCCTTCTGCATAAAAAACAGGACCTGGCAATGCTTCTAGTTGACCACCAATAGCTACATCATCAAATACATACACATCATCTCCATCAAAATTTTCCAATTCCCCATTTCGATAAAATTTGGCCAAATAGAAGTTTTCCGTTTCTTGTGGTTCGCTCATAAATACCAATACATCATAAAACCGCCCTTCATCTTCGGGATCAGCGGCTTCCTCTTCATCAATCAATGTCAGTAAAGTATCTACTGTCCCCATGGTTTGCATTTGTTCGGTAGCCGTAAACTGTCGGTCTTCATAATCGATCGTCAAGGTATAAGTGCGGCCGATTTCTCCTGTGAATGCTTCTTTGGCTCGGTAAACACCAGGCTGTACTTCGCCGTATTCTATGGTTTGTCCTAGGTCATCAGAAACCGATACTGTGGCATCAGAAACGCCCAGTGCCCCACCGGAGGAATTAAAGGTTTGGCTCTTGGATATTTTTACCTGGTGCTTGCTTAAACTATTCGTAATTAAGCCCTCAATGACAAACAATTCTTCCGTTTGCCCAGGGTCTAGCACTATGGTTTTCTCACAGGCGGTGGACAATAATACCGCAGCTAAACAATATAATATGGTTTGTATTTTCATGGTTGTTTTCTTTTGGAGTGAAACTTTAGAACTGGAAATTCCAGCTGAAATAAGGCATAATGCCAAATAGGTAAACCAGGCGCGCTTCTTTATCGGTACCCTCACCGATTACATTACCATCATCATCCTGCTTTTTCCGGGTATAAATGGTGAAAGGGTTTTGCCGGTTATAAGCATTGTAAATACCTGCACTAAAGGTGCGCTTGAACTTTCGGTCTTTATTCTTCTTCGAATCGTGAGTAACAGAAAGATCCAGGCGATGAAAATCGGGTAAACGGTAGCCGTTTCTGCCAGAGAAATAGTCCACTTGATAGTTTTCAAACTGAAACTTACCGGTAGGCAATGTGATAGGGCGACCACTAGAATAGGTAAAATTCGCCCCCAAGTCCCACTGCGGGTTTAAAGTATAGGTCATAGCGAGGTTCAGGCTGTGGCGACGATCGTGATTGGCCGGAAAAACTTCATCTGCATTAATTCCCTTGATGTCCATTGTTGCCTTGGACAAGGTATAACTAGCAAAACCTTGCATCGTCCCTTTTACCTTACGGACAAACAATTCCAAACCATAGGATTCACTATCTCCTTGTCTAAATTCGGTCGCTAAATGCTTGTTAAAGAAAATATTGGCATGATCCGCAAATTCGGTCACATCCTGTGCTTGCTTGTAAAAAGCCTCAGCGGAGAACTCATAGGTATTATCCTTAAAATTCCGGAAATAGCCCAAGGCCAGTTGATCCGCCAATTGTGGTTCTAGGTAAGGGGAACTAGGTGCCCAGGTATTAAATGGAATCGGTACGGTAGAATTGGAGATCAAGTGAATGTATTGCGCCATCCGCTGGTAGGAAAACTTGAGCGAACTGGATGGGTCCAAACGATAACGTGCATTGAAGCGAGGTTCAAAATTGGAAAAGGTTTTTATGGTCTCAAAACTACCATAGACCGTAGAATCTTTCACGAGAATATCCACATTATCTGTCGGTTCAGCATATTCATAAATCGTTCCTTTCCCAATGGGTTGGAATACTGAAAATCGAAGCCCATATTGTAGGCTCAAACGCTCAGACACCTGATGTTCAGCACCTATATATAAGGCATGATCGAGGGCGGCCATCTTCTGTAATTCCGTTTCTTTGAAGATAGAAGCAGCATTGTTAGGGCTAATTTTCCCAGGGCTAAATCGACGATAGATACCTTGGTATCCCATTTGTAGCGTGAACTTAGGACTAATGAAAAAGGTCAAATCTTCCTTGAGTGAAACCTCTCGTTGGTTGGCATCCCAAACAAATCCATCTGCACTATCCAAATCCTCGAGACGGTAGTCAAAGTCACTATACACTAGTGTCGTATTGGAGAAGAGTTTTTCGTTAAAAAGGTGATTCCAGCGGAAAGTGCCGGTTGTATTCCCCCATCCCATTTTGAAATCTTCTCCGAATTTCCAGTTGTCTCGCCCATCATAGGCAGCAATGAAAAAGCGATTTTTATTATTTGGTTTCCAATTAACCTTCGCATTCAAGTCATAAAAACTAACCGTTGTCCCATCAAGGTCATCAATTTGATTCATGATTAGGTCGGCATAAGAGCGCCGGCCAGATACGATGAAAGAAGCTTTCTCTTTCTGAATAGGTCCCTCCAGACTCAGGCGAGCCGCCATCAAGCCGATCCCCCCTGATCCTTCCACTTTTTTGTCATTTCCATCTTTGGTCGTGACCTCCAATAAAGAAGATAGGCGTCCACCGTACTTAGCGGGAATCCCTCCCTTATACAGTTCGGCACTCTTGATAATATCAGAATTGAAGACCGAGAACAGCCCAAACAAGTGAGATACATCGTATACGGGCGCTTCATCTATCAAAACCAGGTTTTGATCAGCGCTACCTCCCCTTACAAAATAGGCGGAAGTTCCCTCACCGGCAGAGGTCACCCCAGGCAACATCTGGATCGTTTTGATCACATCGGGTTCACCAAACAACGCTGGCAATTTTTTGATTTGTTTGATAGGTAAGTCGATCCGGCTCATGGCCACAGCGGCCACTGATTCATCGGCAGCCTTGCCCGAGACCACGACCTCTTGTAAGACTTCGCCCCCCTCTTCTAGATTGATATTGAGTTCGAGGTCTGCCTTCAAATCAATGGTTTGTTCTTTGGTTTGATAGCCGAGGTAGGAAACCGACAAGGAATAAGTGCCTTGGGGAAGGGTTAAGGAATAGAAACCATAGTGGTTGGTGGTCGTTCCGGTTTCCAATTCTTGTACAAAAACGTTGGCAAATAAGAGTACTTCGCCATCAGCTGCGTTTCTGACATAGCCACTCAAGGTAGCTTTTTCTTGGGCATAGAGCCCTCCTAGCACCCCCAGCAAAAGGGTACATAATAACATTCTTTTCATCGGGTTGTAGATTGTTTTCTGGTGGTAAAGAAACTTGTGATACAGACTTAGCTAATCAGTCTGTAAAAGATCTCTTTGGGAAATTAAGTCATTTCGTTCAGCGACCAGCTATTGGAGTTATTTAAAGCTTATCCGTTAAGATGTTTAGATTAGTATGGCGCCACTAAACGTTTCAACTTTTAAGCCTTTTCAATCGCAATTAACTAGTAGCTTGTCATTTCATATGTTTTTAAAAGCTTTCAATTTCAAGATGCAGGAACGGCTTTCGCCCCCTATCTGATGTAGATTATTTTTAATGCATTCTTTAAATAACCTAACAAAGGTGGGCCGAAAAAAGGTAAGGGTCGTTCTGATTTATAAATGCGAACGTGTAAGAAAGTTTAGTTACCAGGACTGGACCTATTTCCTAAAACAATATGCCCTCATTCAAACACAAGGGCTTGAATGAGGGCATTTCCTAATACTGTACTTGAAGGTGGTTTAGTTTAGACAAACCTTTCCAACCTCAGCATATAGTTCATAAATACAGATAATAAAGAGTTGCTCAGCAAGACTTCAGAAGTATGACATCTGACTATCCCTTGAAGAGCAATCATCTTTCATTATAGGCTAATTAATCCACGATAATATTATGAGTATCATTCTCCTTAGCCGTTGCACGCTTAGGTAGTGTCACCTTCAAGATTCCTTGTTCATAGGTAGCCTTAATGGCGGCTTGGTCAACCGTGTATTTAGGAAAGTTGAATTGGCGACGGAAAGCAGGATAAGCGAACTCTTTGCGCGTAAAACGAGTTTCATCTTCGGGATGGATGGGTTTCTTTGGCACTCCAATATGAAGTCGATCATCTTCAAAGCGGATAGAAAAATCTTCTTTGACCCGGCCAGGAGCAGTCATCTCGAGCTCAAAACCATCAGGCATCTCTTTGATATTGGCCGCAGGAATATATACGCCGAAGTTGTACCAGGCATCCGAGGTCCAATCTTTGAAATCCTTACCAAAGGCTTCTTCAAAAAATTTAGGGATATTAAAAAAGGGGCGCTGCTCTGAATTTTGATCAGACATAACAATCGAGTTTTATTGGGTAATAAGGGCTTTGGAAAAAAATAACCTACACGTTCGGCTTGTGTACCTTACTTATTTCCAGCCCCCTAAAGAACTATTTAATAACAATTACAATAGCTCAATAAAGATGCCAGCGACAGATTACTGTCAATAAAGGGCACATTACACCAATACCTGTCAAAATGGCAGCACGTATGGGATTCCCTATTTTTGCAAACTCACCATTAGTCGCTCCAAGGCTACTTTCAGTTCTATCTCTCCTTCCAAGTAGGACTTCATATGGATATCCAATTTTTCATAATATTGATTAAATACTTTTTCGCGTAGCATATAGCGTTCATAGTCAACACCCTCTTCCATCAGCAGTTCTTGGGTAACGGTACCTGCAAAGTAAAAAAGTACCGCATGCCATAATTGCCGTGGGATACTTAAGTCTGATTCCGTAGCAATCTCTTTTATAGTAGCGGCAACCATTCCCCGTCGGCCACTAATCAAACTATGACTAGCTTCATGAAACAGCATTTCTATCCAATCGCCTTCTGGTCCTAGCGTTGCGGTGCTGATCACAATATGCAAAGGTTTCGTAGAGGTATAAGCTCCTGCCCAATCTGCATAAAAACTCACATCTACCCGGATTTTAGCTGCCGGCCATTCCGCCTGGGCCAGCTGGCTCAAGCGAGTCAAGGCCCTGTCCTCAAAGGAGGTAATACGATCGAGGTGCTGCCTAACAACCTTTTCATTCTTGGCTTTATGGCTCGGCCAAAAGTATTTTTCATACACAGGATCAAAAATCTTCCATACTGCCACTAATGACGCTTCAAAACTAGTTGCCTCCCAGGATACCTGATCGGGCAATTGAGAGAGCTGGGCTTTGACCGTAGCTAACTCTGCATTGAATAGGAGGTTCTTGTCGATGATGTGCGTTTGGTAATAAGCTAGCGCTTCAGCTGCCTTTGCCTGATCAGCTGTCGAAAGCTGTTGAAAATCGGGTAAAGCTACTAATTGTAAGGAGGAGTCCTTGGCTAAATCTTCGGCTACCTTATACAGAAAGTGATGCTGATTTAACCATTTATTGATATAGAAACCGAAACGTTCCGTGGAACTAAAAGGGATTCGTTCTTTTTGCTGACCTCTACAGGACAGACAAATAAAAACAAGGCAAAAAACAAGGATCGGGTGATGGCGTCTCATATTTATAGAGTTGTTGATGGACGCTAAATTATGCCGAAGGACAATAAATGTATTGGAGAAATCGGAACAAAAATTTGCTTTCCTACTTACTGAGTCTACCGATCAATGCCCCCGGAGAAGTGCCCAATAAAGACTGAAACTCATCGATCATATGAGATTGATCATAGTAACCATTATCATTCGCCAAATCTGCCCAGCCATAACTCCAGCCAGCTTGGGCTTGTCTCAGTGTTTTCTTCACTCGCTGTATCTGGCAAAAGCGCTTCGCGCCGATCCCTAATTGAATCGTAAAAAGTTGATGTAAATAACGTGTAGAGACACCTTGTTGAGCGGCTAACTCTGCGATGGTATAGGGCTTGTGTTCACTATCTAATAAACAAAGACTACGTTGCAGTACGGGATGTGTATAACGCCTGTCTCTTATACACATCTCCGAGCCCACGAGACCGAGGCTGATCT
>OJCB01000792.1_pt1 | contig 11436 bp, 5 predicted proteins | sample 1591501 | NCBI WGS metagenome assembly OJCB01 (sample SAMN05416813, study PRJEB24817) | seawater metagenome | isolation source: Sea water | place: Canada:Atlantic | collected 2013-07 | reverse complement strand
TCGTGGGCTCGGAGATGTGTATAAGAGACAGGTATAGCACCTCATTGGTCGTAGCATCCGTGGCCAATTCCCAAGGCAAGAAGGCTGCCGAAAACTTACCAATGCCGATAAAGCCATAAGCTACATAAGTGATCACAACAATGAGGGCAAAGAAAACAACAATCATATGGGATAAATTCGCCCCTCTACTCTCACCAAAACGAAACTTTATCCATTCGGCTCCCGTCATCACCCCGGAGCGCCTCAGCCAAACGGACAGAAAGACCATCATAAAGATCTGGTTAAATACCGGCCACAGCCAGGGAATCCAGACACTTTTCACACCATAAATAAAAAGCAAAGTGACCATCCACATCGTACCACTGATATCAAACATACCTGAGGCATTGGACAAGCCTAGCATATACCATTTGATCTCATTCCCGCCCAAGAAATAGCTTTTCATGTTCTTGGAAGCTTTCTTTGAGATCCAAAAGCCTATCCCGACGGTCGCCAGGATATAGGCAAAAATGATAATGATATCAATGATGTGTAATTCCATAATAGGTGTTCCTGGGTTTAGCGGATGATCAAGTCATCTCCAAACAAGTTCTTAAATTTGGGACTTTTTGTATGAACCTAATAATTCTTGACCAATGACTATTAGGATTGTGCAATTTGATACCAGTATCACATGCAATCTACTGGCCTATTATGACACAACGGCTTGCTTTTCTTGCCAGCTGAGGCTATCAGCGATGTATACGATATAAGTCAGGAATTCGTCCTTCAAAAACCAGCCAATTATCCTTGCTAAAAGTCAAGAAATTGCGGGTACTGGGATGATTGGGATATGGGCCATAATGATGGTTTTTCCGAGCATTTCGCCAAACCATCAAATAGGCAATACGCGAAGCAACAGGATCTGATTTGATCGGATTCAACAACCTTTCTGTCCACCATTTTTCATCAGGGATAGCTTCTTGTCCAGTCTCAGAAAAAGCCGGTACCTTTCCTCTTTGTTCCGCCATTTCCACCAATAATCGCAAGCGACGAACGAGGTCTTCCGATTTCCCTTTTACCGACAAATCATGGTAATCATCCAGTCCCAGTATATCTACATAATCATCTCCGGGATAGAATTCCATATAGTCGGCTTCATCTTTAAATACATCTGTCGAATAGCAGTATAACAGATTGTGTACCTGCTTTTCATTTTTGAGGTAATCGACGGTAAAATGCCACAAGGTTTTATACTCTTCAGCGGTACAATGCGGTCGCCCCCACCAAAACCATCCTCCTGTATGCTCATGAAAAGGGCGGAAAATGATAGGAATGGGCTTTTGGAAGATAAAACCCACTTTCAGGCTTTTTAGGTAATCAGCAAACAGGTCGAGCTTAGCCTTGTAGGCGGCATGGTGCTTACCCCCTGGCAAAATAGTTGTCACGACCTTCTCCCCAACATCCCACGAATCACTGCCCGTTACGAAATTATCCATGTGCCAGCTAATCGTATTCACTCCTCCTATCTTATAAATCTCCTTGATCCAGCCCCTCATGTGTTTAAAACTGACTGAATCGATATTCAACGGCCCTTGCCCCAGCTTACTCATTTCCCATCCCACCAAGGAGGGGTGCTTGCCACATACATCTTTGATATCGGATCGGCTTTTATTCCACTCTTTCCATTCCACCCCATATGCGAGCGCATCCTCTTGTCCAAACAGCACCTGCTTACCAGCATTCCGTTTTAGGTTGTCAAATAGTGCCTTAGTTGCTTTAGTCGCCTTTGCATCGACCGTTTTGATAAAAGTTATATTTTCAATGGTTGCCCAGGAAAAAGCCAGAAGGCTAATAACAATTATCAGGCAGATCGATTGTATTATTTGCTTGGTCATATCTAAACTTTTACCTTACTACTTGAATACAAAACCAGGATCATGTTCTAAGGGCTCTTCCGAGTAGGTATATTTCATCCTTTATTAGAGGTTAATAATAAGAGATATTATGTAGGAAGTCGCAATAAATTGCTTTGATAAATCAGAAGAAGCTAAAATGTTGAAAAAACTGCTTTTAATAAGTATGCTGAGTTCCTCTTTTCTTGGGAAATCTAATTCTATCATGAATCCTTCTATCGATGCCATTTCTCCTTTTTCCAGTGCGGTAGAAAAGTATGGCAAATTTGAGGCCCAAGTGGAAGTCACCGCCCAATACACCAATCCATACGACTACGACCAAGTACGTGTTTCTGCTATTTTCACGAGCCCCACTGGTCAAAAACGAAGCGTTGATGGTTTCTTCATGTGGGATTTAATGATCAACGAACAAACCGGTAATCTAAGTCAAAATAGCAACGAGGGAGAGTTTAGAATTCGGTTTGCTCCGGATCAAATTGGGACTTGGACTTATGAGGTACAGATTGAAGACGCAAATGGAATCAGTACTTCAGCAGCACTTTTTTTCGATTGTACCACCATTACCGCCCCACAAAACAAGGGCTATATCCGCGATAACCAGACCAATTTTCTGAATTTTGACAATGGAGAACAATACATTGCCATAGGAGAGAATATCTGTTGGCAAAATAACAATGCCTACTTGGATTACAAGAACTGGCTCACTAATCTCAAAGACCAAGGGGGCAACTTTTTCAGGCTATGGCACGCCCATTGGGGACTGGGTTTGGAGTGGCGAGGTGGTCAAAACCAATTTCAGGGTTTACGTCAATACAAGGAAATTAATAGTGCGTACCAGGATTGGTTGTTTGACTATTGTAGTGAGAATGGCATTTATGTAATGCTGGCCTTGCAACACCACGGACAAGTATCTTCTGGGGTGAATCCCAATTGGAGTGACAGCCCATACAATAGCACTAATGGTGGGCCTTGCCAAAACACCTGGGATTTCTTCACAGATGATGAAGCTGTTGGTCACACCAAGAACCGCCTTCGCTATGTCATCGCTCGTTGGGGCTATTCTCGGAGCATCATGGCCTGGGAATTATTCAATGAAGTAGAATGGACCGATGACTTCAATCAACACAAGGAAAAAGTGATTGATTGGCACGCAGAGATCAGTCAGTACATTAGGGCCATTGATAATTATGAGCATCTTATTACGACCAGTTTCGCCCATGATTACAACGACCCCATGATGTGGGCCTTACCCGATATGGATATTACACAAACTCACTTTTACTTTAATTCTCCCAACCTAGAACGAGTACTGGCGGGAGGTGTGAAAAAATATGTAGAAGAATTCGGCAAACCGACTCTGACGGGAGAATTTGGATTGGGAAGTGAAGGTTCCGTTCTACGTAATATTGATCCAGATGGTATTCACTTTCACAATGGCCTCTGGTCCCCATTGTTTGCCGGTGGGCTGGGGACGGGTATGAGCTGGTGGTGGGATAGCTATATTCAACCCAATGATCTCTATTATCACATTGGACCTGTTGCCAACATCGCTAACGATATACCTTTCTTAGACAAAAACATGATGCCAGGAGAAGCTACTGTAAAGGGAGCGCCAGGCGATCTTTCGATTACCCCATCCTTAGGTTGGGCGGGTATCGGTACAGCAGACATCACAATAGATGCCAATGGTCAACTTTCGCCAAGTAATGCCAGTTTGGGTCAATATTTATACGGTTCTTCCTGGAATACGCAATATCGCAGCCCTCCCAGTTTTTCCATCAATTTTCCAACAGACGGTACCTTTAGTGTACGAACAGCCAATGACAAAGGTGTGACTCCCAAGATTGCTATCTCACTAGACGGTGTCTTAGTCCTGGAAGAATCGGGGCAAACCAATAAAACGTATACGATCGAAGTTCCCGCAGGTGATCATATCATAACAGTAGACAATACGGGGACGGACTGGATTACTATCAGTTCCTATATATTTGTTGGCCTAGGATCCGCATTAGATGCCTATACGCTTCTATCGGAAGATAAGCAGCTGGCGGCAGGCTGGGTACTCAACAACCGTTATAATCATGAGTATGTCCGAACCAATGGCGTTCCAGCTGCCATTGAAGGGGCTGAACTCAATTTGGCGGGATTTGAAAATGGTGGCTACTTCGTTACCTGGTATGATTGCCTTACCGGCGAAGCAATGGGAGGTGAAGCTGTTTTTGCTGAAAATGATACCTTAAACTTATTGCTCCCGTCCATTTTATGGGATGTTGCTTTTGTAGTGGATAGCGAACCTGTCAGCACGCAAGAATTAGCCCAAAACTTGAACTTCAATGTTTATCCCAATCCAGCTAAAGCCGGGACTCCCATTCACATTTCAACCAGTAATATCCTATCGACCGATACGCAAGTGCAACTATTGGATATGAGTGGAAAACGAATAGCTCCGCAAACTACAGTACCTCAAGGAGACGGTGATATTAGTCTACAGCTTCCAGGACATCTCCCAGCAGGCATGTATTGGTTGCGGATGGCTTCTGAAGGAAAAGTGGGCGCAAAACCTATCGTTATAGGAGAATAAAAATATAGAGTCAGGCCTGTTTTTTCTTACATTCACTAGCTAATGCCTGATATAAGGTCAGGCTAGAGCTCTCGGCAGAAAACAGCCATGATTCCTTTTCCCTATCTGTTCTATCCATCTTTCCATTCAATTCTTTGTTTTTTGCTCGTATTGATGTTACCTTAGAATCCTAGATCAAAACGATAATACGAACTGAAAACAAGCAACCAATGGATAAATTCAACATCAATCGCCGCCGTTTCCTCCACACGGCTTCGGCAACGCTTGCCTATTCCGCTCTCGGCGCCACAGGTCTCGACCTCATTCATCCTGCACAACCTTACAAAGTAGCACTCATTGGAACAGGTTGGTACGGCAAAAGTGATTTATTCCGACTGATTCAGGTCGCCGATGTGGATGTCGTCGCACTCTGTGAAGTGGATAAAAACCTCTTAAAGGAGGCGGCCCAACTGACCAGTCAACGCCAAAAGTCAGGTAAAACACCTCGCACGTATACAGACTATCGAAAAATGCTGGCCGAAAATGAGTTGGATATTGTCATCATTGGTACGCCCGATCATTGGCATGCTTTGCAATGCATTGATGCCTTAAAAGCCGGCGCACATGTGTATGTACAGAAGCCGATTAGTGTAGATGTGATGGAAGGAGAAGCTATGGTCGCCGCTGCTCGAAAGTATAATAAGGTAGTACAGGTAGGTACGCAGCGTAAAAGTACGCCACACTTGATCGATGCCAAGAAAAAGATCGTTGATGCGGGCTTACTCGGTAAGATATCGCACGTAGAAATGTGCTGCTATTATCATATGCGGGCCAATGGCAATCCCCCCCTTGAGGCAGTACCTGATTTCTTCGATTATGAAATGTGGGCAGGTCCTGCTCCGCTTCGCCCCTATGATGGCCTCCCTCATCGCCGCTGGTGGCGAACCATGATGGAATACGGCAATGGCATCATGGGTGACATGTGTGTTCACATGCTGGATACCGTACGTTGGATGCTTGACTTGGGCTGGCCAAAGCGCATTAGTTCACAAGGCGGTATCTATGTACAAAAGGATGGCAAATCTAATATTGCCGACACGCAATCTGCTGTTTTTGAATATGATGAATTAAACTGCGTTTGGCAACACCGTTCTTGGGGAACACCAGCCGACAAAGACTATCCTTGGTCTTTCAAAATATACGGAGAAAAAGGCACTTTGTCAGGTAGTACGATGCGCTATGACTTTGTCCCTCATGGTGACGGAAAAGCGATTCACCAGGATGTATTGTATGAAAAAGAGCAATACCCAGAAGATCTAACAGAGAAAGATATTGAGCTGAATGCAGCTCCGGCTACACGCCTTCATATGCTCGACTTCTTACAGGCAATCGAGAAAAACAGTCGGCCCGTAGCAGATATTGAAGAAGGACATATCTCCACCGCTAGTTGTATTTTGGCTAATATGTCGATGGAATTAGGACGCCCCTTGGTTTATGATCCCGTCAAACGGAAGGTCGTAAAAGATAGAGAGGCTACCAAATTATTGGAACGAGCTTACAGACAACCGTGGAAACATCCAGATCCAGATAAAGTGTAAGAAAGCATTAAGGTCGACGTCTGCAGGGAGGATATATTTTGGTTGGTGTTTTCGACCATAGCGCTCAGTTTATGGTCAATCATCTGCCAATCTTGTATATTTTATGCCAATATCTCTCCCTAGGTATCAAAGGTGTCGCAGGTAAAACACCCATATCGGCGAGCGGAGCATGCGTCTAACTCGCCACGTAGGTTCGTCCAAACATACTCTATTAAACTGCAAATTCTTCACATGCGAATCACAATTATATTCTTCCTCTTTTTATTCCCGGCATTAGCTGTTTCTCAATCCTTGCCTAGCGTCATTTCAAAAAATGCTACGCTTAAGCAAATAGCGATTGGTTACACCTTTACCGAAGGGCCAGCAGTCGACGAGCGAGGGAATGTATATTTCACAGACCAACCCAATAACCGCATCCTCAAATGGTCTACAGAAGGAAAGATCGAGGTCTATATGGAAAATGCAGGGCGCGCCAATGGTCTATACATCGATCACGAGGGGAATCTCCTCGCTTGCGCGGACGAAAAGAACGAACTGTGGAAAATCAGTCCGAATAAAGAAATTACCGTCTTACTCAAAGATTTTGAAGGCAAGAAATTCAATGGACCCAATGACCTCTGGGTAGACCCCAAAGGTGGTATTTATTTTACTGACCCCTTCTATAAACGGCCCTATTGGACGCGTACTGAGAAAGAGATTGAGAAGGAAAATGTCTACTACCTCTCACCAGATCAAAAAACAGTGACCGTCGCCGCTACGGGCTTTGTTCGCCCAAATGGAATTATTGGCAATAGCAAGGGTAAAAAGCTCTATGTCGCTGATATCAATGATGGAAAAACCTATGTCTTCAAGATCAATCCAGATGGTAGCTTAAGCGATCGAAAATTATTCGTCGAAATGGGCTCCGATGGGATGACGATTGATCATAAAGGTAATCTTTACCTTACGGGAAAAGGCGTCACTATCTTTAATAAAAGAGGTAAAAAAGTAGGTCAGATCGAAATTGCCGAAAAATGGACCGCTAATGTGACCTTTGGTGGAGAAGAGCAAGAAACGCTCTTTATTACCGCCATGCAATCTTTATATACTTTGAACATGAAAGTGCATGGCGTCCGTTGGGATCCAAAAAAGATGAAGCGACTTAATAATCCGAAGGATGCCCGCCAATTTCCTGCTTCATTTGATGGTGATAGGCGTTGAAATAGTAGTTTAGGATACCCTGTCGCTAGTAATTCTACAACCGGTGAGTTAACAAATTAGCATGTTGATCAGTTTCCTGATCAACACCCGTCCATTCATTTTTTCCTAAATGCGAAAGTGCATCTTAGCCTATAGTTACCCATTAATACACCCTCACAACACCTTCCACATCAAGCATCCCCCCAAAATTATAGGGCTCCTCCCCCTGCACTTTCAATTCATCTGCAGGTACTGGCAAGTGAGCAGGCGTACCCATCTGTAACCCGCCTAAAGCATCGACGGAGAGATAATCTTGTCGAGGGCCAAAACGTCGACGATCAAACCAAAGTCCCATCGGAGCTGCATTAAACAATTCGATCGCTCTTTCATATTGAATGACGGTCTTTACTTCTGCTGCCATGGCCCGGTTATCCACGGGCGGGAGCTGTCCTCGACTCACACGAGTACCTCCATTGATCACTTCGACTGCCTCAGTGAGGCGGTTGAGGTTCATCAGGGCTTCGGCGCGGAGGAGGTTGTTGTCGGCTTTGAGGAAGGTGGGCATGGGGCCCATGGTCGCCCCATCTCCAGCAAAGCTTGGATCGGAGATATTTCGATTGTGCTTGTAATGGGAATAATGCCATTCTCCTAAATCAGCCGGAAAATGCTGGATTTGTACAAAAAGAAAATCTGTTTCTAATCGCTTATCTGCGCTACTGGCCATCGGGCTTCCTAAAGGAGTCTCTTCCTTGGCAGTGACCTCGGGGTAACGAGTGGGTTGGCTAGGATCCATAGCCGCTACCAATCGCTGATCTACCCTCGCCCAAAAAGGCCCTTCTCCGGTCTGATCAAAAGTATATTTATGATAACTTTCCCAAAAATTGCCATCCGCCTCAGGGCTAAAGTCGCCGCGAATTCCTTGCTCGGCATGGGACAAAACGACGGACCAATCGACTAGGTCATACTCCATAGCCGTACGGGGCCATTGGGATAAAAAACGTGCTTCATACGAATGGCAGAGATCACGAAACTGTTTCGAATCCATGGTAATGCCATTAAAGTAGCTATGTATAAAATCACTCCCCGCGCTTTCAGATGAAAGCCTAGCCTTTTCCAACTCCCCCACAGCGGCATCGATCATTTTGTCATAACTCACAAAAGCTAATTTCTCGTTCAAGTCTGTTTGTTCATCAGCTATTAGCCCCTGATCAAATATCAGTCCGATATATCCCCAACTCACTCCTCGTAGGAAGTAGGCTGCGGCTTTAATGGACTCGTCTAAAGGACCACCTTGATCAATAGAAACCCCTTCATCCAGTGCCCTGAGTACATCATTGGCAGTCGACACGGCCGTCAAGCAGCCATACCAAGGCACTTCAGCGATCTGCTGATAATCACTCGACTCCGTTGATCTATTATTATAAGCTGCTCGTGGTTCTTTCCCCATTCTTTGGGCACCAAAATCCTCCCAAGCTAGGCCGTAAGCATCCGCCGCCACGCCGATAGCAATGACAGGAAAGTCGTTATGGATAGCTCGCCACCAGGATAAGTAAGCGCCTCCCAATACTGTTCTTAAGTCGGCACCACTCGTCAATACACCACTTCGATCGGGGTTATTATTACTGAAGGTATCCAACTCCTTACAAGCTATACTTAGGCTGAGTAAGAGTCCCAGACAAGCTGTTATTTTAAGTCTTTGGTTTTTCATTAAAAGGTGATTTGCAGGCTAAAAGAATAGTTTTTTCGAAGGGGATAATTAAAGGCATCGACGGCAAATAGGCTGGGGTCGCCATTGGGCGTCGTCCGATCGCTTCCTGGCGCACCGGCTACCCGATTGCCCAAGGTATTCTCACTGCTTGGCAAACTACTCACATCAGGATGTAGTCCACTGTACTGGGTCCATGTCATTAGGTTTCGCCCAATCAGACTCAATTTGACTTGATCAATCGTTTTTCCCAATACGCCTCCCAACTGCCCTTTTCGGATAGTATAAGAGAGAGAAGCTTCTCGTAGCATGAGAAAACTACCATCTTCCACAAAATGATTATTCGCCACCAGGTTATTATACAAGCCATCTCCACTGAAAAAGCCGCCTGCTACATTTTCATAAGTCCCCACATCGGCGTGACGCTGGTCTCTATACAGCCATTGTTTACTCAAGTTGTAAATATCGCCCCCCTTCTTCCAATCAAACAAAGCATATAGCTGTAAACCTTTGTAACCGAAGGTCTGCATAAAACCCATTCTGAAATTAGCATTGGTATTTCCTATCGTTTGTACTAAGGGATTTCCATTCTCATCTAGCAACTTATAAGGACGCTCCGCAGCTGTACCTGCCACATCTTGATGCACTAGGTAACCGGCCTCATTCACTATATAATCTCCAGGATTGATCCCGTCTTGATCAGCCAATTGCTCGGGATCAGTCGCAAAAACTTCCCCGACCATGGTTCCAAAAGCTTGGCCTTCTTCCACTAGAAAAAGCGATGTTTGTTGCAACCCAGGCCCCGTCACATAGGAAGGGATATCCAATGCACTAATCTGCTGCCGAACGCGATCAAAAGTCACGGCCACGTCCCATTGAAAAGCTTTGGTATCGATTTTGAGCAGACGAGCCAGATTGGTGTTTAGCCGCGCTTCGTAGATCGTGGCATCGATGCTTCCCGCATTTTGCCATTGCCCGGTAAAACCGGCTGCGCCAGACAAAGGAACCAGTAAGATTTGATCCGCTGTTTTAATCTGCGAGTAATTAAACTCTAGGTCAAATGCTTTCCAAAAGGTAGCCGTAACCCCTACTTCCGTTTCGGTAGAAGTGGCCGGGCGCAAGGCGGTATTGCCGAGTGTATTTTTGGTTGCCGTGCCATTTTGTAGGGAGAAAGTCTCGAATCGTTGTTCGAAGGCGGGGCGAATGCCGGCCGTTCCCATCGAGGCGCGCAATTTGAGCTCTTGGATGCCTTTTATTTTAGCGTCCTTGGAGAGGCGGTAGGCGCCACTTACGCGATAGTAATTGGCATTGCGCTGCTCCGGGCCAAATAGAGAGGTACTTTCTTGTCGAAACAAGCCACTAAAAATGAATTTCTCTTTATAATCAATATCGCCCACTAGAAAGCCGCTGTAGGCTACAATTTCTTGTTGTTGCGAGGCGATTTGGATATTACTTTGGGCATTATCTAACGAGCGAATACCTGCTACCGCTAAGTTTTCGCCACGCGCCTCATTATATTCTTGCGTAAAGTCTTCATACAGAAAACTAGCCCTCACGGTACCATTAAAACCACTGAACGTTCGACGGGCAATCATGTCTGCCCTGGAGGTAAAAGACTGCGTAGTAGCCTGGCTACGGTGAATCCCACCGCCATTGACAAATTGCTGATCGGTGGTAGCCAAAGGGCCAAAGAATCCGGGAATAGTGGTGCTCAAAAAGCCCTTCTCTATAAAATGTTCATAATTATTGGTGGATCGATCTAAGGTGGCTGTATACCTGAATTGCAACCACTCCTTCAGTGAATAGCTCGCATGAACATTGGCCATAAAGCGAGAACGATTAGCCATTTGACTGATATTGGCCTGCTGGTAAAGTGGATTGGTAATCCCTCGCCCCGTATTGTCTATGTCCCAGTCATAATTCGAGCCATCTTCTTCATTGGGTACATCCAAATCAAATATCGGGGTAAGGAATAAAGCACTGGATAAAAAGCCTTGCGGTCCATTCGCACTGTTGGCCAGTATACCTTGCTGCGAACTACTAAATAGACTACTCAAGCCAAATTCTACTTTCTCACTCAAGCGATGATCCATATTAAGTCGAAAGGCATTTCGGGTATACCCATCCGACGCTTTTATCACCCCTTCATCTCGGAGTCGCTGCATAGAAAACAGATAGTTCGAGTTTTTTGTACGCCCCATCAAACTGAGGTTGTGCGACTGAAATTGGCCAGATTGGAAAACAATATCATCTTGATAATCTTGGAGATTGGGCAAAGACTCGCTGTGTATTTGGCTCTCCGTCAAATCCCCCAAAACCGGCTGTGGCCCATCGGCTTTAACAATCGATCGATTGGTCAGGGTATTGAGAGAATAGCGGGCGGCTTCCTGAGAAAAGCCATACTCCGTTCGATAAGTCACTTTCGATTTACCGATCTCCATTGTTTTGCCCCTGTCTCTTATACACATCTGACGCTGCCGACGAAGAGGATAGTGTAGA
>OJCB01000789.1_pt1 | contig 11484 bp, 8 predicted proteins | sample 1591501 | NCBI WGS metagenome assembly OJCB01 (sample SAMN05416813, study PRJEB24817) | seawater metagenome | isolation source: Sea water | place: Canada:Atlantic | collected 2013-07 | reverse complement strand
ACGAGATCAGCCTCGGTCTCGTGGGCTCGGAGATGTGTATAAGAGACAGGCGTACCATCCAGCGTATAGTGGATCTGGATATTTGAAAGGGTGGGTATCAATTGTAGTTGAAGAATGTAATCGAACCATAAGTGCTCCGTAAAATTACTATCATTGGCTCCTGGAAAAAGGCGACCTGTTGTTTTGACTGTAAAAGGATGAAGCAATCGTTCCAACTGTTCATTGGTATGAACCAATCGCAGAGCGAAATTTGGCCAATTTCCTTTATAACCCCTCCAAAGCCGTTCACTCATGGCGGCCAAACGGTGCCGTAGGCTGGGGAGTTGTTTATACTGGTGCTGCTCCCAGGCTAGCATGGAGCCTCCAATAACCTTTTCATTCGGTTCTACTAGAATTCCTTGAAAGGAGGGATCCACATTTGAATCCCAGTTTTCCCATTTGTATTTATGCCAATCCTCATAGATATATTGCACCGGCCAACGACGATTGTTGACCACATACAAGGGCTTAAAGCTGGCATTGATAACCGTAAAGCCATCTTCCAATAGCGCTGCCGGCCTATAATGAGAGGTCTCCCAGGCCATCACAATGATGTCTTTGGGCATCTCCACGGTTCCCTCTGGACCAAAGCCCTCCCAAACCAAGGTTTGCTTGCCTTGTTTCTTGACACTTTCGTGTAAACGAACAATAAAGTGGCGGTATAAATCTTCAATATTCGAAAGCTTTTCCTGCGCGAGATAGGCTTGTACTGCTGGGTCCTCGGCCATCCCATTGGGATTGACCTCGTCGCCACCGATATGGATATAAGGAGAGGCCGGGAATAGTGTCGCTAGTTCTTCAATGAGGCTATCTAATGCCGTATACACGCCCTCCTTTCCCATATTTAACGTATAGCTATTGACTCCCACGTCTGTTAAGCCAAAACGCTCGGGCATCGCCTTGATAAAGGGACTCGCATGCCCAGGAACATCTATTTCAGGTACAAGTGTAACACCTCTCGCATGAGCATATTCATTCAAGTGAGCTATCTGCTCTTTGGTATAGTGCCGATTGGGGGTAGGCAATTCGGGGAAGTAATCAGATGGTATCGTGAAGGATTGATCGTCGGTTAAATGCAGGTGCAAGTAGCGGATTTTATACCAACTACAGAGAGTGATCATTTGCTCTAGGGTAGGAATATCGTGCCAAGCACGGGCCAGGTCCAACATCAAAGCGCGGTAATCGCTATCGGGTTGATCTATAATCTCAACTCCTGGCCAGCTCAAATCTTCTTCGATGAGTTGCAAGAGAGAAGTCGTGGCCATCGCAATGGCTTCATAACTCCCTCCGCTGATGGTTACTTTATCATGGATTGATAGCTGATAAGTTTCAGCTGATAATTCTTTATCCACGGCCAGTTCAATAACAATCGGATCGTCTACTGTGACCGATTGATCAAGGTCAGTGAGTAACCATAAGTTAGTTTGGAATACCTCAATGAGGGCTTGGAAGTCTGCTCCTTTTGTTTGGAATTGAAAACCACGACTGAGATCCAACTTCACCCCCTTTTTTACAGCTGCTTTTGCCGGTTGTGGGATAATAGAATTCTCTTGTATTATTATCCAGTCAGCTGTTGGCTCATTGCATTGGGAAAATAAGGCTAAGCTTAATAGCAAAAAATAAAATCGTCTCATATGGAAAGGAAAGTATGATTTTTTGCGCAAATTGGAGAACAAATAAACCGACTATGTTCAATATTACCCCTGTCTGCTTAGTAGGCATTCGCCTCAAACACCTATTATTCTTGTTATTCTTGGGCTTTTATGGTAAGTCTTACGCCTCTTCTGTTAGGGAGGAGGGGCCACAGGTGCAATTTGCGAAAGCACAAATCAAGAAGGCGCAAGCTAAGCGGAATGTAGCGCTGCCACCTTTGCATTTTCGCCTTGATAAAGAAAAATTAAGCAATGAAGCTTATGAAATAGAAGTATCGGCGAAGGCCATTCATATAAGCGGTGGCGATACCAATGGTTTGATGTATGGCGGACTAGCTATCGCGGAACAAATAGAAATGTACCAGCAGGTGTCATCGGTAAGTGGCCAACCCTATCTCGCACAACGAGGCATCAAATTCAACATTCCCCTCGATGCCCGCACCCCCAGCTATGATGACTCGGGTGATGCCGCGCAAAAGAACATTGCTGAAATGTGGAAATGGGAATTTTGGGAAGAGTTTTTGGATGATATGGCTATTCATCGTTACAATGTGCTAAGTCTTTGGAATCCTCATCCTTTCCCTTCGATGATTCGATTACCTGATTATCCCGAGGTGGCTTTAGATGATGTTTGCGTGACTACCCTACAACCCGTAGGCCGTGAAAATGAATGGGGCGATCCACAATTGGTGACCTCGAATGTGTTGGAGAATTTAAAAGTAGTCCAAAAAATAGGCATAGATGAAAAGATTGTTTTCTGGCAAAAGGTAATGGCCCATGCCAAAGACCGAGGGATCGATCTCTATTTTATTACTTGGAATATTTGTCCTAATAGCGTCGCCCAGCCCGTGGAGCCGTTTCATAAGACCTTTGGCATAAAGATATGGGAGGAAGAAGCCGGGAAACATGGCATTACCCATCAAATGGATAACCCCAAAACGATTGCCTACTATCGAGCTGCTGTGAAAACTTTTCTTTTGACCTATCCCAACGTAAAAGGTATTGGAGTGACAGCAGGGGAGTATATGCCCCAATCCTGGAAGGGCTACAACCGGGAGCAATGGCTATGGGAAACCTATGGTTTGGGCATCCAGGATGCTAAAGCGACACAGCCCGACCGAATAGTCCCTTTTATCCATCGGGTTTGGTATTCAGATATGGATCAGATCATGAAGTATTGGAAGCAATACCCAGATCCGTTTGAAGTGAGCTTTAAATATGCCAAAGCCCGGCTCTACTCTTCCCCTGAGCCACCCTTTGCCGCCAGCCATGTAAAGGACATGGAACCTTATGGCCTCTTATCTTGGTGGAACTTGCGCAATGACGATATCTTCGTGTACCGTTGGGGTGATCCAGAATATGTTCGCCGCTTTCTCCGGTTTTTTCCCAAAGAGAAGACAGCTGGCTATTACATGGGGTCGGATGGTTACGTATGGGGGCGAGAGTTCATTAGCAAGCAAGCGGACTTACAGGGCGAATTGGAAATCAAAAAGCATTGGTTTTCATTTTTACTATGGGGGCGCTTGGGGTATAATGACCAGTTGGATGCTTCCTTTTTTATCAAAAAACTAGGAACTCATTATGGACTAGCAGATGCGACGCAGCTCTATAAAAGCTGGCAAACGGCCTCTAAAATCATTCCGCTTGTCAATCAATTTCACTGGAGAGACTGGGATCACATGTGGTCGGTAGAAGCCTGTATGGCTAGGCCTGTTCTAGGTGGTTTTCGCAGTGTTATCGACTTTATAGACAATCCAAGTATGCCTGGAAGTGGGATTATAAATCCAGCCTCCTTCGCAGAAAGTGATGCTTCAACCTTGACTGAAGGAAGCCGGACTCCGCCTGAGGTAGCCCAAAGCCTCCACGATTATGCCCATACTACATTGACAGAGGCAGCAACTTTACGCAAGGGCACTTCAACAACAAGCGCCTATCTAGCTTTATTGGATGACATGGAGGCCATGGCTTATCTAGGCCAGTATTATGCTGAAAAGATTGAGGCGGCTACAGCCCTGGCTTTCTATGATCAGAATAAGGAGGACACCTATAAAAAACAAGCGATTACTCACCTAGAAAAGGCTTATGAATATTGGAAATCCTATGCGAAAATCTCGAAAAAGAACTATCACCCTCAAATGCTCGCCCGCACCAACCTGCTCGACTGGAGTGCACTGACATTGGAAGTAATTGAGGATATTAATGCGGCTAAAAGAAGGTAAGCACCAAAGCAAGATTACCTCAACGATAAGGAACAACATTGACTAGTAGTCGATTGATCAAGCTGTCGTGCTAGTCGGAAGGTGTATATCTTCAGGGGCTACGCGGAGTCGAATGCGTCTACTTTTACCATATTCAAATAAAACCTCTTTCAAGACGGTTTTATCCAATGGAGGGCTTTGTAGGTCTCCCAAATTAGGAAGAATGGTATCAATAATACGCCCTATTTCATTGTAATCTTTGATGTCATAATCTCGCTTTACCGCCGTTTTAGGTTGTATCTCCAGCCAGCCTCCATTAACGCCTTCCTCCTTTCGTTTTTCGGCAAAACGCAATAGCAATTGAAAAGGTTTTTCGGTAAAACTAATTTCCTGTTGGTAAGCTAAGGCGGGGATACTAAGAACGGAAAGATATTCCAATTTATGCGAGTTACTTCTCCTCGTCTGTAATTTGAGCTGAAGCGTTTTAGCCGAGGGGAGGAGCGTCGCTTTCCCGAGTTCTTCTACCCAACTCAATGCTAAGGCAAAGAACAAGACAATCAAAATAGTTTTGAAGCTACAATTCAGCAAGATCTTAAGGAAATCGGAATCGCCCAGCTTTAGAATTTGAGCGGCCAGCGTAAAAGCAATGCTAATAACCGCCAAATAAGCCAAGATTTTTAAACCGCGTTTGGCAAAAGAAGCCCACAGCGTTAATCCCAAAAAGAACAGCGTGAAGATGGCATAAATCAAATCTACCGAGGAAATCAGCGTAATCCGCTTGGGAATCAGAACACCCATCAACATCAAGAGCGTTAATACCGCCGAAAAGCCAAAGGTGGAAAAAACCAACCAACGCCAGGAATCGGATTGTACCACAGGACGAATAGTAATAGGTATATGCTTAAAACGGGGTAAAGCCAGTAGAATAAAAGCACTATTGAGAATGGACAACATGCTTTTTAATCCTTCGTAGAGCGTAGGATCAAACTGACTATCTGTAAAATCAGTTGCGTAATAGACCTCCAATGTGCCCGACAATGCCCAGACTAAGATGGCCAATGATAACCAAACCAGCCCATAGTCTCGCTGCTTTGGCAATAACCCTTTAGTAATATGCCGCCAGATCGAAAGTAGAGCCAAAAAGGCAAAACAGCAGATGACCATTTGCCAATAACCATAAAAAAGATGTAGCTCTGTACTCGCCTGCGACATGACAGTTTATAGATTGATAGGAGGGGTTTAGACTTCAGAAGTTTTCCTTGTCACATCTAGCGAAACTTCTGAAGTCTTATTAACGGTAGCCCTAAAACTTCTTATTAGGGATCTTAATTTCGTAAGTTTTGCGAGCGGCATTGGTCAACTTACTACTACGCAACCAAGGGTTGTAAACCTTCAAGGTGCGATAGCTAATTCCATTTTTGAGCGCAAAATCACCCAAGTTAGGGATGGGGCCGTCTACTTCTATGATGCTGAAATCAGTCATCGGCTCATAGCCTTCGTCATTATCCAGGTAAAAGCCAAAACGCTCTGGGTTGCCGATCACCTCTTTGATGGCGATAATCCGAAATACATAGCGATCTGTCTCTTGGTTAAGATTGAGGTCGTAATAGGTCTTTCCTCGCTGTGCATCCATCTCTCTCTTCAGTCGAGTACCACCCATATTGTAAGCCGCAGCAGAAAGTGTCCAACTTTTGAACCGCTTATAGTAATCCTTGAGGTAGTTGCAAGCCGCTCGAGTTGATTTTTCGAGGTGATACCTTTCATCCACTTCCGAATTCACCTCTAGGTCGTAGTACTTCCCTGTTTCTCTCATAAATTGCCAGAGCCCTTTCGCTCCAGCGGGAGAAGTAGCGTTGCGCAAATTACTTTCGGCAATGGCCAAATATTTGAAATCATCAGGAAGTCCTTCTTCGGCCATTATCTTTTCAATAATGGGGAAATATTTATAAGCATTCTTAATGTTGAGTAGGGTAGTGGAGTGCCAGTAGGTATTGACAGATAGCTCTCGGTCCATCCGCTCATATACGTCAGGATTTTCCATCGGTACTCGCTCTCCGGCGAGGGTGAAGGGTTTGTCAAGGTCGATAGCCTTGATTACTTGTGGTATTTTCGCCACCGATTCCACTGTTGCGGGCTCCTCTGTATTTCCTTCTTTCTTTTTGCCATAGGAAGCAAAAACGACGATGGTCAGAAAGGAGGCTAGCAATAGTGTATAGTTTTGCACAGCCTTTTGCATGATAAAATATGTTTATAGGATTATTGAACGAAGTTTCGTGTTATACACAAGATACGTATATCCAATCAATTATTCAATTGGGAAGAATGAGGGAAACGAAGTATTGAAAAAGTGAAGTAGGGAAGTGCTGAAGTTGGAAAGATTTTCACCCTTTCACTTTCTCATCACTTCACCTTTTCATCTCTTCACTTGCCCCCTATGCCTGCAAATTCAAAATATTCCCCATGTGATAACAAGTCCGGCAACGCGGCTCATAGCGATCCTTCTCACCCAATACAACCGTATCTTCATCAGCCGATAAACGATAAGAGTGTGTCGCTAAATTGCCACAGTGTTGGCAGATGGCATGTACCTTTGTGATGTATTCGGCAACGGCTAAGAGTTGTGGTACTGGGCCAAATGGAAGCCCTTTGAAATCCATATCCAGCCCAGCGATGATCACCCGGATCCCCTTCAGTGCCAATTTTTGACAATTTTCAACCAAGTCTTCATCAAAGAATTGGGCTTCATCTACACCGACTACATTTACGCCGTCTGTCAACTCCAATAATTTGGAAGAGTGAGCAATGGGCGTAGAAAGAATGAAATTCGCATCATGAGATACAACTTTGGTATCGTCATAACGTTTATCTACAGCGGGTTTGAATATTTCTACCTTTTGGTTAGCAATTTTTGCTCGTTTGAGTCGGCGGATCAGTTCTTCTGTTTTTCCAGAAAACATCGATCCACAAATCACTTCGATCCACCCACTACGCTGGCCTTTAAAATGAGGTTCTAAAAACATCTTCAATTTTTTACAAAAGTCTTTTGTATTAGCAGTTTGAAAAGATAAGCAAGAAGCCTAACTTTGGAAGCTTTAATTTGAGCTATTCCCCGGCAAAGTCCAAAATCAACTAAAATGAACGTGCAACAAACAAAAAATTTACTCGAAAAGATAAACTCTCTGTACAAAAGTATAAGCATGGATGATGGAGAAATCGCATCCATCGAGAGAGATCTTATGCTCAGCTATATTCGGCAGCTGTATGAAAGTTTTAAAGAACTAGACACCGAGGAACCGGTAGTTACTAAAAGTCGGCGCACTAAGGTAAAACAAAATCCTGATTTTGAAATCACCAATGAGCCCGCTCCCAAACCAGCAGTAAAAAAGTACACACCGCCCAAAATTATCGAAATTCCCGATACAGCAAAAGAAACACCTGCCCCAGTTCCTGTGAAAAAACAGGCGCCACCTCCACCGCCGCCGCCAAAACCAGCGCCTACACCGGCTCCCGAGCCCGTCTCCGTCGCTCCCCCAAAGCCTAAACCGGCTCCTGCACCAGCACCCACTCCCCAACCGAGAGCAAAAAGCAATGCCAGTTCAAAAGTTAGATCGCTTTTCGTTTTCAAAGAGGCCAAAGAATTATCTGAAAAATTAAGCGCCCAACCTGTCAAAGATTTGACTCGATCGATGGCCATCAATGATAGATTATTATACACCAATGATCTATTTGGAAAAGATAACAATGCACTAAATGCCGCTCTGAAACAATTGAATGATTTAGGTAGCATGGATAATGCGCAGCCAGTACTGGAAGAATTTGCAGAAAAACATGATTGGACGGACGAAGAAAAGGTAGATACAGCCATGGCTTTTATCAAATTGGTAAGACGTCGATACTTGTAGCTGAGCCTTTATTACTGATAAGCCTAGGAAAAGGGTATCCATTGGTCGATAAATTGCAGCTTTTATCAACCTCTTCCTTGCGATAATCGTTCAATAGACATAAATTCATTAGTAAAGTTTTTACTACAACAGATTTGTTCACTATCGAGGGCTTATGGGTAATAATAAGATGTCAGAAAGGTTGGTGGAAAGCTTCGGCGTTCCTTTTAAGATAATTGTGGGACTTTGGAGCATACATGTAGTCCAGTGGTTCCTTGGCCTAAAGTTGGGGTTTCTCGGCGTGTTTCCGCTGAAAGCATTTGGCTTGAAAGGTATCCTTTTTTCTCCCCTCATTCATGGGGATTTCGGACACCTCTTGTCGAATACCCCGCCCCTGTTTGTCCTTACTGCACTCATTATATTCTTCTATAGAAAGGTGGCCTTGCGCTCTTTTGCCATGATCTACTTCCTCACCGGCTTGGCGGTATGGTTGTTTGGGCGGCCCGTCTTTCATATTGGCGCAAGTGGCGTGATTTACGGCTTGGTAGCCTTCGTCTTTTGGAGTGGAATATTTCGACGTAATTTCAAATCCATCGCCTTGGCTCTCTTAGTCGTTTTCTACTATGGCTCTATGTTTATGGGCGTATTGCCAGGCCAAGAAGGTATTTCTTGGGAGAGTCACCTACTCGGAGGATTGATGGGCATCTTTGTCGCTTGGTGGTATAAAGAAGAAATTGAAAAAGATGAAGTAAAAAAGGCCTATTCCTGGGAAACTGAGCCTGAATTGCCCCCAGAGCCCTTCTTCGAAAATGATCTTTTCGAAAAAACGAAGATGGAGCGAGAGCAAGAGCGGGAAACGCGTAGAACGGATTGGTTTTAACCCGCTACTCGCGGTAGGGAGGCCAGTTTATGTTCCACGGTATTAAGTAGGTACAGTCAATTCATTTTCATTTTTTTCGCCCTTTTCAAAGGCATCTAAATTCTCAATAGTAGTATCTGCAATATTAGTCAATGCGGTATCCGTTAAGAACGCTTGATGGCTAGTAATCAGTACATTTTTGAAAGTCATCAAGCGAGCAATAACATCATCTTGGAGAATGTCTTCAGAATGATCCTCAAAAAATAAGCCTTCTTCTTCCTCATATACATCCAAACCCACGGCTCCGATATGTTTGTGTTTTAGGCCATCAATCACGGCTTTAGTGTCGACTAAGCCTCCTCGACTCGTATTGATGAGCATCACGCCAGCCTTCATCTTTTGAATCGTATCGGCATTGATCATATAGCGCGTCTTATCATTCAGTGGCACATGTAGGCTAATAATATCGGATTCTTGGTACAGTTCATCAAGGGATACATATTGTACTTGATGCTGATCGATTAGCTCTTGGTTGGGATAGAGGTCGAAGGCAAGCACGCGGCAGCCAAAACCGCGGAGGATGTGGGCCAATACTTGCCCAATTTTACCCGTGCCGATGATGCCCACCGTTTTTCCATGCATATCAAAGCCCACCAGTCCATCTAGCGAAAAATTGAGTTCCATAATTCGATTGTGAGCACGAATTAGCTTTCGATTCAACGCCAGGATCAAAGCAACGGCATGCTCGGCAATGGCATAAGGAGAATAGGCGGGTACACGCGCTACTCGGAGGCCTAGTTGTTTTGCCATTTCTAAGTCTACATGGTTGAATCCGGCAGAGCGCAGCGCAATATATTTTATGCCCTGTTGATGTAATTGTTGTAGAACCGGAGCAGAAGCATCATCACCTGTAAAAAGACAGATCGCTTCACAATCGCTGGCAAAGACTGCTGATTTATCAGTGAGTCGGTTGTCAATAAATAAGAGTTCATGCTTGTCTTGGTTGGAAGCGACTAGGTAAGGCTTCTCAAATGGATGTGTACTGTATACGGCTACGTTCATAATTTCTCGGCAGTTTATATAATAGAACAGCAGTTAGTAAGAAATGATGTATTTTTCAGCATAAAATCTTTGCGCAATATTTTCTTCGGGATTATCCTGGGCAAACCGGAAAATAGCCCTTCAACAGTAGTTTCTCATGTGAAGTGTTTACGTCTGAAAATGCAACAGAAATAAGCAAAACGATATTGAAAATGCGGAAATAGGAAGGGGGAAGTTGGAAAACTAGCCTAGCCCAACCGAGATTCCGATTTCGAAATTCCGCCTTCACATAAGAAACTGCTGGCCCTTGAAACCCTTCAATAGTAAAGATGTTGAATCTCACCCTTCTATATGATTTTGTCCAGGTGTCGATCCGCTTTCATTTCTAAGGTGACCAACTCTCCTTTGTAAAAGATGCTACTGATAATCCAGGGGATGGGCATCTGATGCCCGTCCTTTTGGTGCTGGAGATGGATGATCTTCAATGAAACCCCTTTTTCGAGGGCATATTGACTCAAGTGTTGATTGATCCAGTAATCGGTAAAAGGGCAGGTATTCGAATAATAAGCGGTGATCCCCTCTTTATTCGGACAGCTTCCTTGTTTGGCTGATGGCTTGAAAACGGGATAAGGAGAATCGGGCTTGAAACGCAATCCATAAAGTTTGAAAAATGGTGGAGCCTCATCGATAATGGCTAAACCTTGACGCTTAAAAAAGGTAGGATCGCTCATGAAAGGCCGCTTCTTGTCGCTGGAAATAGCGATGACACCCTCCATCCCCTGTTTCTTGGCATCAGCTATGCATTCTTGTAGAAGGCGTTTTCCATACCCTTGCCCTTTGAACTTTCCCGACACCCAGAAGCAATTGATGACCATGAAATTTTGACCTTCTAAAGGGAGCCAGGAATATTCAATAGGAACATATTCTATAAATACCTTACCTCTTTCATTGAGTTTTCTGAAGGTATAGCCATTTTTGAATTCCGTCTTTAACCAATCTTTTTTTGATTGATAGCCGGCTGTACACTTTTTGTCACTGAAGGCACAGCAAATATGTTGGTCATGGATATTGGTTTCATTCAGTTGTATAATGTCCATCAGTCTAATATTTGGTCTAAGGAAGAGACTGCAATTTATGACCTATCAGCTAACACTAACCTGATAGAAGTTTCTAATAATACTGACTTTAATCAGCAGTTTTGAGAAAATACCTGCTTGATTTATTCAACCACTTTCACTACGCTAATAAGTTGCTTGCTACTTCCCACCAAACCTGTTTTGCTTACCCCTTTTACTACTATTTCGTAGTCGCCAATGGCGTCGGAAGTCACAAACTCGATTTGTACTTTGCCATCTGTTCCAGTTTGTACGGTAGGATTCCAGTACAGTGTATTTCGAAAATCGGGCAAGCGGTTAGTGGCAGCTGAGGAATAGTCAGGCCTTAGAAAAGATCTTTTAGGTAGAAATGTAGGGTAGGAAAGTTGTAAAGCGGTAGTCGGTAAAACGAAGGAATAAGCTTTTTGATCGAAGGAAGAGAGTTGTATCATGCCATAAAAAATCGTTGGATTTAACCAGAAGGGTTCAGCTACTACCTCTATGGAGGCAATCAACTTATTGTTGATTTTGAGAAAAGGTTTTCGGTCAAAAATAGGCACTCCGTCCACCAATAGTAACGGCTGCTGTCCATTGCCTGCCGTGGTCCAATCCTGGGGCACCTCCACTCGCTCGTCTCCAAATTTTCCACGGACGAGAACTTCGGTTACGACTTCAAATAGAAATTCTGGGATCGGGAAGCGGGTATAATCATCCAAGAAG
>OJCB01000788.1_pt1 | contig 11493 bp, 11 predicted proteins | sample 1591501 | NCBI WGS metagenome assembly OJCB01 (sample SAMN05416813, study PRJEB24817) | seawater metagenome | isolation source: Sea water | place: Canada:Atlantic | collected 2013-07 | reverse complement strand
CACTATCCTCTTCGTCGGCAGCGTCAGATGTGTATAAGAGACAGCGCATAGCCCATCTGGTCCAGACGAAACTCGTCAAGATCGGTCGTCTCTCTAATTGCATCGAAATCTGGTTCTACGACAGCAGCCAACGCTGTGGAGTAAGCACCTTCCAAGTCGTAGTCGGTGAATGTTTCATCGTTGTAAGGACCGAAGAGAAAGCATTCGTTTCTGCCACCGTGATAACAACGAATAGCAAGGTCTTCATGTCGAGTTGCTAACTCGTTGCGGTAGCTTCTGGTAGCTGTCGTTCGTCTCGGACCTGTCGGCTCACGCCTTCGCACTACACTCATTAGGTCGTCATACGTCCGACCTTCTTGTTCCAACCTGTTCATGAATATCTTGACGGCAAGACCACCAACAGTGATCGGACGGTATCTGTCTGTCAGACCAACATCTCTGCATTGTTCTTGAATACGCTGGAGGTACTTCGCTGCAATCTCAGCATCACGCATGGCGTATAGCTCAAACGTTTCAGGCTGTTCCTGTAACGACTTGAGCATCTGATCTTTCTCGTATCCCTCAGGAAGGTCCAGCTTCGCCAGTCCGAGTATCTCTCCGAGGTTCTCAAGCTTCTTTCCGCCATCCGGTGCAAGCAGCATGGTGTCTACGATATGTACCCTTAACGTGTGTTGATTACGGTTTGTATCGTAGCAGCGTAGGTCTAGTGGTCTTTTGATCGTGGCGAAGCTTGTACCTTGTACAAGATCGATGCTGGTCTTTATCGATCCAAAGTCACCAACCACTGATAGCTCGGCTGGGGAGTAGTGGCTAACCAGCACTATCTCGGTTGGCCAGCTTCTTCCTTTGTAGTGATCTTGAAGGGTGAGACTGACCCATTGGTGCAGCTTCAGACGGTTCTGATTGCCATTCAGTTCGGGATAGTGAATGCCTGACCAGCTATCTGTACCGTCGATGCCGTACCACTGATATGACAGGACAAGGTTGCTATCGCCCTGTGTCTGCCATTCTGCATCTATGCCAATGATTGTTGTTGTCATGATGGCTAAGAGTTCCAGCAATAGCTCTGAAACTCAATCCACTTTCAACCGAATCGCCTCACTTTTTTTTTACGTCTCACATCGTCTCACGCTTCGTCTACCAGCTTGCGTTTTCCATTCCCTTGCCACAGGATTACTGGACCGTAGACCACGCATGCGGCAACACGGCTTGCATCAACCCCAATCACCTTCGTCTGCTCACGAGAGGTATGAATAAGGCTCTAGGTGACCCAAGGCGCTAATCAACTGCCAAACGTGTGCCGAGTGAGCTCCGGAGACATTATAAGCGCTCCAGAATAGCTTTTTTTTCCGCTGCATTTGACTCGACTTATATATCTGTTGTTTGCACACCTTTACAAGGTCTGGGTACCCGTTCATCCGGAGAATGTCGGATCTATAGCGACTTTTTGTCACGCAGTGCGGTTTTCGTGTCGGGTTGTCGTTTCTTGCTAGATCAATTGGCTGATTTGTGTTAAGCAGATTTACTTTAAATTCAGACAGGATATTACTAAAATGAGGTTCATACCTTTAGTCTCAACTATAGCCCTGGCATTTTCGTTTTCGGCTGCGCAAGCGCAGAGTTGGTATGTTGGTGGCAGTTTAGCCGGTACAATGCTACAGGACGTCGACTCGCGCTACACGGACGAGGACACAGTCGTGAGCTCTTTCGATACTGGCTACGGCCTTTCCGGTCATGTCGGCGCGGCGTTTGATGGATTTCGCGTCGAAGGTGAGCTTAGTTGGTTAAAGGGAGACGTAAATAAAATGACAACAACTGGGGTGGAGACAGTTATTGACGGAGACCTTTCAGTCCTCGCTGGTATGGTTAACGGCTATTACGATTTAGATACGGGCGGTCCTTGGAAGCCTTATCTTGGTGCTGGCATTGGCTATGCGAAAGTCTCGATGGATTTCAGCCAAAAATCGGGTACCAAACTGGTGGATGATAGCGACAATGTATTTGCCTATCAGGCAATGGTGGGCGTCGGTTATGAGGTTTCTGCATCTACAACTATTTACGGCGGATACAAGTATTTTGCCACTGAGGACGCGTCCATTATTGATTCCTCGGGTGGTAGTACCCTCAGCGAATACCGCATTCATAAAATTGAGGTCGGTGTCCGCTTCGCGATTAACTGAACGTGGATCTGCCTTCGAATGCAAGGCGGCTTAATTCAAATGCAAAGCGGCTTAATTCAACAGACAGCGTACCATAAACGGCGGGGGGTGGTTGTATGGCCACCCCCGCCACCGGTCACGCTGCTACGACTGCCTGTGTAGACTGTAGGGCGAACGTCTGTGTTTGACTATTCAACCCTCATGACACCTCGCACACACAGAGTAACTGAGCACAGCGTATCGGTGGACACCGCGCATCGGTATCTTTCTGGCAGAACTGAGCCGGTTTGTCGGCCCAACCCTCAGGCGTCTCGCCGTTTTTGATCTTTGTATTCTCATCTCGAGAGTTGTGCTGGGTTGGAACCGATACGAGCGAGGCATCAATGATCCCGCTCTTCCGGCACATCAGCAGCAAGTTTACCGTCTCTATCCCAGCAAGGCTTACAGTAGAGCGGCATTAGTGTTTCTCTCGTGATCTTCCGCATCTAATTCATCAAGGTATTTCTCAAGTTCATTTGTCATTGGATGTGTACGCATCCGATCTAAAGGGATGAGTTGAAAGTCATTCTTCATAGCCCGTAGGTTGACTGCAAGAGTTATAGTCGGTGATTCGTATTGGTATTATCGCCGTCCCTGCACTAAAAATTTATCTGTTAGCAATTCACGTTCGTCAATTCGAAACCTCACCATCCAAATGCCTTTAAGGGCTTTCACGCTAGCCCATGTCCTCCAATGTTTCGGACTTTTAATAGGAAGTTTTACACACGCATATTTTGCTTTGTTTCTGTAGAAGCAAAACTCTGCATTCTGAACCGGTTTGGTGCAGTTGATCCGTACAAACGCGGAAACGCGTCTGTCTTCGACCGTGAACGTGTTCCGAACATCTAGCGGCTTCTTATTCTGCACCTTTGCAGAAATTTTCCAGTCGGTAACCACGCAGTCGTTGGCGTTAGAAGCTTCAGGGAACATAAGTACCACCACGAAGGATATATACAGAAATATATTTCTCACTATTCTCTCTTAATTTAATAGCTACAATACACACTCTACCTAGCAAATTTCAGCAAACCTCGATAGGGTAGTCCGGCTCTCCTAGGTTGAAATTTTCTGAACTTTCGACTTGTAATCTATCCTTTCCAACGCTTCACGCATTACCTCGATCGTGTTGCCACCTGAATACAATCCATACGAAATCCGCGGGAACAATTTCATGTGCACCACGACTGGTCCGTTCACGAATTGTAACTAATCTTCGGGTTTGGCTGAAACACGCCGTGTCAGGTCAGCGCGTAAAAAAAAACAATTTGTGGAGTATTAAAAAATACTCTCATTGCCTCCTCGCAACCAATCTAGTGATTACGCCAGGTTTTCTGGGTGAAATAGAGGTAAGGCGTCTTCTATGCCATCATGATCAGCCCAGCCGCCGTTGCGCCAAACTCTTGGGAAAAGTAGAAGTTCCAATCCATCCTCGTGAAACACTCTCTCGTCTACTTCTGTCACGTTATCGTCCGCCAAATCCAGTTGTCCTGAGAACAAATATTCCCTCCCATCAATCGTAAGGTCACGCACTGGCATGGCTTTCGAGATGTAGTCCGAGACACCCTGAAATACTGTCCGACGTTCGGGTAGGGTCAATCCTGAGAGGTACGACGCTGTTATGTCATGAAATTGATGACCCGCTACGTCCTGTACCGAGAAATAATCTGGGGATACTAGCCTGGCTATATCCATAAACCCTCTGCGAAAGTCGTGAGCATTAATTCTCTTCGTCTTTGCTAGCTCTAATATGTTGTTCTGAGTTTTGCGAAAATCTCTCAAAGGTTTCTTCCGATTCCGTTGAGGAAATACAAAACGGTCATTGATTTTGTTCTCTGCTCGCATCCGCATCATTGTGTGGATGATGCGTGGCATCGGTACCGTAAAGTTCTTCCTATTCTTGGTGCCTTGAAAGTTACTGAGTGGGTCATTGTCCGGCACTGCCTCGCTTGGAATGGTGATGATTCGCCTCTCAAAATCAACCCAACTCCATTCCATATTCTTAATTTCAGATGTTCTTCTTCCGGTCAAGAAAGAGAAGAGGATGCAGTGCAATGCCGTTTCGTTTGTGTGTTTTGATTGCTTTGGCTGGTATTGCGTTAGGGCAACGGCAAAACGTCCCGTTTCACCGCTCATATTATCTAGTCTTACTGTCCGCCTTTGAGGCGTATAGCGACGTGGATTAAGAGCCATCATTCGCGTCAGGTCTGTGGTTATTAACCCTTGACCCTCTGCCCAGTGACATACTCGCCGAAGCATCCTGAAAGCGTTGTCGGTTGCTGTTCTCTTTTCCCTCTGCAAATCCGCCACATACCAGTCGCATATGTCATCGGGAGAGATATTTGTTATCGATTGATCGATCAAAAGGCTCATACGTTCAGAGTTAATCCATGCCTCCCAGTTTGACACTGTGGAGCGTTTCCAAGGCCTATTACCCGTCTTTGGTGTTCCATGCAGCTTGCCATGAGCGACCATCTCATTTGCTATGCTGCGTAATGTGGATGACCGATTGGTGCCTGATATTGGCAGTCCAGCTTTCTTATTGTGTTTTATCGTTTGCTTACCAAACTCTCCCTTATCTCTGACCTTGGCTATTAACTGGATGCAAATTTTCTCAGCCTCTTCCAGCGAAATTTCACCGACCTTACCAATGGTCTCCTGGAGATTTACGCCATTGATCATTTTTCGGAGGTAATAAGAATTTCCCCGTAGTCGCAATCCGGTTACGGTAGTATTGATTTTTTGGGGCATAAGGACCTGTACAAAGTTTGTACAAAACAACCCAATGGTAATACAATGCACAAATATTGCACAAGTTTAATTACACTTTTAAGCCGCAGAAAATATGAATAAATGTGGGGATAGGGGTGCAATCATAGGCTTGGGAAGCTTGTGCTCTACCACTGAGCTACACCCGCAAGTGATTGATTTGATGAACAAATAATTGACTCAAAGTTAACTCTACGTACCTTTTTGCACAAATAATGCACAAAAATCCTCTATCGACTCATGAATTTTGCTTAGCATAAAAATCTCTCCTGGTTAACCATTTTAGTACTTTTGCTCTTCAGCAAACCCAAATCAGGTTTTCCGAAGGGTAAGGATCAGGGAGAAGCAGCAATGACAATTATTTCATCACCAGTAGCCATCATCATCGCAGCGGCGTTAATCGCCCTTGCAATTGTGGTTGAACCTCTCGTTACAGATCGTGGGAGGTTTGTACCCTCTGTGATAAACGCTGGCACTGTCATAGACACTAGGACTGGCTGTATACACAAAGTTTGGGACAAACGGCGGTGGTGTCCTTGATTAATACCTGTAGCCTAGCTTACTAGCCTCGCTACCATAGAGGCGCTGTACGCTTTACCTGATGCTGTGCTGTAGCCTTGCTGGTGCAATTCCTCTGCAATTGTCCTGTAGCTTCTTTGCCTACCTGTTTTGGGATTACGCCTTCGTAGTCTTTTAGCTTCTTGGATCAGTTCAGGATGTAGCTCAGCTATTGATTTTCTACCTTCACATTTCCCCTGACGTTCGCGGACACGCTGCCTAGCTGACCGTAGCTTCGCGACAAGCTGTGCCTTTTCGAACTGAGAAACAGATCCGAGTATCTGCCTGACCATCTCTGCTGTAGGCGTTTCATCCTGAAAATGACTAGGAGCATCGACAGGAATGAGGTGTATGCCCAGATCACGAAGCTGATCATGTCCAGCCAATTGGACTGCTAGATCACGCGCAAACCGCGATGCATTTTCCACCAGCACCGTATCGGCATCATGTACTACCAATTCGCTTAACAGCTTTGAAAACCCATCTCGCTCCTGAATAGGGTCTGCACCAGACACAGCTGCGTCGTAGTAAGCGTCAACGATCGTATAGCCATTCTGCCTAGCATATCGCCGAACAGCCTCCTGCTGCCGTTCTAAGCTATCTTTATCGGTACCAACATTCGCAGCTGACGATGTACGATAATAAGCTAATGCCCGTTTATTCTCCATTCCTCTCGCCCTTGCTCTGCCTAATATAGAACAGCTTTGCTGTACTTTTTTCTAAAGAATAAGATACATATTAGACTTGTTAGTATTATATTGTGTCAACCCAAATTCATGCCATGATATGATGGACCATGATGGACAAAAAAGGTTAGACACATGTCCACCTTTATACCTATAAGCCAAGCCTCTAAAGTTCTCGGAACAACACCGGCTGCACTAAGAAAGAAACTTCAACGTGTTAGAATCTCTGGGAAACTAGAAATAGTTAGCGTTTTTTAACGGTTGTTTAACTCTTAAGGAAAGACTAAGAAAAATGAAAAAATCTAGATTTGTGTTAGCGGCACTTGTTGCTGCAACATTCGGAATCACAGTATTCGGAAATATTAACAATGCAGCTGCTCAAAAAGGCAGTCGACTTTGTGGTATAAGTGTTGGGTCTATGGCCATTGTTGTTGAGATTAAGCAGCCAAAAAATAAAAAAAGCAGAAAAAAAGCAGATAAATTCTGTCGTAAATTGGCTGATGGGATGATCAACGGGCTTAAGAATTCAGGAAAATCCACTAAAGGTGTCAAGAGATATAAACGTACCTCATGTGAGGATGTTGCAAAGTCTATTTCTCGTGGCAAGAGCTCTTATGATATTTGCGAAAAAATGAAAAGAACAAACGTAGGAAACGGCGTAAACCCGTATACAGTTAAATTCATTAGAAAGATGAAGAAGTTCACATTCAGTCGTAAGTAAATTTCGATTTAATGATAATTCAGGAAGATGGTTAGTAGATGTAGGACAAGGTGAGACACAGAGTGTCCACTTGTCCTACAACTTCTAAAGATCAACGCACAGCTGATAGATCAGCAAGAGAATGAACAGGTGCTAAGGCGCGATATGCAGAGACAACTCGTTGCCGTAACTGAACAACTAGCAAATCTACACACCGAAACTGTACCGCTACTAGAAGATAGAAGCAGACTAGGAGCAGAGCATAAGACATTAAAGGTAGCAGTAGTTGAGTTGTTAACGCACCTAACGACACGAAATAAGCCTTAACACATACAAATTTATAGGTTTATTCATCATATTTGATGATAAGCATCATATTTTGGCTATATTTTTAATACTTAGTCCAAAATTACTGCTTTTTAGCCCTTTTTAAAGGGTACCCCACCACAAAAATAACCCCGTTATCGTATTATATATAAACATAAGACAAAGATAGTAGACCAAATTCACTAGGTTTCTTCATCATAGGGTGTAGAGGTAGCTGTCACCAAAATGTCACAAAAAATTCCTTGTGTATTTAGATGTACTGTGCTATCATACTGATAAATAAAGAGAATTTTTTTTACCGAATTTCTCTTCATATTCCCCAGACGCATCGCCGGGTTCGTCACCGGTACACATAATCGTTCTCAGATCACTGAGATCATCAGCCATTTTCATGGAGGAAATTCATATGGCATACACGAACTACGACCTTTTGACTGTTCCACAGGCTGCAAAGCTGCTGGATACGCAGGATACCTTCGTCTACGGACTGATTAGGAAGGGTATTCTCGTCCCTGCTACCCGATCACCGCAGATCAAACTGAGCTATCCAAGCCTTGTTGCGTACCTTAAACGCCGGATTCCAAGTTCGTTTGAGCTTGTCGCTGCATAGTATGACCGTTTTTGTAGGACATACGGCAGTTGAGTCACCACTGGATTATATGACTGAAGAGCATCGTCTCAAAATCTTAAACGACAAGAATGTATGGAAAGACGTTGATCGGTTTATCACGCATTGGCTGGATGCATTCTGCAAGCGTGAAGGAATGTACTACAGCGAATACAGTCTAGGAGCATCAGTGTGCGGGATACTTACGAGGCATATATCTGAGTACAGCAAAAGACCGAACTTAACGAACAAGCTGCTAGGTGAAGTATTTCGTCGTGCTGGAGTGCAGAAAGAAGTGGATCGTAAGAAACGAATGGGAGGCAAAAGACCGAACTACAAGTTCTACGATGCTTTCGAGATTGTCAGCATCTGCAACTGGCTGAGACAAGCAGAAGAAGTCGGGACATGGGTTGGGTCACTTGATGCTGTCAAATTACACGACATGAACTGTAAACCTTTTATTTCTGCCACATACAGAAGAAAAACACAGGATGAAGATCCACCCCTTAAAGTTAACCTGCCTAACCTTTCTAAGTCCCTGCCTAACACCTTTAAAACACAGCCAAGATCTGTTGATCATCCATCTTCTATATCTTCAATTAATCTTCTCGGTGAAGACAGACAATCCATTGCTAAGAATATTTTTCATAAATCTCTCTACTGCATTGAAGACGAAATTTATTGGATCGATCTTCATTGGATGGAAGGCAAACTGCACTTTCCTCAATATCTGATGTTAGCCCACCGTTTAATCGATATGGCAAGATATAACCCTGATAACCATTGCCTAGAGTTACCTTACAACCAGAACCGAGACAAATATCCAGAATGGTCGGAAAGTTTATTTAACCGCTTATCTGATGGTTTGACGATAGGTTACGAAGATCTCTGCACGCTGAGCATTACACGCTTTATGTGTATTGTTTCACAACCATTTTTTTCTTGGAACATGGACACTAGAGGTTCGGCTTCACCGGGCAGGGTATTAGAAGACGATGATTTTGTTGGTCATCACAAGTGTAGAAACCCCATCTGTATAAGACCTGATCATCTTACAGCAATGAAACAGGATCATCATATTAAACTACACCGATACTGTTTGGATAATGATCATCCTTCTGTTTCTTACGATGATAATCCGCTTTAACTTTTTTCTGTACAGGAAATAGAGGCACTATTTCTAACTTGGCCGTTAGCTTGCCTCAAATGCTTGTCAGTCAATCAAACTATGCCGTACTGTTTTTACGTACCGGAAAGTCACTGATTGACTGACAGGCTCATAACCTAACGGCCGTATGGCATTTTTCCACACCCAGTATTCGTTTAGAAGTTTATAGATTGTTTAAGAGTTTAGAGAAACGTAAACCCTTATTATATAAGGGATAAAGCTGTATTCTTATGTCTGTTAGAACGATAATCTCTGTCTGTTAGAACGAGGTTGTTATGTCTATTAGAACGATATAATTTGTCTATTAGAACGATAGTTTCCACAGGAGGCATTTAGAGCCTCACCAGTGAGAGACAGGCACTTTGTGGGGGATTGTATATCTACCACCTCTTGAGTGCATCAGGAGGCATCCTACGAGGCTAATATGGCACGAATACCACAATCACAAATTGACCTCTTCATTGCTACAGCAAGCGACATATCACCAAAGTCGCATCAAGATTTGATGGCACGAAACTGGTTTTCTCTGTCAAAGCGCAAACGCATCAAACCCATAGAACATTCGTATCAGGAAAACTGGGTCAAAATCACAGGAAGCGACAAGCACGGCATAGCAACAATCTTTGACAATGATGTTCTGATATTTGTCATCGCACAATATATGAGCGCACTTAACAATGGGCTGAAGACAGGCAGAAGATTTCAGTTCAGTGGGTATGAGTTTTTTAAGTTCATTGGTAAAGAAAAGTATGGTGGCAAAGGATATGCAGACCTGTGGAAATCTTTGCAGCGATTGCATACCACCTTCGTAGAAACAAACATTCGTCTTGGTACGACCAGCACCAATCACTCATTCAACTGGTTGAGTGAAATTAAACAGATACACAATGGAAATAAACACAAGGGATATGAGATTGTCATTCCCGAATGGGTTTATGAGAGCATCACCAACAAGAAGATGGTTCTCACTCTTGATGATGATTATTTCAAGATTCGTGGTGGTTTAGAACGATGGTTGTATCTGTTTGCAAGAAAGACCAGTGGTTGGCAATCCGGTGGTTGGAGTGAGAGCATAGAGAGCATCTATCGCAAGTCTGCCAGCACCGGCACCTTGAGCGAGTTTAAACGCAAGATGAAGAATATAGCGACCAAGAATACCTTACTGGGATATAGCGTAGAACTTGTAAGTGACAGAGGTGGTCGTAATTCACAGCAAGGTCTCTATTTTTTGCGTAAGAGTCAGCTTGTAGAAATGATTGCAGCAGAGAAACCAGCAGCATCACGGCGTGGTGCAAAACAATGGAGAAAGAATAGGCATGATGGCAATTGATGATATTATTCGATTAGCCTAGACACCATAGACGCACTGTAAGCCTTGCCCTTTGCTGTGCTGTAGCCTTGCTGGTGCAATTCCTGTGCAATTATCCTGTAACTTCTTCTCCTACTTGTTTTAGGATTACGCCTTCGTAGTCTTTTAGCCTCTTGAACCAGTTCAGGATGCTGTTCAGCTAGTGATTTTCTACCTTCACATTTCCCGTCACGCTCACGCACACGCTGCCTAGCTAATCTTAGCTTTGCGACTAGTTGTGCCTTTTCGAACTGAGAAACAGATCCGAGTATCTGCCTGACCATCTCTGCTGTTGGTGTTTCATCTTTAAAATAACTGGGAGCATCTACTGGGATGAGATTAACGCCTAGATCACGAAGCTGATCATGACCGGCTAATTGGACGGCGAGATCTCGTGCGAACCGCGATGCATTTTCTACGAGAATGGTATCAGCATCATGTACTACCAATTCACTGAGTAGTCGTGAGAAGCCATCTCGTATCTGTATAGGATCAGAACCGGACACAGCTGCGTCGTAGTAAGCGTCAATGACTTCATAGCCATTAGACCTAGCAAAACGTCTCACTGCATCCTGCTGACGCTCTAAGCTGTCTTTATCCGCCCCTACATTCGCAGCAGATGACGTACGATAATAAGCTAATGCCCGTTTATTCTCCATTACTCTTGCCCTTGCTCTATCTAATATTGAACAGCTTTGCTGTACTTTTTTCTCAAAAATAAGGTACATATTAGACACGTCATTCTCATATCGTGTCAACCCATATTCATGCTAGGACATGATGGACAATTGATGGACAAAAAGGGTTAGACACATGTCCAGCTTCTTACCTATTAGCCAAGCTGCGAAGGTGCTGGGAACAACACCTGATGCGCTAAGAAAGAAACTTCAACGTGGCAGAATCTCTGGGAAAAAGGATAATTCAGGAAAATGGTTAGTAGATGTAGGACAAGGTGAAACACAGAGTGTCCACTTGTCCTATGACAAGATGGACATTAAAGAAGAGCCTGTAAGTGCTTCTTCTATAAGAGAAATTGAAATTTTAACAGCAGAGAACAAACGTCTGAACGAACGATACGATCAACTTCTAAAGATCAACGCACAGCTGATAGATCAGCAAGAGAATGAACAGGTGC
>OJCB01000786.1_pt1 | contig 11506 bp, 5 predicted proteins | sample 1591501 | NCBI WGS metagenome assembly OJCB01 (sample SAMN05416813, study PRJEB24817) | seawater metagenome | isolation source: Sea water | place: Canada:Atlantic | collected 2013-07 | reverse complement strand
CGAGATCAGCCTCGGTCTCGTGGGCTCGGAGATGTGTATAAGAGACAGGGTTTCAAGTGTCACCTTCAATATTCACAACATCGGCACGGCCACGCTCACTGATCTCAGAGCCGGCATCGAAGATTCCGGCAACGTCGATTTTGAAGCAGGAGAGATTGGTTCCACCACATTGGAACCCACGGAAAGCACGACCATGACAGTGGCATTTTTAGCGGCAACGACCGGAATAAAAGCTGAGTCACTGGAAATTTTCAGCAACGCGGTCGAAGAAAGTCCATTTACGATTTCTTTGAACGGATCCAACGTGGAGGAAACCAGTCTGCAGGAATGGGGCGATCGCTTTGGCTTGTCAGGGGCATCGTTGGATCCTGAATCCGATGATGATGGAGATGGCTTTTCCCTGATCGAAGAATACGCCTACAACCTGGACCCGACGATCAATGACAACACCAGTGTGGAGCCCGGAACCGGAACCTCCGGCGGCCCGTTAATCCGACTCGTGGATGATGGCGATGATCGACGACTTCAGGTGGAAATGGTGCGTCGCCGAACGGATCCAAATCTGGTCTTTACCGTTGAATTCGGAAGCGAACTCTCCGCCGAATCGCCCGAAGGTTTTTCGCCGGCGACCGAACCGGAATCGGTAACGGTGATCGATCAAAATTTCCATCGAGTGATCGTCAATGATTCAGCAAGCGTTCAATCGCATTTCCGTCGTTTTGGAAGGGCCGGCGTCTCCTATCAGGGAGACATTGAGTAAAAGGTCGTTCTTAATTTTTGAGTCCCTTAAAATTTGGCGAAAAATTACATGGTGCTACGAGAGCGAGAGGTAAAATCATGAGAACAAATATCGTATGAATCCCAAAAACCAGTCTTCATTCCTGAAAGCGTCCCGGAACCGGGAGCCTGTTCTGCTTTTTTCATTACTGATCTTTTTTGCGTTTTTCGGAAGTAAAGTCTCAGTCGCTCAAACCGTCGAGGGCGTATCTTTGAGCGATCCGAATCTGAAGGTTGAGCAGATTGATTCACACCCGGATGAGTTCTTTCTCAGCCACGATATGGATTTGAGCGGGCGTTTGTTTCTGGGCGGAAGAGAAGGGCTTTTTGTCTATGAGCGGACTGCTGACGGAGGGTTTCAGCCTCGTCAGGAACTCTATCGGTTTCCGGCGGATACCTGGGTCTACGATATTGAAACCTATGGCGACGATCTCCTTGTGCTGACGAATACGGCTTTGTTTCGGTTGCCGGGAGCTATTGAAAAGCGGGCCGACATCAAAGCGGAGAAAATTCTCTGGGGGAATCCGTTGGGGCATCATCATCAGGGGCTGCATGGCATCGAATTCGCACCGAATGGAGATCTACTAATTTGCATGGGCGACCCGCATCCTGGAGTTCATCTCGACAAGACCCGTCCCGATCATCTCTGGCTCTGGACCTGGTATGTCGGCCCGGAAAAACGTAAAGTTCCCTATGCTGGAGTCGGCGCAGTGATGCGGTTGAATCTGGAGTCCTACGATTTTTCGGTCTATGCGAGTGGTCTTCGCAATCCTTGTGGCATCTCCTTCGATCGCGACTGGAATCTTTTCGCGAATGACAATGATCAGGAAGGATCCACCGCAACTCCCGGTCGTCTCATTTCGGTTCCCCGGCACTCGTGGAGTGGTTGGGCGCGCGGTTGGGATGCGACCCGAAACCCGGGGCGACGCGATATGATTCCCAGTGTCAACCGGACCCTCGATGTGCCGGTGGGGCAAGGGTATTATGATCACATTAGTTTCGGCGAAACCTATCAGGGCTCACTGTTTGTTGCGAACTGGGGCGGTAAAAATGTCAGTTTTTATCCCATCCAGTTAAACGGCGCAGGGTTTCAATCCAAGGCCAAGCCCCTACTGCAAGTTGCCGGAGACCGTCGACCGGTTTCGGCGATGCCTACCACTGACGGGAACCTCATCGTTTCGATTTGCTACATGACCGGCAACCAGCCGTCGCCCAAATGCCAGACGGATTTGCTGCTGATTTCCCCTCGCGAATCAAAGAACGATTCCACCTTTGATCACTCCGACAGATCGATGATCGATTTGCTCTCTGAGTCGATTCAAGTCAGAGCGAAGGCGCATCGTGAAATCTTGCGCCAGGGAGGTGACCTGCTTGCTGAAGCTGGCGCAGCTTTCGGCAAGACATCCCCCGACTCATCCACGTTCTCGAGTCTTATTTTCCTCGCGGCCGCCCATGGCGATGATGCTTCGATTGAGCGGATCATTTCACTCGCTCAGGGCGAAGGACGCGCAGCATCCCTGGCATGGCGGGCCGCAGCGACACGGCCTGAGAAATTCTCCGGCCTTTCCGATGAGGTGATCAATACCGCAGCGGCAAAAAAAGATGATGCCAAACTACAGGCTGGGCTTCTCGAATTTCTTCACGCCGCAAAGCGGTCGATTCCAAATTCGGTAGCCGTGCTTGCGGCTCATGATGATCCCGTAGTCAGACAATCCGCAGCGATTCTTCTCGCCCGGCAAGCTCCGAACGATCAACTGGCAGCCCTCGCGGAAGGAACCGCAGATCAACGGCTCGCCGCCACCCTCGGCACAACATTTAAAATCTGGCAACGCGCGGAAACGGTAAGCCAATTACCGAAGGGCGGCACGGTCGCCGTCGAAAAAATGATGAAGCTCCTTCATCCTGAAGGCCCAATTAATCTCAGTGATTTGGGAGCGCCAATCGGAACCTTCCGTATGAGCGACTGGTGGCAGGACGCCGATGTCAGGAAAGCCAATCAGGTTGAGTTTGACCGCTTGCTGAATGCTTTGGCTGATGATGACAAAACGGTTGCCAACACCGCCGCTACCGGGCTCTTCTTTCTGAAAGATGATCGGGCTGATGCGAAAGCGATCGCCGTTCTCGGAAGGAGTGAAACCGCACTCTCAATGGCTGCCGGCCAGGCAAATAAAGCGGATCTGAAAAAAGCGCTCCTCGCGCTCAAAGGTGCCAAGCTCTCCACTGGCACAGAAATTCCCGAAGCCTTTCGAAAGATTGACTGGGATGCTGCGACAGCTCCCAAAGGCGATCTGGCAAAAGGCAAAGAGCTTTTCACTCAACGCGGCTGTGTGGCTTGTCACCTGGCGCCCGACACCGGAGCCGGCGGATCGATCGGACCGACTTTAGTTGATGTGGGAAGCCGTTTTCCTGCCAGTTATTTGGCCGCATCGATTCTCGTGCCGAACCTGACCGTGTCACCAAACTTCCATCCGAATACCGTGACGATGAATGACGGGACGGTTCACACAGGATTTGTCGATCCCGGAGCCGAGGCCGGTATGATCAATCTTCGCGGCATTACCGGGCAGACCACGGAGTTGGTCAAAAGCCAAATTGCCAAGCAGGAAGCCAGTGAGCAATCCATGATGCCGGCCGGTCTCGTCCAGAAGCCCGAGGAAATGGCGGACCTCATTGCCTACATGTTGGTGAAGCCGAAAAAGCGTAATCTCAAAAAGGGTAAGAAGAAAAAGAAGGCTGCGAAGAAACCTGCCGCTGCACCATAGACAAAGCCCTCAGTGCTTTCGCGCAAGGGACTCAACTCAAACCGAAACAGTCTGAAAATTCGGTAAAACTGTCCGTGGATCGTAAAAGGAGTATTTTTTGCAGAATTATGTCAGAACATCTTCTTTGGCGGCAACGTAACTACTGATGACGGAATTTGCCGAAGAAGAAGCGCTCAAGCGAATCATGAAAATGAGGTCGTCTCTTTTCTCTTTTCTCGTTTCTGGTCATGCTCCTGCTCCTGCCACCACGACAGTGATTCTAACTGCAGTTCCGGCACTGGCTGAAGATCCCGCCCCAGCGTTGTAGAAAACCGGCCGACCGTCAGAAATTTTTGAACCTTTATATTCCAACCATGATCAACCGTAGAAAGTCATTACAAACCATCGCATCGGGCATTGGCGCCGCTGCATTTGGATCCTCCATGTTCCCTGAAATCGGTCGGGCTGCTTCCCATCTGTCCGGTGGAGGCCCGAAACGAGTGATCTTTTTCCTGCAAAATAACGGATTCGGCTCTCAGACCTGTATCCCTGCTGGAATGACGAGCAGGGGATCGTTGGCAAAAGCGGTGTTACCCGAACCCATTAAGGCACTGGAGCCGTTCAAGGAAAATCTGCAGATCATCAATGGTTTACACGGAATGCACACCAGTCCGGGGCACAGTGCTTATTTCGGTGCTCTCGGCGGCTACCGCGGTGGCGGCGGCGTGGCGCCCAGTGGTCCCACGATTGATTACGAGCTGAGCAAGGTGCTTCCCGAGACGCTACTGCCGCACCTTTGCATTGGCATGGATTCTATGGCGAACATGACTGCCAAGCCCACGGTTGCCCATCTGTCGGCCCGCGGTGCGGGTAGTCCGATCTTCATGCACTCGAACCCAAATCATCTTTATCAGATGCTTTACGGCGGCATTTCCGAGGGCGATATCCGCAACCAGCACGATGCTCGCTCCGGCATGCTCGAGCGTATCGAAAGGATGGCCACCGCCGAAGCAAATGCTCTGCCTACCCCTGAAAAGGAGCGCTACGGAAGGTTCGCCCGGGGATTTGGCGATATGAATGGCCTGCGCAAGCGGCTCGGCGAAGCGTCTGATCAACTGCGCAAATTCGCCCCTGAAGTGGACGAGCGTTACTCCAGGCCTGAGTTCGAAACCGACTGGCACGACACCCTTCTTGATCTGGGTATTTCGGCTCTGAAGTCGGGCATCACCAACACGCTCACGATCGGCTCAGGTCGGGGGACCATTTTCGGCTCGTGGAAAGGTATTGGCGTCGAGACGGAAGGCCACCCAGTCGGCCACCAGAATCAGATGGGCGATATCTGGACAAAAATCCGCCAATACAACACCAGCATGCTGGTGAAGCTGATGGAAGAACTGGAAAGCGTCCCTGAAGGCAGCGGCACGATGATGGACAACACGCTGATTGTCTATACCAGTAACAACGCCACCACCCAGCACACCGGCGGCAAGAATTGGCCGATCATGCTGCTGGGTAACTGCAACGGTGCCTTTAAAACGGGCTGTTTCACTCAGTTGGACGGCACCCGCCCGATCAATGCGCTCTACACATCTATCCTGCGAACTACCGGTGTAGACGTCGACCGCTTCAACATGACCGATAAATTGGCTGCGAAGTATGACTCCGGCACAGGTCCTCTAAAGGAGGTTTTAGCATGAATCAATTGACGATCTCTTTAGTGGCGGCGTTTGCCTGTTTCGGCAGCGTTGCTCAGTCAGCCGACAAATACACGCCCGGCGTCCCTGTCTCGGGGAACTACGATAACTTTGCAGATGGCTTCCTCGAAAGCCACTGCTACGAATGCCACGACTACGACACGACGAAGGGCGATTTGAATCTGCTCGAACTCGGACCCGTGGATGAAACCAACGCCGCAGTCTGGAAAACCGTTTGGGCTCAGGTCTCACTTAATGAGATGCCGCCCAAAAAGAAATCGCAGCCGGAGGTCATTGAGCGGCTCCAGTTCTCCGATTGGGTGGTAAAAGAGCTGCAGCACGTCATGAAGGACAAGGGTGGGTTCAAGGCCCATCTCGATCCTCTCAAAGGTAACTTTGTCGATCACGACCTGCTTTTTGGTGCCTTGCCCGAAGGGTTAGAACTGATGCCTACCTCTTCACCTGCACGCCTCTGGCGGGTGACACCGCAGGAGCACATTACGCGGCTCAACGAATTGATTAACACCGAACCGACCTTTGACCCCGAGAAGCCGGGTCTCCGCACCAGAGGCGATGTCGTCCCTACCAACAGTAGAGGCGAGTCAAAACTCTACTTCGGAATCGACCGGATCATCGGTTCGTTAAGGGGCGGGGTCTCCGGATTCGCCGTCAAGAGCGAGCCCGTGGTCCTCTCCTCAGCGAAGGCGCATGGTCTGGAAAATTACCCCGACCTATATTTCGTCAATAGTGCCGAGGCGACCCAGATCCTTAGTAAGGCAGAGAGCATTCTTCGCTATATGGCTCGCGGTCCACTGAGTATTGCCAACCCGGAACAGATCACTGACGACCCTGAAACCTACGAAAAAGTCAGGCCGAAGGGGGATCTCCGGGGAAAGTCTACATCCCTCATCTACAGCACGAAAATAGTCCGCCCGCTGACTCCGGTTTACGACCTGATGAAAGAAGACGCCCAGATCACCGATGAGCTTCTCCGTGCCGCAGTAGACTACCTGTTCGAAGCGTTGACCTTCCGCCCGCCCGCGGCGGAGGAATCCGACGAATACCTGGAGATGGTCAAAGACACCATCGCAAACGTAGGCAAAGAAGACGGCGTTTACATGGGCCTGTCTTCCATCTTTCTCGACCGCGACGCCTTGTTCAGGTCCGAGATGGCAAACACCGGCAAAGCCGACGAACATGGTCGAGCCATGCTTCAGGACTGGGAGCTGGGCCTGGCGGTGAACCACGCGCTGGGCTACCTCAAACCCGATGAGCAACTCCGGCAGGCGATCACGAGTGGTCGCATGCGTTCCAGGCAAGACGTCGAACGCGAGGTCGCCCGTATGCTCGCTGACGACACCATTCGCAAGCCGAGGATCCTGCGTTTCTTCCGCGAATACTTCGATCACGACCTGGCCGGCTACGTTTGTAAAGACACCCAGACGCTGGCCGATAACGGTATTACCAACAAAATGGGCGGTTCGTATTACCGGGTCATGTTCGGCGCGACCGCGAGCACGGATCGCCTGATCGAGCTAATCCTTAAGCAAGACACAGATGTCCTCAAAGAGCTGCTGACCACCAAACAAGTCGTCGCTGCTGATTCCGATGCTATCTACTTCGGTAGGCGACACACTCAGGAAGAGCAAAAAGCAGCTGTCATTGCGGATAAGAAAGCCGACAGAGAACGCGAAAATAAAGCGAAAGCTGAGGTGAAGATATTGGCCGCACAGATTTCCGAACTGGAAACAAGATTGCAGGATGAAAGTCTGAGTAAAAAGGCAAAGGAGGCTCTGGCGACGAAAAAAAAGACCCTGGTAAGAAACGAGAAACTCATCTCATCAGGCGCTAAGCAGGCAGGGAGAGAAAATTCCAGTGTCTATGTGGACAAGGTAGAACTGAGCGGCCCGGAAATCTTCGCCCGCTTCAGTAGCTTCTCTGCCGGTAGTATCTCATTGAAACCCGAGCGTAAGCTTGCCACGGTCTCGGAAGGTCAGCGCATGGGTATCCTCACCCATCCCGCCTGGCTGGTTTCGCACTCAGATGCGATGGACAACCACGCCGTCCATCGCGGAATTTGGATCCGCACGCGACTGCTCGGCGGCGGCATACCCGACGTCCCTATCACCGTCGATGCCATGCTGCCCGACGAGCCCGAAAGCACCCTGCGCCATCGTATGCGTGTCACTCAGGAGAAGTATTGCTGGACCTGTCACGAAAAGATGGATCCCCTAGGGTTGCCCTTCGAGATGTATAACAATTTCGGCATGTTCCGAACGACTGAATTGGGCGGACCGGTCGACACCAGCGGCGAGATCATCGACTCCGGCGATCCGGACCTCGACGGCCCCGTAACCAACGCCATCGACATGATCCAAAAGCTCGCCGAGAGCGAACGCGTCGAGCAAGTCTTTGTCCGCCACGCCTTCCGATTCTGGATGGGCCGAAACGAGACCCTCAATGATGCACCGGCTCTGCAAGCAGCCCATAAAGCCTACCGCGACAACGGCGGCAGCATGAACGCTCTGATCACATCGCTGGTAACTTCCGATGCGTTTCTGTATCGCAAGGTGGAAGAATACGTCGAGACACCCGGTACCGGGAAGCTGTCGGACGGGGTCTGGATCAACACGGCAGGCAAGGAAATCAGAGCCGCGCTTCTACGGGTCGAAGGAGACAGTGCTGTGTTCAAATTGACCAACGGCGAGATTTACAAATACTCGATCGCCAGTTTGTCCGCCGAGAGCCAGGCGAAAGTGAAGGAGTTTGCGAAGAAGTAGGAGGACGCTCAAAGCATCACCTTCTTTCCATCCGGACGGCGATGTACGCGGTTTATACCCGGAAAACCCACAAATACTGACCTGGACCTGAAGAATGAAATACAGAACAAATAGCCAACAAAACAATCTCATGAAGATGCTAACCGCTCTTCTCTCCATGATATTCAGTGTTGCTCATTCACAAGAAGCTTCAGCCGAATTAGTGACTGAATGGAAAAAGCCACTGAATGACCCCGGTCAGTCTAACATATGCATCAAAAACGGGCTGCTTTTCTTCACTTCACATAACATTGAAGAAACAGACAAAATGAAAGGAGGATTCTTTAACACCGTAGACGTTAAGGGCATCTGTTATGACATCGAAGGTAACTTCAAATGGGAAGTCCTTCTCAAAGGCGAAACAGCGGATCGGATGCGCGTACTCAGCGAGTCTTTAGACCACACATCAATGATCCCCGTCGCAACAGACAAGCATGTTTGGTTCTTAAATCCCCTTGGTGAGTTAACCTGCTGCACCCATGACGGAACAAAAGTGTGGAGCAAGAATTTTAGCGCAAGCAGATCTGCTGCCAACACACCCGTGATTCTCTACAAAGACCTGTTGATCGTGAGTCTGCCTACGGGCGAAGTAGAAAACGATTACAAGCATTACCGACTCCATGCCCTGAACCCAGGTTCAGGAGAAATCATCTGGAGGTCAGATAAACTGCTAAACCACGGCACTGGCTATAAAATGGTTAGCTTCAAAGAACAGCCGACACTGCTCACCTCCACCTCTGGAAATGGTCACTACGGAATCGAAGGTGACAGCTATTTTCAGTTCATTCACATGGACACAGGAGAAACCACGCTCTCGATGAAAACCGGCCCATTTGTATCCAATAAATTTTACAACTTATACAACGGCCATGTAATGGGCGTGGGTCGCGATAGAACGTTTCAATACACCAACCTGAATGACGGCAGTATATTCAGCCACCCTGTAAACAAATGCGATGAATTCTTTCAATGGGACGGAAGCGCCTACCAGCTCGTAGGTGAAAAGAGCTTCAGAGAAGACAATGTAAACACTGACAGGGCCTTCCCAATCAACGGCTACATTCATTTCGATAAAGGCAGAGCTATATATTGGGGAAATACAAAATTCAATGCTCTGACCATACTTGATATGAAAACCAAGAAACAGAAATGGATCGAAGTTCCTTATCAAATTATCAACAATAGAAAAATTTGGAATTTCGAAGACATCGTATTTACAGAAGGCGTTTATGGTATTAACAAAAAACCTCTGCTGACAAAAAAAGGGAGTCACAGCTATCAGGGCCTTGGCTGGAACCGATTTGGTGATCCAGTTCTTATCAAAAACAAGCTTTTCTGGATTACTGGCTCTGGTGTTATCCATATTATAGACATTGAAAAAGAGCTATCCCCTCAATCTGTCCAAACGCTAACCATTGACCCCGTTGGAGAAGCCTGGACCACTGGTGGAATGGCCTACCATGATGGCTACTTTTATATCAGGACCCAAAAAGATCTCCATAAGATTAGCATAAACCTACCATGACAGCATTGCCGCAACCGGACAGTAAAATCAATTCCATATCAAGAACAACTGCGCTCTGACTTTCTCCAGAATTCATGAAATCGATCCTCATCAAAATCGCCCTGTTGTTTATCACCGCCACGTCAACCTTGTCGGCGGCGGAAATCCCGAATGTACTCTTCGTCATTGCTGACGATGCGTCACGCCACTACGGCAAGGCCTATGACTGTGATTGGGCTGATACGCCCCATATCGATTCCCTTGCGGCAACGGGCTTAGTTTTTGATAATGCCTACGTGCCGACTTCAAAGTGCGGCCCCTGCCGCTCCGCCCTGATGACCGGGCGTAATCCATGGCAGCTCGGGGCCGGGGCAAACCATCAGTCGCTCTTTCCACCGGAACACAAAGCGTTTGGGGAAGTGCTCACCGCAAATGGCATCGCCTGCGGTGCCTCCGGTAAGACCTGGGGACCGGGCACAGCAATCGACACCGAAGGCAAAACGCGCGACTTCGGTTTGTCCGCCTATCCGAAGGGCGGCGGGTTTGAGAGCTTCTTGAAAGAAAAGAAAGAGGGAGCCCCGTTTTTTTTCTGGTACGGCAGCGGGAACCCACACCGTGGCTATCCCAAGGGGACCGGCCTTAAGCAAGGAAAAGAGCTGACGGATATCGATCATGTCCCGGCCTACTGGCCCGACAATGCGACCATTCGTGGCGACATGCTGGATTACGCGACAGAGATCGAGAAGTTCGATCAGGAAGTGGGCAGTCTCCTCGCTGTGCTGAAAAAGACCGGCCATTTCCAGAACACCATCGTCATTGTTACCTCGGATCACGGCATGCCGTTTCCCCGGGTGAAGGGACACACCTATGACGATGCGCATCGCGTGCCCTTCGTCGTGCACTGGCCCGGACAAAGGAAATCCACTCAGCGCGTCTCCGATTTGCTCACCCTCACGGATCTCGCCCCAACGCTTTTCGAGCTCTTCGGAGTCGAGGCCGGGATGGAATTCAGCGGCGGCAGCTTTGTTGACCTCTTGAAGGGTGAACCGCAGAAAGATCGGCCGTTTGTGATTATCGGCCGCGAGCGGAATGATGTGCAAACCCGCCCGGGCTATCCAGATGGGGCCGGTTACCCGGCGCGAGGCATCCGCATGGGCGATCACCTCTACGTTCACAACTTCAAGTCCGATCGCTGGCCTTGCGGAAACCCCGAAATGGGTATGAAGGATACGGATAACAGCCCAACCAAGAGCTTTATCAATGCCCTCGGCAAGGGCGACATCTACTGGGAGCATAATTTCGGCAAGCGCCCTGCAGCGCAGCTATACGATGTGGTGAAGGACCCGGACTGCGTCAGCAACCTGGCAGGCAGTCTGCCCGAACTTGAAGAGCAGCTGCATGACACGCTCATGAGCGAACTGAAGCGGCAGAAGGACCCCCGCGTTCTCGGAAATGGCGAGGAATTCGACAACTACATGAGCCGCAAGAGAACTAAAAAGAATAAGAAACAGAAGTGACGTGAAATACCTGTAGGAACGAAGAATTGCTCTCCTTCTATGGCACGGTTGGATTTAAGGGCGGATCAACAAGCCTGTTCATGAAGCAGAAATCATAAAAATCGGCATTTTTTTGCAGAAATCTGTCAGAACCTCTTCTTTTGCGGCAACATATCTACTGATGACCGAATTTGACGAAGAAGAATCCCTCATTTCTTTTATGGATCGAGTATCAGTGAACTCATATGGGAAATATCAGATTATGTTAAGACCATTTCTAATCCATGGAATTTGCGCGCTGCTAATGATGCTGGCGGCAACGAGCCATGGTGGGCCCGCGCTGGCCAGTGAGGTTTCCCAACAAGCATTTATTGAGAAGCATTGTATCGAGTGCCATGACAGCGACACCGAAAAGGGAGGATTCAATATCTGTCTCTTATACACATCTCCGAGCCCACGAGACCGAGGCTGATCT
>OJCB01000782.1_pt1 | contig 11544 bp, 8 predicted proteins | sample 1591501 | NCBI WGS metagenome assembly OJCB01 (sample SAMN05416813, study PRJEB24817) | seawater metagenome | isolation source: Sea water | place: Canada:Atlantic | collected 2013-07 | reverse complement strand
GAGATCAGCCTCGGTCTCGTGGGCTCGGAGATGTGTATAAGAGACAGCATCAAGAGCGAGCGTTTTCCCGATCTCCTGTCCCTCTCACGCTCTCACATTGACCGCATCGAACAAGTGAGTGGCAGTCGCGTAAAATTCGCCGGTCCCGTCGATCTCGGAAAATGGACGCCGATCGGCCGGAATCGAAAAATTGAAGATTGGCAGATGGGAATTCGTGGCGATTTCATGACTCACGAATGGCATGCCGGCCTGTTCCGCCCGATTGATTTCCCAAACACTGTCGAAATCAGCTTTGCCCTGGAGACCCCGGGTAAGATTCCGAACTTTGAGATATCACTGGTTCGCGATGGGGAAAAAGGTCCCCGCATTGAAACCTGGGGTAAAACTGTCGTTCTCACCAACGGATCAAAATTTGCGTCTCTGTTCAAGGTAGGGCCGGAGAAAAAGGAAATTCGCCTGAGGATTTTCTGGAATCAGAGTTCCGGAGAACTGAAAGCCTGTGACGCTTCCGGAAACTTGCTCGCCGAGCTCGACGGCGTGAAAATAAAATTCCCCGCCTCGGGAGCTAACCGCCGATCCAATGATGAAATGATCCGCGGCTTCGGACTCATCAACCGGACTCCACACCTTCGCCTCACTCAGGTAAATGTCCGTGACTGGAATGGCGAGGAGATCCCCGTAATCGATGTCAATCAACCCCGCATCGAAATGGCTAGTGGTGACACCTATTTAGGACTGAACCGGCTCAGCGTCAGCAACGGAAGCAATAAGCTGAGCATCAACGGGCGCGCCCTTGCACTTGATTCGGTCAGCGAGATTATCTTCTCCACGAATCAGAACATATTGGAAGAGGGAAAGATCCTCGCTTCGGCTCATGTCGCATGGCACGACGGCTCGTCTATCAGCGGCGATCTCAAAACATTGAAAGACAATCGAGTCTCCCTGGCAACCGATTGGAATGCGAATCCAGTCATGGCCAATCTCGCTGCGGCCAAGCAAATTCTCTTCCCCTCTTTAGATACGGAAAGTGACAATCAACTTGATACTCTGACCACGGGGGAGATGACGATTCATGGAAGAGTTCAGGGGGGAACAAAAGAAAATCCGCCCTCCTCTCTCGTTGCCTGGCGGCCTGTCGGATCAGAAAATGCGAGTCCATTGGATTCAGGAATATTCGCCGAAGTGGTGCGAGGTGCCTTCGCCGCCGGTCTTCCTGTCGTCACCAGCGCCCGTCTCTATTTAACGAACGGCGAGATGGTGGTGGGCCGGCTGATTTCAATCACTGAGAAAGAAGTCAATTTTTCCAGCGATGCCACCGGACAGATTTCGGTGGATCATTCGAACATCCGGGCAATTGATATCGGCGGAGAAAAAATCAATCTTAACGGATTCTCGGACAAAGGATGGCAGGTTTTCTCGGAGGAGGAGAAGGCAGTGGAAATGACGGACGATACCGTTGTCTTGCGAAGCGACGGCTTCGGACATCCCAATCTTCTCATGGGCGACCGTATTCAATTCGAGGGTGACTGGAAACAAAGCTACGGAGCCATGACTCTTCGCGTTTTCTGTGCTTCGAATGACCCGAATTCCGCATCGACCGACGTGATTCTCGCGGCTCAGGGAAACCGGATGTTTGTGGGCAAACTCCGTAAAGGCGGAGCGTTCTCTTTCTCCGGCGAGCAAGTTCCGATCCGCGACAACAAAGCGAGTTTCGAAATTCTGGCGAGGCCCGACAAAGTAGAAATCAAAGTGAATGGAAAGTCCGCACTGACTATTCCTGTCGAGGAGGACAAGGTCTCGGGAAATGGTCTCTTTTTCCGGATGGGCGGCGGCTGGCAGGGCTGGAACAACGACGACAACGAAATCACGATCAGCAATTTCTCAGTCGAACGAACTCCGGGCTACGTTCCCTCTCGCGTCATCGACACCGACGCAAAGAAGAACGCCCTGAAGATCCCGCGTTTTCACAGAGACAATCCTCCGAAACATTTGCTGATCGCACCCAATGGCGACCTGCTCCGCGGCAACCTGCTGTCCTTGAGTGGAAACAAGGTCCGCTTCAGTTCACGGGAGAACACTTTCGATCTTCCACGAAATCGAGTTTCTTCCATCGTCTGGCTCAGGGAAAAACCGGGAACTCTCAAACCGGGAGAGGACCCCATAAGCAAAAAAGAAGAGGCGGAATATGCCAAGAAGGAAGCCGATCCTGCTATTGAAAAAGTAAAAGATTTCAAAGTGAGCCATCAGTTCATGCTTCACGATGGAAGCCGGTTAAAGTTGGCTATGAAAGCAATCGACGGAGAAGAGTTCTCCGGTGAATCTGCTCTCCTCGGCCAATGCAAAGTAACCTTGCAGCAGGTGAAGGAGATGAAAGTTGGACCCGCTGCGACGGTTGATAGCAAGACTGACAAATCCGCCGATCTTTTTGCCTTTGAAAACTGGACGATCGAATACACTCCCGATCCCGCCATTCCTAATGGTGAAGGTCAAGCATCCTCCCCGCTAGTTGGAAAGCCGGCACCGGATTTCACCCTGACGATGTCGGACGAATCCAAATTCAAGCTTTCAGAGAAAAAAGGGAAAGTGGTCGTTCTGGATTTCTGGGCTACCTGGTGCGGCCCCTGTGTTCGGGCGATGCCGGATGTGAAGGCCGCAGTCAATGCTTTCCCGGAAGACAAGGGCGTCACTCTATGCGCAGTAAATCAGGCCGAGAGCATGGAGGTCGTCGAACAGTTTTTCGAAACTCGTGGATGGGAAAATATTCCGGTCGCCTTTGATTTCGCGATGACGGTAAGTAAAGAATACGGGGTGAAAGGCATTCCCCATACCGTGGTTGTCGGGAAGGATGGAAATGTCGCCTGGACCCATTCCGGCTACACAGACAACTTGAAAGCAGATCTCGCAAAAGCGATCGCAACTGAACTGGCCAAGTGAGGTTCTATCTCTGATAAGGGACAAGATGATGTTTGCCGTGAGGCGTATCTTGTGCCTTTTTAGTAAAGACGACGTCCAACTCATCCACTGCCATGAACAATCGAATCTTCCCGGCCCTTCTAAGCCTCACATTCTTCTTCGCTGCCCTTTCGATCTCCCCGACGATTGTCTTTTCCGGTGAAACGGGTTTTTCAAGCCCCTGCGCCAAGAATGACTGCCTGCGCTGCCCGAAACGTTACGGGATCCATTCTCCTTATCGCCAGTGCGAAGACAGCCGTCGCTACAATGCAGCGCCCTGCACTCCGCCGCGCTACGTGTCATCGAAGAAGTTTCATCGTCCCACTTTAATCCAGACAGTCGTCATCAGTGAAGTGACCGAGCCCCGTTCCTATCTGGATTCAAAAGGGAATCGCCACACTTCCAATGCAACCGTGATCACTTACAAGGATTTGTATTCCAACGGCGATTGCCGGACGAGGAGAAAAACAATCGCAGGCTCCTACAAAGGGTGACTGGAGTTCGCTCACCTGTGTAGAGTCGATCTTCAGTCGACTCCGATCAGAGCTTCTGGGTAACTCTCGTGCCCCGGATTCTTGACGGTAGTTGAAAACAACTCCAAAAGGAATCAGCACCACGCTTCCGGGAAAAGCCGACTGAAGATCGGCTCTGCGACTTTGCCCTCTGGAAAGGTTTCCTTGCGGTTCGATGTGAATTGCGAGAGCTCAATCGGCTTGCTCTGCACCTCAAGGCGATTCAGGTACCCTCAGGAGTCTCCGGTGAATGCGGATAGTTAGGATCAGTCAGCGCTTTTCCGGTGAAAATCCAGAACGAAGCAATTCCCCAGGCAAGTCCGGCGACGACGCCACAGTCGACGATTCCGCGCCATACAGGTGGTAGTAGAGAAACGAGCATCACGAGGGCGACAATCCCGAGGGTCAGGCAAATAGATACGATCTTCGTCTTTTTCGTCGCAAAGAAATAGCCCATACAAAACATCGGGGCGAGAAGCACATGCAGCGGACGCGGATGATCGCGAAGGTATTTTACGCGGGCTGCCGTTCTGGGAGAGAATTTTTTCTGGAATCCCCGATACCCTTCACTGACAAGCATGATCAATGTCCACACGACAATGATAACCCATTGCCAGCTTGTGAGCCCGGAAGTCATTGCTTCCCAGGCGCGAGGCGCGAGCCGATAAATCGCAAAACCTATCAGTGCATTGACTCCTAAAAATCCCCAGATTGCTCCAATTATACCCATCGTTTAGCACATTGGCGCAGAGGTCGGGAAAGTAAAGAAGAAGGCCAATCCCTGTGCGATCTCAGGTGAAGAGTGAATCAAGCAGCTTCAGATACGGCGCCACCCTGTTCTTCCCGGGATTCCAGGGCAGGATCTTCGTCCGTCAAAGGCGTGAATGACGCCAAACTGGCTTCAATGCTGGCCACCAACTCTTCGAGAGCGTCGAGATCGGAATCGATTTTTTCAATCCGCCCGCTGACTTCTTCACCCAATACGGCAACAAATGAATGCGAAGGCTCTTCTGCAGCAAGCTGAACGGAATCTCCGCTATCAACCAAAGCCGAATCGGAATCCTGCTCACCGGAAACGGTGACACTCTCCAAAGTCTCTTCTGCACAAATTTCACTCTCCCAACGTTCTTCTTCGAAATCGTCGGCCATTTCCTCTGCTGGAGCGACATCTGCTGCGATCACTACTTCTTCAAGCTCAGTGTTCTCCACTGAATCCACACGAATCTGTGCAGTCTCCACAGGCGGGATCACCGTGCTGGAGATCTCCTCCTGAACCCCGGCTTCAGATTCTTGATTCTCTTCCGGCTCAACCACAAAGCGATGATTCGGGTTCCCGCCAGCTGAGGATGAAGACCTCATCAGCATCGCAAGACCCGCGGCAGCCTCCTGAAGGTCATCATAATATTCCTCAGCGGGAGCATTTTTCTCTTCTTCCTCCCCGCTGGATTCAACTGAATCAACATGGACGACAGAATGAGTCGCTGATTCAATTGCAACTTCGATTGGATGAACGTCCTCCGAAACTTGATCTTCAAACTCCATTTCCACTTCGGCATCCTCAAATGCAAGAGTCTCTGTCTCAGCAGACGAGATAACGGAAGGGGTGAAATCCACATCGTCATTTGCCTCCCTCTCCTCCAAAATGTTTTGCTTCTTCCGATGAAGGGAGGCAAATTTGGCGTACAGCATTACACCTGCGACGAGCGCAAGCGCAGAAATGAGAATCAGATAGCCGGTGGTTGTCATCTTTGAAAGTTAATCATCAACAATTCTTTACTACTTTCAACACCTAAATACTGATTTTTTCAAATTATTGGGATTTCCGAAAAAGCCTCGCTACCGCGTTTTGACGGGACTTGGGGGTTTGATTTCAATCGGAAAGGACTGCTGAATTCCCGATTTGGAACGAGGCATTCAGGCCATTGCTTGCTATGGAGGCTGTTCTTTCAGGGATGTCGTTCCTGACAAGGTCTAAAGAGATCACCCCATTGGGTCTCTCAGGCCTTTTCTCCAACAAACCCTTTTCGGCCTTCCTTGCCCTATTCCCTGCTCTGCGTTATCGTTTTCAGATCCTGATTTAGATGAGCGTCGATAACCGAGACTACATGAGAAACAATGGCCCCACCGGCAAGAGTGGAGGCCCTTCAACATGGTCCGTCATCACTTGGCTGATTGTGGTCAACGTTGCGATTTATTTCATCCAGATATTTTCGGGGACTTACTCAGGGCTTTCGAATTTTATGGCCCTCACCTATGAGCGGCTATTTTCCTGGCAGGCCTACACTCTGGTAAGTTACCAATTCAGTCACGGGGACCTGCTACACCTCGCTGGAAATATGTTGGGCATCTATTTCGTTGGGAAACTGCTGCTCCAGTCCGTGCATCCAAGGCACATCCTTCCTCTCTATTTTCTTGGAGGCATCGTCGGTGGTCTGGCCCAGATAGCCTTCAATATCATCACTCGGACGGATGGAATTATCGTGGGAGCCTCCGCGTCTCTAATGGCAATCCTTTTTGCTACTATTGCTCTGAACCCAAACCGGGAGATTCGGTTTCTTTTCATGTTTTTCGTTCCCGTCCGAATGACCTTGAAACAGATTGGTCTCCTCGTTCTCATCATCAATTTCGTGACCCTGCTCTCACAGCAATTCATTGGTATCCGTCCAGGATCTGCAGCGGTAGGAGTAATTGCTCACTTCGGGGGCGCTGCGATGGGGTGGATTTACATGAAGACGCTTTTTCAAACTGTAGAGGCACGCGGGAACAGGGAGAAGAAAGTAGCCAAACAAAAAAAGAAATTTGGAATCCGCGTTATCAGGGATGCCAAGGCAACACCAGTCGACGATTCAAAGACTGACACAAAGAGGAAATCGAAACAGAAGAAGACCTACGTAAATACCGACGTCGATGCGATTCTCGATAAAATCAGTGCTGAAGGGATTCACAGCCTCACTCCTGAAGAGAAAAAGATGCTGGAAAAGAGCAGCGAAAAGCTCTCTAAAAAAGTCGACGGGAAATGAGGCGGTTGCTCCTGTCTGGATAGAATTTCATTTTCATCGATCTCTTTCTAATGGCCAGCACACCTAGAAGCAATTCTCCTGCCCCTCCCCTGACCGGTCCTATCAATCCGGCAGCAGAGGAGACGCCAATACCGATCGTGAAAATCGTATTGCTTGCGATGGTGTTCGCAGTCGCCTGCTTCTATTCCGCCAGGACAGGAGTCCGCCTCGCAAAAACCGAAGTTCCCGGAAAAGGTGCCCCGGTGACAAAATACGCTGTCGGAGCTGAAGTGACTCTGGGTCGGAGCGGAAAAGCCATCTATGTCGCAGACACAACGGAAAGACTTCGGCAGTTTTACCTTTCACATCCTGACGAAATCTCTCGAACCGAAGCCGATATGCGTTCGGTGGGAGTCCGCAGACTCTATGGACAGGTTGAAGTGAAGACGCTGCGAAGCCTTTCCGACGCCGTTCAAGTCAGGGTTATTTCCGGTTCTATCGCAGGTGCAATTTACTGGATCCACCTGAGCCAATTACCAAGTGAGTCGGCAGCAGACACGATTCTTTCACCGATTCCGAAAGCAAAATCACGGTGATTGATGACGCCGCTTTTGCTACTGGCTACCGGATGGCATTCGGCTTATTTGTTTCAACTATGAAGCAATTTCCGGCCATTCTGCTTTTCAGTCTTTTATCGGCTTTTCCACTTTCGGGCTTAGCGGAAGGAAAGCTCGAGAAACTCACCTTTCAATATGAGGTCCTTCTCGAAAACGTAAGGCAGGAATCAGCAAGCCGAACGGACGAGATCTACACGCTCTATGCCGGGGCAGTGGAAAGACTCCAGAAATCATTTCAGGAGAGTGGTGATCTCGAAAATTCCATCAAAGCGAGAGACGAGCTGACTCTCGCGAAAGAAAAGCGGAAATCCGGAAAGGTCGATTTCCCCGGTATTGCTGATCTAAGATTGAAGCTGAAAACCACAGTCGCCGAAATCAACAGCACCGAAAAGACAAAGCGAAATGATCTCACTGAAAAGTATCTCGCCTCGCTTGATCCGCTGGTTACAGAACTGACGAAAGCCGGAAACATCGAGGAAGCACTCAAAGTAAAAGCTGCCATTGAAAAGTTAAAGGCGACGAAGACTTTCCAACAAAGCCCCCTCGCTCCTCCCTCCGAAGCACCGGAAATGGCGACGTCGATTACCCTTGCCAATACCCCGGGAGGTAAGTCGATTCTCGATTCCAAAAAAGGATTTAACCGCCAGGAAACACTGAAGCCTGGAATCTACAGAGGATTCGAAAGAGTGATCATCGGCGATCGCACTGCAGGAAAAGGGAAAGAGAAAGGCGCTCTCACAATTTCTGCAGGGTCCGAAATCATCGACGGGACGATCTATTCCGACGTTGGCCCTTTCAAAATCGAGAGCAGTGTCGCCCGGGATATTGCTTTTCAAGCCAACCTCCACGGTGATTTTTTTGCTGACAATTCCATCTTCGACCGGTGCACTTTCGAAAAGGCCGGAGGATGGTTCAGTGGCGTCTCCTCCCGCTGGCGCTTCAACAACTGTGTAATTCACGGCTCATTTTTCAAGAAATGGACCAAAAAACTGGTTGGCGTTCAAATTCGCTTCACCACTTTCGAAGACATTCAGTTCGTAGACTTCACCTACAGAGAGGATGCCGGAAAAGAAGCTGCTGACGGATGGTCAGTATACGAGCGCTGCCTGTTCCGAAATTGCGAGATTCCGGAAAGTATTCTCATCGCAACCAAAGACTGCGTTTTTGAAGACTGCACGTTCAAGACGGGAGCAGGCGAACTGCCAGCCATCACCCCATTGGAAGTCACCGTCTACAACCGGGGGATCCGGCTCAGCCTTCCTACGGACAGGGACAAAATTACCTACATTCAGCTTCCGGAATCTAATCTCGGCGGGGTAATCGTGGGTTCTCAGCTGGAATATAAGCTCTCTGATCGAACCTTGAAGCTGCCTTGAACGAGGAAGTCGAAGGGACGGATCTCCGTTTTTTCAGTTTTTTAGTTTATTTGGACGACTTAACAATCTAAGCTGATTCCCAATTATGCTGGAATTCGCAGTCCTTGGAAGTGGCAGTTCAGGAAACAGTGCCGTCTTATGTCTCGGAGAGACTCGTATCCTCATCGATGCCGGCCTTTCTGCGAAGCAACTGTGCCTTCGTCTCGAATTGCTGGGGATCGATCCGGACTCCCTTTCCGGAATTGTACTGACTCACGAGCACGGGGACCACGCCCGCGGGATCGATGTTTTCACGCGCAAAAGGAAGCTGCCCATCTATGCCACCGCACACACCTGCGAGATGGTTAGGGAGAACGTGAAATCTGAAGTGATCTGGCGCCAGTTCGAAGCCGGTGGCAATTTCGAGATTGGCGGGATCCAGGCCGAAAGTTTTTCTGTTCCTCACGATGCGGTTGATCCGGTCGGTTTTGTCTTTCGCTGCGGAAAGAGCAGTGTCGGAGTCCTTTCTGATGTCGGACACGTCACGCGGATGATCATTGACCGACTGCGTGGAGTTCACACCCTTTTTGCCGAGGCAAACTACGATGAGGTCATGCTGCAGAATGACACCATTCGTCCCTGGTCAACCAAGCAACGGATCAGCAACCGGCACGGACACCTTTCCAACGACCAGACCGCCGAACTGGTAAATGCGGTCGCGAGCCCTCACCTTTGCCAGGTCATCCTGGGTCACCTCAGTGGCGACTGCAATACTCCTGAGTTGGCGGAAAGGATTATCAGTGAGCAACTTCACAAAAGCGGCTACACCGATGTCAGTGTCGAATGCGCCGAACGGAAAGATCCCCTGCCCTTTCGTCCGGCAGCAAAAGAAATCGCGGTGGAGGTGCCGAGCCTTGAAGAAGTTTCCGAACCGATCCCCTCAGTCGACTATACTGCGACCGATAACCCGAAGCCGATCCGGGTTCAGGAATCCGTCGCTGTTTCCGAATGGAAGCAGAGTGAATGGGTCTTTTAAGAACGGGTATTTTTGAAAGGGATTTCAGGGGGATATCATTTGCTGACCGCCGATCCTATTTCTCATCAGGCGCCTTCGAATTGTCAGTCTCGCGCTACTCGACCTCCTGTGATACTCCGCCGCGAACTTGTTACCGGATTTGCCTCGGAGTGAAAGGCCAAGGGAACTGGAGTTAGAGAAGTAAACCCTCAAGGATCCCGAGGTATTTCTCCCTGGAAATTTGGCGATCAGGAATTGTTCACTGATAGCTCTGCACGGATGAGGAATAAGAAAAAACTCAAGAACAAGAGCAGAAGCTCGCCGATCTCCCTGCCCCGCGCCCTTGCCTAGTCGTCTTTTCGGGATACAGTCGATGTCCTACCGAAATGACATCGCTGAAACCATCGTTTGAAGAATTCACTGCCCTTGCCAAATCAGGAAATCTGATTCCGGTCTGGACAGAGTTGGCAGCGGATTACGAGACTCCGGTTTCCGCATTTCAAAAACTGAACGAAGTCGGTGACGAACCCTGTTTCCTTTTGGAGTCAGCGGAGAATAGCGATCAAATTGGCCGGTTCTCGTTTCTGGGAACTTCCCCGCGTCTTGAGATTCGGGCGACGGGTCGCGACATCTCGCTCAGGAATCACGGTGAGGGCGAGTTCTCCCATTATCGCCTTGAGGAGGAAAAAGGCGACCCACTCCATGAAATCGAGAGACTTATGGGCGAATTTACACCGGTCGCAGTCGATGGTCTCCCCGTCTTCACAGGTGGTGCGGTTGGTTTCATAGGCTATGACATGGTTCGTTTTTTCGAGCCAACTGTTCCCGGTCCTCCGGAAGACATTCTCGGCCTTCCGGATATGGCGTTCGTCATCACGGACACCTTGGTAATCTTTGATCACCGCTTCCGTAAACTGCAGGTTGTTGCCAACATTTGCACATCTGATTATCCAGACGCCGAAGCCGGATATGAAGCGGCACGAACGAAGATCGACCACGTCATTGCGCTGCTCTCCCAACCTAGAAGCTCGGCGCCTTTCTCACTGATGGAAGATCCGCCGGAAGGCGAAATCAAGAGCAATACCACGCAGGAAGAATACGAAGGGATGGTTTCCGCTGCGAAAGAATACATCCTCGCCGGGGATGTTTTTCAAGTAGTCCCCTCCCAACGCTTCGAGGTCGATTACACCGGTCGTCCCATCGATCTCTATCGATCACTGCGACACGTAAACCCATCGCCTTACATGTTTTGTCTTCAGTTTGGTGACGAATTTTCTCTGGTCGGAAGCTCCCCCGAAGTTCACGTCCAGTCGATCGATGGAAGAATCAGAATTCGTCCCATCGCCGGAACCCGCTGGAGGGGGAAAACTGAAGAGGAAGACAACGCGCTTGCCGAAGAGTTGCTGGCTGATCCCAAGGAACGGGCTGAGCATGTCATGCTGATCGATCTCGCCCGCAACGATGTCGGTCGGGTATCGGAATATGAAAGCGTCGAGCTCAGTGAAATGATGATCATCGAGCGCTACAGCCACGTGATGCATATCGTTTCGAATGTAAACGGGCAGCTTCGTCCCGAATTTACCGCTTACGATGTGATGCGAGCCACCTTCCCGGCCGGAACCGTCAGCGGGAGTCCGAAGGTCCGCGCGATGCAGATTATTGATGAGTTGGAAAAATCCAAGCGCGGAGCCTATTCCGGTGCCGTGGGTTACTTTGGATTCGATGGGAATCACGACAGTTGTATTGCTTTGAGAACCGTGGTTTTGAAAGACGGAAAAGCCTATGTTCAGGCCGGTGCCGGAGTCGTTGCTGATTCCGTTCCTGAGAACGAATACGTGGAAACTGTCAACAAGGCCAAAGGCATGATCCGCGCAATTGAGCGGGCAAAGTTATTGGGCTGAACCGGGTCAGGTCGCTCATTATCCCTTCTTGAGTTGAATTGAATCTGTTCAAATCTTCACAATTTCGGGAATTACCACTTCTTGAGAACGGCCGTTTCTTCGCTTAACCTACGGGCCGATGAAGAAGTCCCTCCAACATCCAAGATCCTGTCTCTTATACACATCTGACGCTGCCGACGAAGAGGATAGTGTA
>OJCB01000781.1_pt1 | contig 11553 bp, 5 predicted proteins | sample 1591501 | NCBI WGS metagenome assembly OJCB01 (sample SAMN05416813, study PRJEB24817) | seawater metagenome | isolation source: Sea water | place: Canada:Atlantic | collected 2013-07 | reverse complement strand
GATCAGCCTCGGTCTCGTGGGCTCGGAGATGTGTATAAGAGACAGCTTCCTGACAGGGCGGAAAAACCTCGAGGGAAACTCTGTACATACCTGTGTTCAACTCAAAGACGGAACCGTTTTCGCAGCCTTTGATCAAAAAATTCAGAAACTGGAAAACGGAACCGGAGAAGAACCCGTTTGGACGCCAATCGTTGATCTGCCCGACAAAGACGGAACTGGCTGGGTGGCATTCGCTCGCAAATTGGATGACAATGGATATCTTTGGCTGAGTTACCGAAATGACATCTACCAATTCGATCCGGACTCAGAAAAATTACGCAAAGTTACTTCAGTCTCCTACTGGGTAGATTGCATCGAGTTGGCTGGTAACAGTCTTTGGGTTGGGACACAGGGGAACCTGTACGAGGTGGATATCAGAACAGAGAAGGTGAAAAAGATGCTCTTGAATAAGAGCATTTCTGTTTACCAAATTTATCCTGATGAAAACGCCGGGGAGCCCGTATTTCTCGCCACTTCCGAAGGACTCTTCACGGTCAACATGGATCAATCATCGATGTCCAGAATCAGCGGAGCAGGCCGGGATGTCCGGTCAATCCTGCCGGCAAAAGATGGAAACTACTGGATGGCTGTTGAAGGAAAATTGAAACTCTTTGATCTAGTCAATGAGCGCTTCCTCCCCTTTCCCGCAGAAATGGAGTTCAATATTGTAAATCGACTTCTTCATAGAACCGAAAGAGTCGGAGAGGACAAAATCGCTCTGGGAGGTTGGTCCGGAATTCACTTTGTTTCCGAGGACGCCCTATTGGCTCCTGGAATTATTAAGGGTGTCCCGGTCGTCCTACTGGAAAAACATGTTCTCGGCGCCCCTGCAAAAAATGCTGCACCAAATCCTCTTGTCACGTTCAATTCAAACAACAAATTGTCCCTTTCTCCCAATCAGTACGGAGTGCGTTTTCGATTCGGAATACCCGACTATCGGTATCCCGAAGTCGTCCAGTTTGACTACAAACTGGACGAGGGGAGCTGGACCAACGCTGAAAACGGAATTGTTGAGGTCATGAATCTGAAGTCGGGAGACCATCAACTTGCTGTCCGCGCTATTAGCTCAACCGGTTTATCTACAGGGAATGAATACAAACTTGCGCTCAAATCTATTCCTCCGTTCACAGAACGCCCGGCGTATTCTGTTTTGATCCTTTTTATACTCTTAGGTCTGGGTCTTCTACTTCACCAATTGAGAACCAAGTTTGTAGTGAAGGCAAAGAAACGACTTGAGGATGCCCACGAGGCACTCCTCTTATCGGACCTGAAATATCGCAAAATTTTCGAACGGTCGTCCGACATTATTATCCTGACCGATTCAGAGACCAAGATCCTCGATTGCAATCCTGCGGCTTCAAAACTTCTCGGCTACGAGAACCGGGAAGCTGCCATATTGAGTGGTCAGTTTTCAGACCATCTCAGGGGGGAGAGATCCGTTGAACAACTTTTTACTGAAGTAAGAAAAGGTAAGCCCATCCACGACCAGCGATTTGAAGTGGAAACCATTACCGGCGAAGTCGCGGTAGTCCACTTGAGCTTGAGCAAAGAGGAGGCTAAAGAAGCTTTTTGGCAATTTCAAATTCACGACATCTCAAAACTGGTGAATCTGGAAGAACAGTTTCGCCACGCTCAGAAAATGGAGGCGGTGGGAACCCTTGCCGGAGGAATCGCCCACGATTTCAACAACCTTCTTTCTCCCATCATCATTCATTCACAATTGGCAAAAGAGGATCTGGAAGAAAATGGAGTGAAAGCGATTCCCGATACAACGAACGCGCTGGGAATCTGTCAGGAGGCCGCTATCACTGCCGCCGGCCTTGTCAAAGACCTGCTCCATTTTGCACGTCAAACCGATGAAGGAACCGAAGTTGTGGATCTGGTTTCCGCAACACAAAGCGCCATACGACTCCTCGAAGGAAGCATTCCGTCGAACATCGATATCTGCACTCAGTTCCCGGAAGAACCGGCCTGGATAAAATGCTCCGCGCAGAGGCTTGGCCAGGCGATCACGAATATCGGCGTCAATGCTTCACACGCGATCGGTATCCACTCCGGAGCTATAACGATTTCAATCAACTTCCTAACAGACGATTTTGACTCTATCATTCCCGCCGACTTCTGGGAGGTTCGGATCTCCGACACCGGTTGCGGCATGGATGAAATAACCTTGAAGCGGATTTTTGAACCTTTCTTCACCACAAAATCCGTCGGAGAAGGTTCCGGTCTGGGCCTGTCGATGGTTCACACCTTTGCCGAAGATTCCGGAGGGAGAGTTTTGATTGAAAGCGAGCCGGATAAAGGCACAAGCATTTCAATGCGCTTCCCTATGCAGGAAATAGAAGGACGCGGTGAAAAGGTAGCAACTCCGGATTCCTCGCGCATCCATACGAGTCGATCGACTTCCAATCAGGAGTCGGAAATCATGGTGGTAGACGACGACAAGCTCGTTCTTTTCTCGACCACCAAGATCCTTGAAAAATACGGATACAAGATCAATGGATTCAGTGATCCGATCCTCGCCCTTGAGGAAATTCAAGAGTTTCCCCATAAATATTCAGTAATCGTTTCCGACCAGATGATGCCCGGTCTAACAGGTCTGGATTTTGCGCGAAACATCAAAGTATGTAATCCCGAATTGCCTGTCGTTCTTTTGACCGGATTCTCAGATTTCAATCCGGAATCGGAAGGTGGAGGAGATGATATTTTCAGAGTACACATGAAACCACTCGACTTCGATAAGCTGGATGAAACTCTCCAGAGCCTGTTGATCCAAGAGCAAGCTGATTCAATGGTTGCTTTGGTCTCCTGAAATCAACCAGGCTCACGCCGTCTTCTGACGCAGAGAGTCGGTGATAAACGCCAGGGCAGTACCCATTCCTATTCCGAAAAACAATCCCCAGATCAGTCTGGAGGCAGGGATCGCCCAGGTTCCGTTAATGGACTTCAACTCATTGTAGCAAAAGTCAGCGAGGTAATAATTGATTGTGTACCAGGCAAACGAAGTCGCGACCAATGATGCACGTGATCGGGTCGTCCGGAAGCAACAAGTGAAAATCAGCACCATTCCCGAGAGACCTAGAAACGAGCCGAAAATCTCACCTGTGTGATTTAGAAACATCTCCCAGAAGATCCACCAACCGGCAGCGAAGACGATAAAAGCCGGCCAGAAAATGAGGAGGTATTTTATCTGCCCCCTGGATCCATTATTCTTCCGATAGGCGGGAAGCATCGAAGGAGCACCCCCAAGAATAAATACGAGAGCAATTGCGGGATAAAGGAGAGAAGCGCCCTGCAGAAACTCGATCTGAAAGGCCCAGAGGCTGAAAGCGGTCAGGGATACGAGACAAAAAAGACCGGCAGACTTCCAAATACTGAGTGAATTCGAATGTTCCATGGACACCATTAATCCGGAATCGAAACTCTCGCGACCGCCATCTTTATACGCTCAAACTTTGCCCGCACCTACACGGTATTCCGTGACGCGACAGACAACTGCATATCAGATAGAATCATACTGTGAGTCGACTTGCATATCTGCGATCTTGTTTAACCTGGATAATCATCGGGTGCGTCACAGTGTGCCGTCTTAAGGCGGCGGAAGCGGATGTGGACTTCAGTCGAGAGGTTCTTCCTCTTCTCTCTGAAAATTGCTTTCACTGCCACGGTCCGGATGCAGGGGAACGAAAAGCCGACCTGCGTCTCGATGTCGCCGGGAAATCAAATTCTGCAATCAATCCGGGAAATCCGGTTGAGAGCGCTCTCGTTGAGCGGGTCAGTTCCAGCGATCCTGACGAAATCATGCCGCCCCCGGATTCAGGAAAAAAACTGACCGCCGGGCAAAAGAAAGCCTTAACCCGATGGATCGCTTCCGGTGCGAAGTATGAAGCTCACTGGGCATTTCAGGCACTCAATGCAAACGAGCCACCAGCAATTAAAGGTAAAACACTCACTCCCATTGACCGGTTTATCGTATCGGCCTTGGAGAAACAAAGCTTGTCGCTATCAGAACCTCTATCAAAAACACAATTGATCCGCCGGGCCACCTTCGACCTTACCGGGCTGCCTCCTACATGGAGCGATGTGGAAAATTTCATCAAGGATGAGAGTCCTGACGCCTTTGCAAAAATCATTGATCGACTCCTCGAATCGAAAGCCTACGGGGAACGATGGGGCCGCCATTGGCTCGACCTTGCAAGATACGCGGACACCCACGGAGGAAGTGCCATCGGTTTCAAGCGATTCCCCTTTTCCTACACTTATCGGGACTATGTGATCGCAGCATTCAATGATGACCTCCCATATGATCGCTTCATCACCGAGCAACTTGCTGCAGATCAGTTAAAACTGGAGGAGAACGATCCCGCTCTCGCCGCTCTCGGATTTCTAACTGTGGGACGTCAGTATCGGAATATTCATGACAGACTCGATGACCAGATCGATGTCATTTCACGAGGACTTCTCGGATTGACTGTTTCGTGTGCCCGCTGCCACGATCACAAATTCGATCCGATTCCAACGACAGATTACTATGCTCTACACGCAACCCTATCGAGCAGCCGGAAGCCAAACGATCTTCCTTTAGTTGGAGATTCTGAGGTGAATGAAACTTACCTGAGCGCCCTGCAGGAGAAAGAAGCAAAACTCAAGGATCTTGAGCGCGAGCAAGGTGCCGTTTTTCGAAGCCGCTTACGCATGCAGACAGGCATGTATCTGAAAGAACTCGCCTCGGGAACTCCGGAACAGGATACATCCACCTTCTTCCTTTCCTATCGCACTGAAGATCTCCGACCAATTGTTCTGGAACGCTGGCGAGAATATTTGAAGTCACTGGATGATAAGGATCCGGTTTTTGGTCCCTGGCACCAGCTGTCCAAAATCGACCCGAAGGAATTCGGGAAGACTTCTCAAACACTCATTCAGAAACTGATCAAAGAGAACGGGGACCCCAAGAAATTCGAAAACGACCACCAACTCACTACCGTCCCGCCACCATGGAATCCGAAGATCCTCAACGCGCTCGCAGAGAAAAACCCGAATACATTCCCGGAGGTCGCTGACATCTACGGGGAAGTTTTTTCCACCGCCCAGAAGGAGTGGATGAGCAAACTCCTGGACGCTTCGCTTGAGGCCGCTCCCGGAGGAGAAAAACTGAAAGACCAGGATCAGCAGCATCGAACGATCAACAGCGCAATTGAACGACAACTTCGACATCACCTTCATGCCGGGAATTCGCCGACTTCAGTGGACCTTGCAGACCCGGACAATGTCCGGGTTCTCAATCGCGGATTGAGGGATAAGGTCGGCGGAGCCAGAGGAGCGATCCATAATTTGAACCTCACGGCAAATGCTCCGCCGAGGGCAATGGTGTTAAAAGAAGAGGAGAACGACTCCCGCGAATCTTTTGTGTTGCTGAGAGGGAACCCCACTCAACGCGGAGAGAGAGTTGAACCCGCATTCCTCACTGCCATTTCAGGAAGCAATCGAAAACCATTCGCAGCAGGACAACGGCGTCTCGATCTTGCCCGCGCCATCGTTGCTCAGGATAACCCCCTTACCCGCCGAGTCATCGCCAACTGGGTCTGGCAGCATCATTTCGGGAAAGGACTCGTCCTTTCCTCCGACGATTTTGGAACCCGTGGAGATCCCCCCACTCATCCGGCGTTGTTGGATTATCTTGCCTCCAAGGTTCTCGAAGACGGATGGTCCCTGAAGAAAATTCACAAACGGATCATGATGTCAGCAAGCTACCAACAGGCATCCATCGAGAAACGGGTTGCGCGGGAAAAGGATCCTACCAATCAACTGCTCTGGCGCATGCCACCGCGGCGTCTCGAAATGGAAGCGATGCGTGATTCTCTGCTCGCTGTCAGCGGTGAACTGGATCCGACGGCAGGCGGACAACCTTTTGAGGAAAAAGGAGAGAAAGCAATTCCGCGTCGAAGCGTTTACGCATTTCTCAATCGCGATGTCATACCCCCGATGGTGGCCACATTTGACGGAGCCGACCCCAGTGCCTGCACCGTAAAACGACAGGAAACCATGGTGCCACAACAGACCCTGTTTGCCCTGAATTCCACCTACGTTCAGGACCGCGCAGCCGCCCTGATGAAACTGGATGAAATTGCAAATGCCAAAAGCGATCAGGATAGGATCAAGCGAATCTATCAGAGAGTTTATTCCCGGAACCCGCTACCCGGGGAATTGGAAACTGCCCTGCAGTTCATCGCCCCTTCAGGAGAATCAAAACCCGGGCTTTGGAAACAACTCGCCCACGCACTTATCGCAGCAAACGAGTTTCACTTCGTCGACTGAATCATGCAGGACTTTTCTGACAACCCCTGTTCCCGAAGACGATTCCTCCGCCGCAGCGGAATGGGAATGGGATCGCTGGCGTTTGCCCAAATGATGGGCAAAGAAGCCGCCGGTGGAATGCATTATCCCGGGAAAGCAAAGTCGGTCATCCATGTGTTTCTCAACGGCGGGATGTCCCAGGTCGACACTTTCGATCCCAAGCCCGAACTAACCCGAAGAGGAGGCGAAATGCTTCCTTTCGACAATCTGCAAACCGAGCGGAAAACCGGGGTGGCCCTGCCTTCGCCTTTTGAATTCAAACAGCACGGCGAAAGCGGGATACCGGTGAGCGATCTTTTTCCGCATCTCTCCAAGTGCGTCGACAAGATGGCGGTGATTCGCTCCATGCATGCCGAGTTGCCCAGCCACGAGTTATCGCTCATGCTGATGAATTCCGGCGATCAGCGGCTGGTGCGTCCCAGCCTTGGTTCATGGTTGAACTGGGGGATGGGTTCGGAAAATAATAATCTCCCCGGCTTTGTTTCTCTCTGCCCGGGTGGCCTTCCTGTCGGCGGAACCAACAACTGGCGCTCGGCATTTCTTCCCGGCGTCTATCAGGGCACTCTGGTCGACACTTCAAAAGAGGACCCGAAAAATCTAATTGCTCATATTCGAAACAACCAACTCTCTGATGACGAGCAAAAGCGCCAATTCGATTTGCTGCGCCAGCTGAATGCCCGCCATCTTGATGCACGGCCAGATGAGGCAGCTCTGGAAGCGCGGATTCAATCTTTCGAACTCGCCTACCGGATGCAAACGGAAGCGACTGACGCTTTTGATATCAGTCAGGAACCCAAAAGCATTCAGGAGATGTATGGCGAGGGCCCACAAAACAAGCAACTCCTTATGGCGCGTCGACTGGTTGAACGGGGCGTCCGTTTCGTCCAGACCTGGCATGGAGCAAGCCAGCCCTGGGACAGCCATAACAATATAAAAGCGAGCCATAGAAAAGTTGCCAACGAATGTGATCAGGGGCTTGCCGCACTCATCACCGATTTGGAACAACGCGGGCTTCTCGATGAAACTCTGATCGTTTGCTCCGGAGAATTCGGTCGCACACCGACTGTCGAACTTGGGACCCAGGGAGGTGGCGCCACCCTCGGTCGCGATCATAATCACTGGGGCTTCTCATTGTGGATGGCAGGCGGCGGCATCAAAGGCGGAACCGTCTATGGAGCCACCGACGAGTTCGGATTCAAGGCCGTGGAAAATCCGGTTTCCGTCCACGATCTCCACGCAACGATTCTGAAATTGTTAGGCATCAATCATAAACAATTCACCTACCGCTACGCTGGCAGAGATTTTCGCCTGACCGACGTACACGGGCATGTCGTAAACGAAGTAATTGCCTAGATCGCTATCGAATCCATGAACTTTTCACACATCACCATCCTCTCTCTGTGTCTCATTTCTACGCCCGATCTGTTTGCTCAGAAGCTGAAATCTGACATTCCCTATATCGAGAACAGCCACGAACGACACGTCCTCGATATTTACACACCGGAAGAAACCGGCGCCGAAGGCCTCCCGGTCATGTTCTGGATTCACGGCGGTGGATGGCAGACCGGGGATAAAAGCGGCGTGGCGCTCAAACCAAAGGTTCTCACCGAACGTGGATTCGTTTTTGTTTCGACCAACCATCGACTTCTTCCTGAAGTAAGCATGGAGGAATTGACAAGTGACATCTCCAAGTCACTGTCCTGGGTTCATAAAAACATCGCAGCACACGGAGGTGACCCTGGACGGATCTTCGTCGGCGGACATTCTTCCGGAGCCCAGCTCGCCGCGCTGATCTGCACCGATCATCGTTACCTTGAGAATGAAGGAGTTCCTTTCAAGGTGCTCAAAGGATGCATCCCGGTCGATGGAGACACTTATGACATTCCGAAAATCATCACTACAGCCGAACTGAGATCGCAACTTTACGGCAAACCTTTGCCCTCCTTCGGCCATCGACAAAAGTTCGGGGATGATCCGAAAAAACACGTCGACTTTTCAGCGGTGACTCATGTGTCCAGCGACAAAGGAATCCCTCCCTTTCTCCTTCTCTATTTTACTGGAAATCCCAACACTAGAGTTCAGGCACAGCGTCTTGGCGAAGTTCTCCAGGAAGCAAAGATTCCAGTGAAGGTCTACGGAAAGCGGGACAGCAATCACAGTCGGCTCAACAATGATCTGGGCAAAGCTGATGATCCAGCAACAGAAGAACTCTATCAGTTTCTCGATCCATTGATCAAAGAATAGAGTATCGGCACTCCACGTCAGGATCAGTGTCACTCTTACGTATGAGCGTGTTTGAATAGCTATCACGCGGGCCGACATTTTAAAATGGCCGGATCTTTTTCACCTCTTAAATCCGTGCTCTTGATAACGGCAGGTCTCCTGTTGGCATCGGCTCACGCTGGAGACTGGCCACAATGGCGCGGACCGGAGCGGGACGGAGTTTGGAGAGAGGAAGGAGTCCTTAAGCTGATTCCATCAACCGGCCTCAAAATCCGATGGCGAGCCCGCGTTGCGGGAGGCTATGCCGGTCCGGTAGTTGCAAGCGGCAAAGTGTTTGTCTTCGAGATGCAAACTGATCCACAGGTCGAGCGGATCCAGTGTTTCGACGAAGCGACCGGCGAATTGCTTTGGGTGCACTCTTATCCCTGCGACTACGCTGGATTGGAATATGGCTCGGGTCCCCGCGCCGCTCCCACGATTGGTAGCGGGAAAGTTTATTCCCTCGGAGCCATGGGACACCTCTTTTGCCTGGATGAGAATAGTGGTGCGGTAATTTGGAAAAAGGATCTCGTAAGCGAATACGATGCTCTGGCACCACGATGGGGTATCAGCGCCGCTCCAATACTTGTCGGTGATTCGCTCATCATTTGCGCAGGGGGACGCCCTGACGCAAGCGTGATTGCATTTCACAAAGATTCCGGCAACGAAAGATGGCGGGCTCTAAGTGACGGGCCGGGATACAGCGCCCCTCTCTTCGCCAAGGTTGGGGTCCACGAGCAGGTAATTGTCTGGACGGGGGACAACATTGCCGGTCTTGATCCGGAATCGGGAGAAATTTTCTGGCAGGAAGATTACAAGACAATCGACAAAGGTCTTCAGACGATTGCTTCGCCAGTATTGTACAAGGATCGACTTTTATGCCTCGGTGCCTTTGGTGGTCGTTCCGTGATGCTGAAACTCAATCAGGAAAAGCCGGAAGCCTCGATGATCTGGACTACGAAGAAGAACCCTTCGACCATGTTTTCCACCCCCGTTTTTCGGGAAGATGATCACTTCTATGCCACACTCCTCGATGGCCGACTTGCCTGCCTAAGTGCCTCTACCGGTGAGGAAGTATGGACTACCGAGAAAGCCACTGCCCTTAGAGGCGGAATGAACGGCACCGCCCACCTCACCCCCCACGATGATCACGTTTTTCTATTCAATCAGAAAGGACATCTGATTCTCGCCAAGCTCTCGCCCGGGGGCTATGAGGAATTGGGGAGGTGCTGGCTCCTCGAACCCACCGCCTCTTACCGGGCGCAGCGCCCCTTCACCTGGGCTCATCCGGCCTACGCCAATCGATGCATCTTCGTTCGCAATGACCGGGAATTGATTTGTGCTTCCCTGGACGCAAGCGTCCCGATCACAACAGAATCAATCCCTGAAGAATCCTTTCCCCTCGTCGAAGAGAATCCATCCGGATCCAAAGGGTTCGGCTCCGCAGACCGCCTCGCGATTTCACACGATGGAAAATACCTGGCAAAGTCGTCCTCTTCCAAGATCAAGATTCTCGAGTGGGAGACAGCCTCCGAAGTTCCCGCTCCGCTAAAGCACCGTTACCCGATCAGCTCCATCCGATTTTCGCCGGACGACAAATTTCTCGTTACAGTCGGCGGCACCGAGTGGCTGGACGCAGATGGCAGTGTAAAACAGGACAACGCCGAAGTCGTGATTTGGGATATGAGCTCCGGCAAGGAGCGGGTTCGCCTGAAGGAACTCCATAGCGACAAAGTAACCGATGCTGTTTTTTCGCCCGATGGAAAAATCCTCGCTACCTGCAGCGCAGATCACACCATCAAACTTCTCGATGCAGAAACGTTGAAGGTACGATTCATCATTGAGGGGCACACAGATGCCGTCAGTTCGCTGGCTTTTTCTCCGGACGGCGCACTCCTGGCTTCGGCAGCTTGGGACAATTCCGTTCGTTTCTGGAATCCAGAAACGGGACAAGGGATAGGCTCCCTCAAAAATCACCCCGAGGAGATTCGGGCCCTCGCCTTTTCTCCGGATGGCAAGCTTCTTGCCACCGGCTGCGCGGATTGGAGTATCAGGCTCTGGGATGTGAAGACGAAGAGCAATATTGCTGTTTTGTCAGGGCATAAAGGCTCGGTATACTGCCTTGCTTTCTCCCCGGACGGCAAAACTCTCGCGTCCGGGAGCGGAGATCAAACCGTCAAAATATGGGACATCCCTTTCAAGAAAATTCCAGCCACACTCCGAAGCCACCAAAGCAGGATCACCGCCCTTGCCTTTTCTCCCGATGGAAACGTGCTCGTAAGTTCCGGGGCTGACGATTCCATCAAGCGGTGGAAGCTGGAACGGAACTGACGGGGGATTGATCGGCTTACTTACGAACGGACGGAAGTGCTTTGCCCGCCTTAAGCGCGTCCAATGCTTTGTGAGCGATTGGGAAACGCTTTTCACTGAATCGAAGTTCCGGCCGGGCTTTGAGTAAATCATTCTTCCATTTAAAATACTGTTTACGCTGCTCGTCCTTGAGCCCGCGCCACTTACTCATGAGTTCCGCCGTGGTGACAGGTCTCCCTTCCTTGTCTCGCTGGACCTTATCCCGTCTCCCGGGAACGGACGCGGCAGGATCAAGAGCACCCTCTTCGTAGGAAAACTCAAACTCACTTCCTTCATAGGAAATCGTTACTCCGGTATCCCGTGGCCGGGTCCCGCTCACCTCGACCAGAGACATCCCGAGTTCATTTATCTCCCGATCACTCACCGTGATATTTTTCTCAGTCTTCCGATGCTGCAGAGTAATAAAAGTGTGTTTGCCGATAGTGGCGACCCCGCGAAGCTTGTAGGTATCTTCCACGCTCACCATTCGTAGAAAGGGCGAATTCTTCATCAGGGGAGCGAACGCATCCTCTCCCAATCCTGTCTCTT
>OJCB01000780.1_pt1 | contig 11555 bp, 10 predicted proteins | sample 1591501 | NCBI WGS metagenome assembly OJCB01 (sample SAMN05416813, study PRJEB24817) | seawater metagenome | isolation source: Sea water | place: Canada:Atlantic | collected 2013-07 | reverse complement strand
AAAAACCGCTGGACGCATTCTGAGGAGGTCACTTATTAATGCGGATTGGTATTAAATAGCTCTGGCACTCTCTTTGCTATATCTCCTATAGACATCAACACAGGCGAAAACTGTCAAATATTTGGCAGGTCTCTAGGAGCAGGTATGGAATTGGCAATTATCTTAATGATGATATTAATCGTAGTGGCAATTGGCGCGGTAAAATTAAATGAACCCAGCTTAACCTTCCCGTTTAAGAAAAAACAAAATTTATTCACCCCGGTAGAACGTAGCTTTCTCGCGCTTATTGATGAAGCGGTGGGCAATCAGTTTAGAGTCATGTGCCGGGTTAAGCTTTCTGATGTCGTTGCCACCCGAGACAGTCTCAACAAAAAAGCCGCCAAAAGTGCCCTGAGTCGCACGAGCGGACGCCATCTTGATTTTGTGCTGTGCGCCAAAGGAGATATGTCACCCGTCATCGCCATTGATCTGGTACATGCAACTCAAAACGGTAAAGATGGCTACAAACGCCAGCGAGATTGGTTCGTCAGTGGCGCACTAGATGCGGCACGTATTCCCCATGTGCGCATTAAAGTACGCTCAGGCTACACCGCCAACGATATACGCCAGTGTATTGATGCGAAGTTAGCTTCGGTACGTATCGCGTCAGCAAATACACCACTTGTTGCAGGCACTGCAGGCCAGGTTAAAGATCCGAATATCGCCACACGCCCTACCAAACCCCTAGGTCAAGATCCAATGGCAGCCTAAAACATCAGCAATATAAATTTGCTGAATAGTAGGTATAAAAAAACCAGCTCGCGCTGGTTTTTTTGTATCTAAGGGACGAATTAGTTATTAACGAATTCAACACCTAGTTTGATGTCACCGCGTAGGCCTTCAAGCATAGACTCTTTAGCCTTTTGCTCGAAATCGCTCAATTCACCATAAGGTAAAATCTCTTCTACACCATTCTTACCCAAGCGCACTGGGTGAGAGAAGAACTGTGCGTCATCGCTGTTTGTTTCAACATAGGTATATTCAACAACGTTTTCACCGCGCATCGCTGACACTAGTGATAAACAGAAGCGTGCAGCTGCTTGGCCCATAGACAAGGTCGCTGATCCGCCACCTGCTTTTGCTTCAACCACTTCAGTACCTGCGTTTTGAATGCGAGTTGTTAAACTTGCTACTTCTTCATCAGTAAACTCAACACCTTCTACTTGCGATAACAAAGGAAGAATAGTTGTACCTGAGTGTCCACCGATAACCGGCACATGTACGTTCGCAGGGTTCAAGTCACGTAGGTTACCAACGAAGGTTTCTGCGCGAATAACGTCAAGCGTTGTAACACCGAACAATTTGTTCTTGTTGTATACACCCTTAGCCTTCAACGCTTCAGCAGCGATCGCTACGGTCGTGTTAACTGGGTTAGTGATGATACATACGCATGCTTCTGGGCAATTATCAGCAACACCGTCTACTAGGTTTCTAACGATCCCAGCATTAATATTGAACAAATCAGAGCGATCCATACCAGGTTTACGTGGAACACCGGCAGGAATAAGAACAATGTCACTACCTGATAACGCTTTGGCAAGGTCGTCTTTACCGAAACCTTCAACTTTTACGTCAGTAGGGATATGACTTAAATCAACCGCAACGCCAGGTACGACAGGGGCTACGTCGTAAAGGGCTAGCTCTGTACCAGCTGGCAATTGAGTTTTTAACAACAATGATAATGCTTGGCCTATACCGCCAGCTGCACCTAATACCGCTACTTTCATAATTCTCTCCTGTGGAATGCTAATCAATTCGCGAACGAAACACTAATGCAAGACCCGCGAAAAAACAAATAATTGCTTAGCTGAAATTGTTCGAAAATGAATGTGTGGGCAAATTGCTTAACTTCAAGTACTAAGGCAAAATAGCCACTATAAACAGAGGAATATATGGCTACAAATAAGCAAGAAGAACTCATCAAGGCGTTTAAGGACATTTTAAAGGCCGAAAATTTTGGCTCTCAAGGCGATATCGTTGATGCTTTGAAAACGCAAAACTTTGACAATATAAGCCAATCTAAGGTTTCTCGCATGCTGAGTAAATTCGGCGCAGTGCGAACCCGCAATGCACGGGGCGATATGGTGTATTGCTTGCCGCCAGAACTTGGCATGCCAACCGCTCGCAGTCCACTTCGTCAATTGGTATTAGACATAGTGCATAACAATGTCATGATCATCATCCGCACGAGCCCAGGCGCCGCTCAACTCATCGCTAGATTGTTAGATTCATTGAGCCAAAAAGACGGTGTATTAGGCACGATTGCCGGTGACGATACAATTTTTATCGCCCCGTCCGATATAAACAAAATAGAAGAAATTCGCATGCGAGTTGAGGCGTTATTCGAAAACGTTTAACACGGCAGTATTTACTCCCAGTACAGGGTTTATTGCCTGTACAGGAGCATCAATCGCTTATTAAATTGTATCAAACGTGACTACTGGGCAATATCGACATCTACCCACACCAAACGGTGATCAGACGATGCCTGACGGTCCCTAATTAATCGATGTAAAGGATCTTGAGGCGTGGGCCAAAATACACCACTGTCAGTCACCTCGCCTAACGCTTTACTTGGGATCACATAATCAGCACGCATACGCCAGAAAGCCGTATGCGATGGCCCCAGTTCGTTATTAGGGCTGTGCAAAGCCCCACCTTCACTGTGCGGTACACTCTGGTTATTCACCTTAGCGTTATTGAGCAGTCCGCCAATGCCTTCTTTATTTCCATCTCCTTCTTTTGCAGACGCGTTTAGGTCTCCCAGTATGACGAATTGATTGCTGTTAATGCCTCCCTTTCGGCCTTTATCATCGTAAACATAATCGGCAACCTTGCCAGTGGAAATATAATCCGTCCAAAAACGGATTTCATCATGATTACGCTTTCCATTACGGTTTTCTGGCCCATCAAACACAGGAGGGGTTGGGTGACTGGCAAGTATATGAACCGTTTTGTTATGTAAAGTAATAGGCACATCCCAGTGAGACTTAGAAGATAGCCTAAACACCGCTTGTGCCTCAGGCGAATACCAATCAGAGCCGTCTTCGGCTTTCACGCTGCTGAGCAACCCATTTGGCATGTCCTGCCACAAGAAGTGCTGGAAGGAGCGAATGTTGTCTCGCTGAATAGGATACCTGCTTAACAAAAGCATGCCGTACTGCCCTGGATACAAACCAAAACCAAACGTATCTCCACCATTGTCAGTAGACATTCCGTTATGGTTAAGATCAACTCCAGAAGCCACCCCCGTATTCACAGGCGCAGTATAAAAATATGGGTAATCAATGCGCTTGTTACCTTGCTGAGATACGAGCAAATAGTTATTGATAAATGCTTTTACACCTTTGTCATCATCTGAGGTGTAATCAAATTCATTGAGTAAAATGATATCAGGGCGCACACGCTGAATAATCTCAGCAATATTACGTATCTGCTGATTATCGCCGTGTCTTAAATTTTCAAATAACTCATTCCCTACAGGAGAAACCCCGCGAGGTAAGTAATTACTCGCTTCCATACTCACATTATATGTCGCTATACGCACTGTTTTTGCTTGCGCCACTAAAGACCCCCCTGCAAGTAATATCAATAATCCTACAACTTTGTACATTTCTACATCCTTAACACCAATAAAAAAGCCGGCTACAAGAGCCGGCTTTCAACCATAATCATTTAATGATTAGAATTTATAATTAACACCTACGCGTATAGACCATAAAGAAGCATCGCCTACTCGGGTTTGCCCCGCAGGATCGATAAATGACTCGTAAACATATTGTCCCGCATCATTTATAGATGCTTGTACTGCAGGCTGAGCTCTAGGGAAACTAGTTTCATACAAAACGCCCCAGTCATCATTTAATAAGTTACCAACATTCTCTATCACGAAGAAAGCTTCACCTTTATGTTCTTCCATAAAGCCTGGGAATTCTTGAGAAACACGTACATCAACTTTAGTCCACCAGTCACCATAGATGCTATTTCTCTCCATAATCTCACCTCGCTTTAATCCTTCAGCGTCGATAAAATCATTAAATGCATCCACATCAAAACCATCTGCATACACTACACTACTATCGCTGACGTCTGGTACGTATAATAGATGACGATCAATAAAGCCAACCGAGTCACCAAACGCAAAACCTGTATTCCTACCAAACGTATAGCTGTATGGGCGACCTTCGTTAGCCGTTGCGATTAAATTGAATCGTGTATTATACCCGTCAAACAACTCAGTTTTGTATCCTAAACGGAATGTGAATCGCTGGGGGATTTCGTAGTTAGAAGCAGCTAGGCCTGGATTTTCAGGGTCGGAAGCATTATTCAAATAGTTTGAGAATGCGACAGAGCTCGTCATGGGGCTAACTTCACTTGTCGAGACATGTGCGTACGACGCACTCCAATCAATTCCGTTATTATACGCTTGACTTAGGCCAATAGAAATAGTGGTTGAATCACCAGAATCACCATCAACATTGGTCAACATGAAGTCCTGTGAGCGACCGTTTACACTTGTGTAAATAGGACGTCCATCAGGGGCAGTATCGCCTGTTAACCCTCTGCTTATATCACTGATAATCGCTGCATCCTGCTTCTTAGAGTAGAGGTAATCAATCATTATGACTAGATCATTTTCCAAGGTATAGGTAGCACCCAATGCGTATTTCCACTCAGATGGGATTTCAAAATCTGGGTCTTGAATGTTCAATCCGCCATTACTACCTTGACCTGCGGCTACAAGATCAAATAAGTCTTGTGGTAAATCTAAAATAGGACGCCCTTCACCTGTGAAGTCCATATCAAATACAGAGGTACCAGAACGATCTTGGTTTTCTAATTGAATCACTCCATTGTTTGAGTAATTGTTAGAAATCCACACGTTAGGATTACCGCCAGAATACAATCCAACACCACCACGTATTTCTAATTGGTCATCGACAATCCAGTTTATCCCTAAACGAGGTTGTAGCAAATCAACTCCATCAAGGTTTTGTTGATTAGAAAAACCATAAGTATCTTCAACTAAAGGGTTTTCAGGTGGCAAGTCATCGCTTGTATACCAATCGTAACGAAGGCCGTAAGTAATGGTTACATCTTCATCTAACCAGTAATATTCATCTTGAATATATGCGGTGTTAATTTCGTAAGAGAAATTAGCTGCCGCATCCAATGGATTATTAGTGAAAGCGGCATTTTCGTATGTTATACGATTAGGCGTGCCTGCTTCAAAGTCGTCGATTGAACTAAAGCGATACTCACCTTCTGCTTCTTGTACAAACAAATTAAACACATCTAACTTTTCGTACTCATAACCTGCTGTAATGACGTGATCACCTATTGTATAGGTACCAGTTAGTTTCAATGTGTCAGTTTCGTAAGTTAATTTATTAGCATGACGAGAATCATCAGCACCCAAATAAATAGTAGCTTCCGACGCATTTCCATCTCCGTCATGGTCAAAAAGCGTATCAATTTGAACTTCACCGAAATTAACTCCGCCTAGCGGAATCACCGAAGCGTCAAATTCAGACGTACCTATCCGCAACTCAGTAGAGAAATTATCTGTCCAATCAGAATATAGTGAAGCTACATATGAGGTCAATTCACCGCTTTGATCATAGTAGTGATCCGAGAATTCATATTCATTTGAATCACCATCAGACTCACGAATCACGTTTCCGTCGTTGTAGTTATATACTAACGAAGCACGGTGATCTGCATTGATCTGCCAATCTAATTTAAGAAGAATCTTTTCATCCTCTACAGGAAGGTTACTTAGCTCTTCTCCCGGAGTATAACCGTATTGGTTGATCGCTATATCGCGGATTCTATCTAGTTGAGCTTGAGAAACCCCTTCCACTGGGGTTGCAGCGTTCGAGTCCCCAGCACCGCGATCAAATAAAGTGACACCTTCAAGTTTTTCATATGAACCATAAAAGAACAGTTTATCTTCTACTAAAGCACCACCAAAGTTAACACCGTATCGGCGCTCGTTAAAAGGCGCAGACGCTAATTTATCACCTTCTAACTTGTCGCCACGAAGCGAATCATTGGTATAGTCGAAAAATGCTCCACCGTGCCACTCATTACCACCAGACTTAGTCACAGCATTAATATTACATGCAGTAAAACCACCGTACTGTACATCAAAAGGCGCAAGTTCAACCGCTACTTGATCGATAGAATCATAAGAGAAAGGAATTCTAACGGTAGGATAGCCGTTTCGGTTAAGTCCAAAGTTATCGTTCATACGAACGCCGTCTAGAGTCAAGCTATTGAAGCGAGAGCTTGAACCAGCACACTGTATGCTGTCTTCATCGGCTTCATTTATATAAATACGAGGGTCAACTCTAATAACATCTTTAATATCGCGGTTAATCGCTGGGGCATTTTCCAAGTCATCTAAACCAAAGTTAGCTACAGGGCCAGAGGAACCGTACGAAGAGTTAATAACCGAACCTGTTACCGCTACGCGTTCGATATCTTCTTGGCTTTGTAGATCAATATTCTGGCTAAGCGTTTCGCCGAGAGTTAAATACACGTCGGTAAGCGTATTTGTTCCAGCCTCACTTTGTACTTCTATCGTATATGGCCCCCCAACGCGCATGCCACGAAGGTTATAGCGACCAGTTTCATTGGTTGAAATAACTTTTACAGCCCCAGTGCGATTGTCTGTAATAGTAACAGTAGCGTTTGATACTGCTTGGCCATTTTGTGAAAGAACGGTTCCGCCTATGCTTGAAGATGTTTCCTGCGCAACAGCAACAGAAGACATGCCGAGTGACATGGCTACCGCTAGCGCGATGCTCGTGAGTTTAGTTTTTCTTAGCATTGTGTGTTTCCTAAGGTTTGTGAGTAGTAAATCGTGTTAATTTTATGCCGCTATTATTTGATTTTTATATTGCATTTATATTACTGCACTGACCAATAACCAAACAATCTGACTAATTGGTCAAAAATTCCCTGCCCGCTTTCTAACGCTTATTGTTAACGGCCACTTTTATTTTTATACGTCATTAGGTGACACGATTTGTGACAAACTTTGACGTAGCCAGTGTGACTAATCTTTGCTAAGTAAAAACCCCTTAACAACATTCATAACTTCTTATTATTAACCCTTAAATATCAACATGTTAGATCTTTTAAATAAACTTACCTATTGCTTTAAGTAAGACTAACTGGTCAAATCAGTTCAATAAGTAAAAACTCTTAACTTGAGTACAGATTAAAATTTTGTCTATCAGCGCATTCACATTACCCATCCTATCCGGAATTTTTATGCTAGCCAGTTGGTATGCGGGTGTGTATTCAAGCGTAATAAAAAGCGAAAATTTATCTAATTTAATTTCACAATCGCTCACATGCCAAACAAAATCGGTAAAAAATAGTGACATATTTGTTGCTTTTATAACCGACCAAGGAATGGCAAGCAAGTTACTTTCGTCATTATGCAGTAGTGAAACGATCAATCGGCAGTACGGTGAGGTAACCGTTCAGTGGAGCCATAATGAGCAAGAAATCATTCAATATGTTGGAAAAGGGATAGCTGACTTAGCCTTAGTTAAGGAAAACGTTATGTTAGCTTTTGCCGCAGAAACAACTTACCGCTACCAGACCGTTGCCCAATATAAAGATTACTCTACTTATTTAATCTCGCTAAAAGAAAAGCCTGAACTGACCAAGCAATATTTGTGGGGCAAACGACTCGGCTTGTTAGATTACCCGAGTAGCCGTTCGGGCCATATTGTGCCCAAAGGAATGTTGAATGATTTGGGCATTTCAGAGTCGAGTATGGAGATTATTTACGTCAATTCTCATGAAGCCCTGCGCGATCTTTTAGCCGCTGGAAAAGTGGATATCATCTCTTCATTCTGGAAAGACAAAGACGAGCAACGCTTTTCAGCAAATTATAGAACACCGATCAAAACAAAAGTCAGTGGGAGTAAATGGTATTTAAAAATGGAAACCCACAATACCGATTTAATTTGTGAGATACAGACCATTTTACAAACGTTAGCGATGCAAACTCAGTCTGATTATTATAGCCAATTGCAGCTCAATGCGAACGATTGCAACCTTTCTAGCTTTAGCCATGACGCCCAGACCGATGAAAAATAAACTTATTTACGCCCTTGTCTTTGCTTCAATCTGGCTCTTGTTTCAATGCGCATATATTGTTGGTGTGACATATCAGGCATCAGCAAACAATCGTTTATTTTTGGCCAAAATAGAAAACCGGATTGCCATTGACTTACCTAAACTGCGCTTAGCCAATCCAAAGTTTAAAACCGTTGCTGATGCTCGCTCAGTGGTCAGCTATATAAATACCTTAAACTCAGCCTTAGAAAACAACAGTTCACCCGTTTCGGTTACCAGTATTCAAGGAATAAGCATACAACCAGTGCCAGAGTCAGAATCGAACTTGTTGACCTTTTTGCAAACTAGCGACCAAAAGATTGCCATTGGTTATCAAATCAAGCAGCTTCAACTGTTGGATTTTATAAGCGCTATACCTGTGTTACTTGCACTTGTTATGAGCTTTTTGTGTATAAGAAAGCTTCTAGCAGCGAAAGAAAATGAAAAAGGGTTAATTGAGGAGGCTGAGCAGCCAGCAAGCCACCAGTTAACCATTGATTTAAAAAGTAAAAGCTTATGTTATAGCGATAGCCCAGAGTGCGTCGCTCTATCCAACAAACCATTTTGCTTTTACGCAGCGCTAATCGACTTTTGCATACAAGACAGTACCGCGAATCTAAGCAACAGTAGTGACGTACCAGAAGAGCTTATTCAGTTAGCGAACAAATATTTCTATCGCTTAATCGAACTGGGCCACACCAAACGTAAACGTCCTGACTTTGGAGCCAATCTGGATAAAACACTGAGTGAGATACGCTCAGCATTAGACGAAATATTCGCCGAGCATCAAGAAGAGAAAGAGCTATTTTATCCACCTAAAGCGCAAGGGGAAGGCTCGCGTTCTAAACTGCATAATTACGCCCTTGCTAGCATCGATCCAACTAAAATTGTTTTCATTGGCAAATAGCAGACGAAAACGCAGTTCCCCTGAAAGCAATAATAACGACCTGAAACGAGCCCTCGAATAACAAGCGTCATCGTAACCAATGTGCCCCCACTAACGGTTAGGCGGACAAACAGTTAACCGAGTAACGCTTTACAATATAAAACTTGACCATATGGTCAACAAATCGTAATCTTGTTACTTTGATGTTAATCAGAGAGGCTAACATTGTAGTGGTTTACGAGTTGTCATAAAAATTGCTATATAAATGCGCTGTGAAAACTGACTTTTTCACCGTTCGCTGGTATCTTTCAGACAATCTCATATCTATCATTTCGGAGTAGTATGTCTGCCCCTCTCGTTATCGCTATCTCCGGTGCTTCTGGCTCGGGTAAATCACTGTTTACTGAAAATTTACTTAAAGAGTTTTCTGAAGACGGTAAACATGTACAAATACTTCGTGAAGATCACTATTATCGCGCTCAGGATCACCTACCGATGGAAGAGCGTGAAAAGAATAATTACGATCATCCTAAAGCATTTGAACATGAATTATTGGTTGAGCACTTGCACGCGCTTAAAAATTGGCAGTCTGTTGATTATCCTCACTACTGCTATAAAACGCACACTCGCTTAGCCCAAACCGAAAAGCTCATGTCAGCACCGGTTATCATTATCGAAGGCATTATGTTGTTGGCTAATCAAGAGTTACAGCCATTATTCGACATCAAGATTTTCGTTGATACTCCGTTGGATATTTGCTTGTTACGCCGTATGAAACGCGATATCGCGGAGCGTGGGCGCACAATTGAATCTGTTGCCAAACAATATGAAACCACCGTTAAGCCGATGTATCACCAGTTCATTGCGCCGAGTCGTTTCACAGCAGATGTGATTGTCACCCAAGGTGGAAAAAACCGCATTGCATTGGATGTCATTAAGTCTCATATCCAGCAAACATTGCTTTAATAATAATAACAACGACTTAAAAAATAATTGAGGAATTAGAATGGTCAGCTTGATCGGCATTGCAGTTCTGTTCATTCTTGCGATACTGCTCTCTGCGCATCGCAAATCGATAAACTGGCGCACCGTGGGTGGTGCATTTGCCATTCAAGCGCTAATTGGCGCGCTCGTTCTTTATTTCCCGCCTGGGAAAGATTTTCTGTTAGGCCTCACCGTCTATGTGAAGAATATTATCGAATACAGCCAGCAAGGCATAGATTTCATATTCGGCCAATTGGGGAATAAGTCCCTCGGCTTTATCTTTGCGTTTAACGTACTGCCAGTCATTGTATTTTTCTCTTCATTAATCTCGGTGTTATATCACATCGGTATCATGTCTTGGATTATTCGCTTAATTGGCGGCTTCTTACAGTTTGCGTTAAAAACAAGTCGCCCCGAGTCCATGTCGGCTGCGGCGAATATATTTGTGGGTCAAACCGAAGCACCTCTTGTCGTTAAACCTTTCATACCGCACATGACCCGTTCAGAACTATTCGCCATCATGGTAGGCGGCTTGGCTTCTATTGCTGGTTCAGTCATGGCGGGGTATGCCGGTATGGGCGTTGAAATTAAATATTTGTTAGCGGCCAGTTTTATGGCAGCGCCCGGTGGTTTGCTAATGGCTAAAATCATCATGCCTGAGACCCAAGAAGTTAAAAACGAACTAACCGAGATCAATAACGAAGAAGATAAATACGCTAACATCTTTGACGCAGCGGCCAGTGGGGCCGCGTCAGGAATGCAGCTCGCATTAAATGTTGGTGCTATGTTACTCGCCTTTATTGCGCTTATTGCCTTGCTCAATGGCTTAATTGGGTGGGTTGGTGCGTTAGCTGGATTCGAGAACTTAAGCTTCGAAGTTATTCTAGGTTATGTATTTCAACCTCTTGCTTGGGCTTTAGGGGTGCCGTGGGACGAAGCTAATCTAGCCGGCAGTTTTATCGGACAAAAAATGGTAGTTAACGAGTTTGTTGCCTACGTAGATTTTTTAAAGTATCAAGCGGATTTATCTCCGGGAACCCAAGCGATTGTTATTTTCTCATTATGTGGCTTTGCTAATTTTTCATCCATCGCGATACTTATGGGTGGCATTGGTGCACTTGCTCCTGGCAGACGCAAAGAAATAGCACAATTAGGGTTAAAAGCGGTTTTAGCGGCGACGTTAGCGAACCTAATGAGTGCCGCATTAGCAGGCTTATATTTAAGCTTGTAAACCAACAAGAACAAAAGGAATGAATGCCAAGGTGGGCAATCCATTCACACAACACGACTGACAGGAAAGAATATTATGCAATTGCTCGCCGTCGACTATAAAGCGCCAGACGCGGACAAAAAGTTCGTTGAATCATTACGTCAAACTGGATTCGGTGTTCTTAAAAATCATCCGATTGAACAATCATCGGTGACCAGTATCTATGAGAACTGGCAGGCCTTTTTCAATACCTGTCTCTTATACACATCTCCGAGCCCACGAGACCGAGGCTGATCT
>OJCB01000779.1_pt1 | contig 11560 bp, 6 predicted proteins | sample 1591501 | NCBI WGS metagenome assembly OJCB01 (sample SAMN05416813, study PRJEB24817) | seawater metagenome | isolation source: Sea water | place: Canada:Atlantic | collected 2013-07 | reverse complement strand
CGAGATCAGCCTCGGTCTCGTGGGCTCGGAGATGTGTATAAGAGACAGATGTAGGTGGGGGCCTCAGTAGGAATGCTCAATTCTGCGGAGGTGAACGAGACGATCCGGTCGGCCTTGTCCCCACTGCCGATGCAACAACGACGCGTCTCCAGATCCCAGTCACCGCTCGGCATGGAAATCGCATCCCCGGCATCGAGATCATCGATCCAAAAGAACCCGTGATCCGTGGCGATCACGACCCGCTGATAATCGGCTTCCTCCGCGAGTTTTCGGATCAGGCGAATGATGGCCTGGACCTCCCGGACCTGGTTGGATTTCGAATAGTCGCTCTGGCTCTCACCCTGATGATCGATCTCCTGGCTACGCACCACCAGCAGATCGCAATCCTTCAGACTTTTCACGAGGTTTGCCGTCTTTGCCTTGGTCGCGAAACCTTTGATGAGATCCTCCAGCTTTCGCATGTCGCAACGATCACCGTAAAAGGAACGAATCACTTCCAGGCGTTCGTTGGGTCCCTTGATTTCCTTGCCATCGATAAAGGGTGCTGCTTTCCCTCCCTTGCCATTTTGAATCTTCAGCTTCGTATCCGCCTGCGGCAGGAGCGAGGCCATGCCGAAACGCGTCACGCACGGGAGCAAGGCACAGGCAGGCTTAATTTCAGTGCGGAAATACTTGGCCAGTTCCTGATCGAGCTGAGCACCGAACTCGTAGCGCAAGCCATCGACGAGGATGTAGACCACCCGTTCGTTTCGTTCGAGGGCGGGCCCCACGGCACGGTCGAAGGTGCACGTATTTCGATCCACACCTTGAAATGGCCACCCCTCTGCTGTGATAGTTTGAAACAAACGATCCTGCACTTCGTTGATGAGAGCTCGGTATTCCTTCCGCGCCGACTCGATGACCTCGGCCACTTCATCGAAGTCATAGCCCGCTTCGCTGACCGCTTGTTCGAGGAGCCGCTGCGTGGTGTCGATCTCGACGAATCGTTCCAGGTAAAATTCAGTGAGCGCTTTCCCGGATTTTGCCGTGTCCTTCAGGTTGAGCCTCACCGACTCGGCCTTCCTGAGGAGGCGATAGGCATAGCGGGCGATCGTCCAGAGGAGTTGGCGCTCTTCGTGGTTAGCCCATAGTGAATGGATGCGTCCTTCGAGAATCGTTCCGGCCGCCTCCCAGTCCGGCTTTGCCACCTCCTGTGAAAACCGGGCGAGAAAGCTGCGTTCTTCAAAAGCGAAAGTATCCCGATCACCGAATTCGTGGATACTGGCACAGGCGTCCGCCAGATCGAGCTTCTCCGATACCGCCACGGCTTCAAGCGCATAGACATCCTGGTAGGCTGACTCCCGCAAACGATCGCAGAGACTGTTGATCAGCGTAATGTAAACAGGATCGGCTTTCGGCACCGTTTGCAACTCTTCCGGCAACTCACCAGGGAGATCGGCAGAAAACTCGCTGAACAGGACGAACTGCCACAGCCTGTCCCGGAGGGTGTCAGGCTTGCTTGCATTCCCGTTCACCGCGTATCCCAGGGCATTCTGGGCGAGAGCACGGAATTCGGAGGACCAGCCCTTGTCCTTTTCCAGCTCTTCCCGCTGGCCATCGGTGGGGCAGAGAAACCCGAGGAAGACTTCTTTTACATTGTCGGTTCCAAAGATGGATTGCAGGCGCGGTGCCTGCACCCCACCGGTGCGAAGCGAGTCGACCATGTCGAAAGTAGGCTCCGTTCCATTTGCAAACAGTTGCTCGATCTCATCGACCCGGTCGGGCAGATAGTTGCGGCAGATCTCATGAAAGTCGTCGCCTGCCCCCTTGGGAAACTCCGCTCCGGCAATCGCAAAAGCGCGAAAAGGATCCGCGATTTCGTTGGCCTTGGTCTTCGGGTTGGGATTCCGGGTGTAGAGGACGAAGGATTTTTCACCCGTCTCGTCCGCTCCCAGTTCTTGAAAGCATTTCCACGCATCGGCCCTCGCCCCGAGAGGAGATGTTGACGCATCGACGACCGTGCAATGATCGCCCCCCAAGTCCCGGGCCACCTCAGAATAGCGGCCCTCAGGATCGTAGATGACCAGTGCCCGCCGCTTGGCGAGCCGCTTGCCAAAAAATTCGTCGCGGATGAAATCGTGGAGAGTCATTGCGAATCAGCTTGGAAAAGATTGTTTCGGAGCCTCCAAATCTCACGCAACTTGGCCACATACTCTTTCTGAATTTTCTCAAACTCCTCGAAGGTCCATCGGTCCTCATTGGCGAGACGCGTAGTCAGCTGAAAAGGACTCGATCCATCTTTGCCGAGGAAATACTTATCCTTTTTCGTCGCGAATTCAAAATTGCGGGCAGCCGAGTTCTGCTTTCGGTTCAGTAGGGCAAGATTCGCGAGTCGGTGAACATTTTGCTCACGCACTTCCTGGTCTGGCCACCACTGCATCCACTCGCCCCCCTCTATCGGGTTCTGAGGAAGGATGTGCTCCACACTGGTGTAGGGTAGATTGTAATTCGCCTCGCCCGAGGACAGAGCCTCGTCGAGCCGGAGCATGATAGGGAGTCTCTTCGCAGCAGGTGAAACCTGATAGATATTTCCATCGAGGACTCGGACCACATCGTCCTGCTCCTCTCCAGACAGCTGCAAGGGCGAATCATCTGCGTAAAGATCCCCGCCCTCTTCCATCACCTTCATCAGGGCGGCGTAACGCTCGATGCGGTGATTCACTGTGAATCGCAGGAGCCACAAGCCCATAGCGAGACGCTCCAAGTCTTTGAAGAATCGCAGAAGGCTATCCAGATCGTCGTGATTCTGAGACAGGAAAAGTAGCGCAGGGGGCATCCAGTCCCGATCCCGAATTCGACGCAAATAGCCAAACAACCGATTCAGCTTCGAGGCATCGAGTGAACTCTCGTAGGCCGAACCATTAATTTCACGAAGGGCATCACTGTAAGGAATCAACTCCTTATCAATAAACTCCTTCGGGTGAGTCTTGGCTTTCACTTGTGCGCGAAATTCATTCAGAATCGTGCCCCGAGCCTTTTTCTTCCCGTGAATCATTCGAATATAGGAGAACAGCTCAGCAAAGTTCTCCGTCCCCAGGTTTTCCTCCGACTCCTCCCATTTATTCGTGTAAACAGACTGTTCGGATTCCGAAATAGCACCGACGATCTCTGCCTTCAGAATGTCGGCCACCGAGAGATCCATGCCTCGGTCATTCAGCACGGAGAATATGCGAAAAGCGGAGTCGAGATCCGGAGTCGAAACGATGATGATGAAGGTGTGTTGAACGATATACCGTGCAAGGTTGGCCCTCTCTTCTTCGGTCAATTCTTCAAGGCGTTCATAGAGAAGGATGGCGTTCCTGCGCAGCCGGGCCTGGGGATCCGGAAGTTTGTCCTGGTTGGCCTTGAGATCGTCGATTCCCTCCGCCTTGAGAATCTTGTCGCGGAAGAATTCGCTGTCCCGCTTGCGTAGCGTCAATCGGAATCGATCCTTGGTTCCCTTGTATTCGTTGCCTTCCTCCAACAACATCTCTGTCACTGCCTTAACGCCTTTCTCGGGAAGAAGAAATCTAAGTGCTGACAGGAGCAGTGAAAGAGTAGTCAGTCGTTGCTGTCCATCGATGACCTCGGACTCACTCTCGTTTTCCTTCTTGATCAGGACGATGCTTCCCAGAAAATACGGCGTCACGTCCGCCCCCTTCAAACTCTCCTTCTGCGCGATCACAAGATCATCGATCAACTCATTCGCCTGATCTGTCTCCCAAGAATAGGGGCGCTGGTAGGGGGGGATCGTAAACGCGTATTTGTCGCTGAACACGTCGCCTATGGTTTCTTCGTGGCCGTTGATTCTTCCCATGGTAAATTTGTGATTGGATTAAAGTATTGTTAGTTGAGGCTTCGTTTAAGATCAGAAAACCAGTTTCCCGACTCCCGGTGAATGATTCTTCGGACCTCGTGACGATGCATATTGAGAAGGTCGGACTTGGTCAGGCGGGAGAGCTTGCGCCAGTCGCCACGGATCACGTAGATCGCGTTGCCCACCCAGGGACATTCGAGAACCGCCCGGCTGGCTCGGTGAAAGAGAAACACAAAGTAGCCATCGAACTCGTCCTTCCCCTGGTAGACTTCGTCTGGGTGAAGGGTGGCAATTTTCTCCAGGCGTGAGGCATCGAGCTGTTTGGTAGGGTAGCGACGTTGGATCGCCTCGACGCTGCGAGAGACCCGGGGCCAGATCGATTCCCCTCCCGGGAGAATCACCCAGTTAATCTCTTGAACGACGGGTAGATCGCTACCGCTTGTCTGGATCTCTTCGATTTGTTTTCGGAGGCGGGCGATCGCGTTCTTCTTGATCAGGTGTGCATTCTTCCTCCCGGCAATGAGTCTCCCGAGTTTGACCCGCTTTCGCAGATCATCGATATGTTCATCCCAATAGTGTTGCAGCTCTTTGATACGACGCTGCTTTTCCTGCCATTCCCGAAAAACAGTCTGGGATCGAGGCACCAGTTTGCCCTTAGTATTGCGCCGTTTGGGCGGGGCCGGGAGATTTTTTGGTCGTTCAGGAATATGATCGAGGGCCTGCTTTTCCTGCTCCTCAGTGAACCAGGGGATCTCCTGATCAAGCCGCCACAATACCCCGTCAAGAATATCGAGATCCGGGGATAAGACCTCGGGACGCCATCGCCCGTTGGGATCCTTTCCCTGCAGACAACAATCGGCATAGTCGCGGATATCAGCGAAGTCAGACATCTCCGGCTCGCGACCGAGCCAGCGCGATTCCTCAGCATCATCATCGGGAAACAGCTTCGATACCGGAACCGGACCATAGTATGGATTCGGCACACTCATCCTTTGTCTTTCTCCAGCGGATTAACGAGCAGTCGTCCCTCTTTCATCGCTTTTTCGACTTCCTCCTCATCGGGCTTCCGGGGTTTCCATTTGCCTTTGTCGTCTTCCTCCCAGAAGAGATCTTCAACGTCGTGAGCAATCGCGATGCTGCGGTCGGTGCGGCAGGTGTCGAGGACACGCCCGGGCCAGATCGTGTAGGCGAGATGCGCCCAGTCGTAATCGCCATTTTCGAGTGTCTCCCAGCACTTCTTCAGCTTGTTTCGCCACGTGGTGAGACGAAAGAGTTTCCAGAGCGGAGCGGCGGTGATCATGACGCCGTCGTTCAGGTTTGGCTTCCAAGGGAGGTGCGCGATGCGGAGCAGTTCGTCGCGGAAGGCGTTCAATTCACCGATGAACATTTCGAGCTGCTCCCACTCCTTCTGTTCCTTGGCGCTGCGGTCGTCTGCCTTATCGCTAAGGGATTGGAAACGAGCGGTCACTTCCTCGATCTTCGGTTCGACGAAGTCGGAGACGCTGGCGAAGAGGGTCTGGTCGGTGAGGCGGTGATAGTAGAGCCACAAGGTGTAGCTGCCGGATTCGGTGGAAAGCGGCCAGTAGATGGGGGCTTGGCGACGGCTTTTGCTGTAGCGGGAGAGGTGGTCTTTGAAGAACTTGCCGCCCGCTTTGCTCTCGGCGAAATAGTCGCGCAGGGTGCGGACACCGAGGATCTCGCATGACTCCTGCTCGATCGCTTCGACCCGATCTTTCCAGATGACGGTCAGTGCTTCGCGGACGCGGGAGACGATGTCTTCGTCGTGGCCTTCATCATCGACGAGAATGCCAGGCCAAGTGATGCGTAGTGGGTAGTCGTCGCGGACGTCTGAGGGTTCAGCGGGTAGACCCTCGTCGTTCTGAAGCATGCCAGGAGGGCAAACGGGCAGTGGGTCGAAGGGATCAGGGAGTTCATGCGGTTGCCTGTCGCCCGTGGCGCAACGGATGTCCCAACGACCGAAAACGGCACCTACTAGCCAACTTAAAAAAGCATTTCCTGCCCGTTCCCGCTCGAATAGTTGACGGAACTCTTCTCTGTCTAAATCGAAGTCTATGCTCGCATCATCAATGGCTTGGGTGGAAAGCTCCAATATTGATGCTGTCGAACGCTCAACTCTAGAATGAAGTTGATTTATCGATTCCCTCTGAAGGGAAATCTCTAGTTCGGTTTGTCGAATACACTCTTCCAATGAGGTGCCAGGAAGGCCAATTAACGGCCGGGTTGAAAAAAAAGTCGTTTCGTCAAATTGAAGAATTGAAGGAACTACTCTAACAGCTGCATCCGAACATTCACCGAGTTCATTTGGAAGATCACCATCCGGAAATGGGATTCGTTTGATCACACCTACTTCAAATTGAGGATTCATCTCAATTGAGCCCAGCATCGCCTTTGTAAGCATCGAGACGGCTGATGCACTGAAATACCCTAAAGCGCTCGTCGCCGATCCTATTGGAAAAATGCTCTGACCCCCCACGCTGAAGATCATGCCTGGTGGGTAGTAGCGGGGTGCGAATCGCTTAGTGCGACGAGGAAAAACGAGACCAGCAAGGCCATAGTTACTCTCACTCTTAACGTTCCTGGATGCTGACCCGTAACGCATGCGATTGAACTCCTTGACCTCCCTCCCATCTGCTTCCCAATTTACGACAGTGGAATAATCGTCGAAATATGGCGCGAAACGCTCACCCTTTACATAAGGGACCCAGTTGGTGGCAGCCTCCTTGGCCCGATCATAGTTAGTCAATCGTTGTGGGGCAACCTCTATTCGCAGGCGACAGAACCGATAATCATCTGTCGTTCCTAGACCTTGGACGACACTTCCGGATGTAGGTGAAAATGCCGGAAGCTTTCGAAATGTCTTGAGAAAGTCTGCGTGTAGCCAATAGGGAAATGGGAAGCCAGGAATCGAGCGGAAAACGTGCAATTTGATGATTCGAAGCCCTTCAACATCACCGAACGCGCTGTCAAAGTCCCTATCTGTTGCCGATGCAAAAAACGTAGAAGGCGATTGTGACGCATCTGTCCCTTTTTGGGCAACGTATGCCGTAGTTTCAACCATCGCGCCATCTAGAACACCAAGTCCCAGATCAATCACTAGACAAAGCAAGCTGCGTTCTCCGAAAAGATCTTCCCGCCAGTCCTGATAGGCAATTGTAAAGAGAGGTATTCGTGTGCTTATCACCCCGTGTCGCCCGTTCGATGCCAAGAGTTGAATTCCGCGATCAACAAATGCGGGGGCTAAATCGAATTGAGCCGAACAATAAGAGCGCTTGAGCAATTCGAACATTGGGCGAGGAGGATCCCCAAACGGCGGATTCATCACCACCGCATCATACCGCTTCCGACACAGATCAATGAACGCGAACCCGCGCGCCGCATCTTCCGCAAACAGTCTCCGCTGATACGATCCCTCCCCCGCCCCTTCGGCATACCGCTCCAGCAGCCTATAAATCTCCTCCTCGGCCTGATCAAAAAATTCCACCGCCGAGACCGCCGCCAAATCCTCCAACGTGAACTCTCCCAAGGCCAGCTCCTGCTGCACCCCGGTCCGCTGGTCACTCGCCGCCAATTCCGCCGCCGAAAACATTTCCCCCTCGGCCTTGCCGATCTTTTCCCAAGCTTCCCGGGCTTCGCGAACGATCGTAGAGACCTCTTCCTCGATCTTGAGCAGCGATCCCGCCTCCCCGGCCAGTTCCATCTTTGCAAAGGTGGTCCGCACCATGTGGGCGATGACGGGATGCAGTTCCTTCGTGAAGGCGGCCAACTGCTGCTCATCCCCCGGCATCGGTTCGGCACAGACGATGTTCGAACGCTCCACGACGGGCCGATCTCCCGGGCGAACGCTCTGTCCCTTCCACGAACGCTGCGCCCGCAACCAGAGTGACAACCCGGCGATCTGCGCCGCCCGGGGATCGATGTCGACCCCGTGGATATTGTGCTCGATGATGAGCCGGGGCACCTGCCGCTGAAAGTCCTCGAAGGATTCGAAATCGCCCTCAGGCAACAGCCCTCGATTCCAAGCCTCCTCGTAAATCGTCTCGTAAAGATCAAACGCATAGAGCCCGAAGTGCATCGATCCGCAAGCAGGATCGAGCAGGCGAATCTCGCGAGGATCTTTGAACGGTCGCGGCGGGACAAAGACGGGTTTGTTGAGAAGCTCCTCCTGGCTCAGTTCCTGGATCTTCAGCGCCGCAGTGTTGATCCGGGCGAGCCGACAGAAATGGGTCCAGAGCGCGCCCCAAGTCTCGTCGTCACTATTCTTCGGGTCTTCGTTGGCGACGAAGTCGGCCAGGGCCGCCCAGACCACCGCCAGCTTCTCGAGATCGTCATTCGAGAGATCTTCCCGGATTGCTTCCACGATGTCCTTCAGCCGACGATCCTTGCGAGGATCGAAATCGTCGTCGTCCAGGATTTCGGGGAAGGTGGAATCGGGCAGGGCGAGCGCCACGAGACGACCCTCGGCCTTCGCCTCGACATCGAGCTGCGAGAGGTCGCTGGCCCAAGCCTGCTCGACCCATTCGGGCAAGGCCGACTCCAGCCTTTCCTCCCCGAGAAACGCCAGGCTGTCCGCCAGCTTTTCCCGAGAAGAGATCAGGCGATCCAATTCCGTAGGAGATACCGGATCGCAGGCTTCCGCCTTCGCCGCGATCACCCAGGCTTCCCACACCTGCCGGGCCGCCCGGGCGTAATCCTCGTTATTGAAAATGAGGCCTTCACGGATGATGCCGCGCTGGATGGAAAAGAGCAGCAGCCACTGATCCAACAGGGTTGCGTCCTCGACCTGACCCTGTTCGATCGCCCGCTCGCCCCGTTCCCGCACATAGTCGTGCACATCTCCGAGGCGCATCTTCTCAGCAACGATGTAGCCATCGATGGCGAGCGCAACGGCGGTGATCTCTTCCCAGCCGGCTTCGAATTCCGCAGCGGCGAAATTTCCCTGACGGACTTCTTTGACCCAATCGCCGCATTCTTCTGAGACATACTCCTCAGCATCGAGCATGAAGATCTCGTGCGGTCGCCGAACTAGGTATTCACACTGATCCAAGAGGCGGGTCTCTCCCCGGCACATCTCATACCAGATCCGCCCGAGGGTGTTGTCAGTCAGGAACTGGACGACGTAACGCGGGGTGAAGAACTGGTTCCGCACCGCCAGCTCCCGGGAATTGCGCGGAGCCGCTGAGGCTTTGCGCATCGCGGTGCGTTCCTCCTTGCTGTTCCAATACTGGTAAACCCAGCCAATCGTTTCGTCCTCGCCCCAGAGATGATTGACCTCATCGCTGTTGAGCAGATCCAGGAGATCGAGCAAGGCCCGCTCCCGCGGAAAGATGAGTCCCTGCGGTGAAAACCGATCAAAGAGTGGGGCCAGGTCGAGCGTCAGCTCGTCGAAAAGACAGAAGAGATAGCTGCGGTAGCGATCGAAGCGGTCCCCCATGTCGGTGCCAGCCGTTTGCTCGTAGAGCTGGAATCCGTCGGAGTCCATCCCGCCGCTGATACAGGCCGGGAGGATATCCCGCTCCTCCGCCATCCGCAAAGCCGCGAGCCGATTGACGACCGTGAAAGCCTGCTCCAGCACAAGCCGCTGCACCGCCCGAGCCCGGACTACCTTTTCAGATCCGCTCCCCGAATCCGTGGCCGCATAGTGCGCGATGAGATCCCGAAGAACTTGCGCCTTTTCCTGTCCCGCTGCGTCGAGATCGAGATCGTCGATGGACGCGATCTCCCCCGTGGGCTGAATCCCGTAATACTCCTGCAACTGCGCCGTGATCTCACCCCCGAGTTTGTCGTAGGTGCCGCAGAGTAGTTTGCGGCATTGCTCGACAGCGGAGCGCAGCTTGTTGCGGGTATCGGTATCAAAGGCCATGCGTGAAAGTCAGAAAGAGGAAGCGGCGAAGTAGATCAGGATTCGGGAGTCGAATCGGAGGGGTTCGGTTGGGGGCGCTTGACCTTGCCGGTAAACAAGAGATAAACACCTAAGGCGATGACGCCGACAATGAAGATGGCGATGAAGACTAGGGTCCAATTCACGTGCGGAGCAATATCGCTGATGGCCGCAGTCGGTAGGGACATGGCTCCGTCAATAAAGGGCTCAGGATTGTCGATGAACGCAGCCAGCGCCGCCCCTACTACGAGAGCCCCTTTGTTTTTCCAGATAAAGTCGGCTGCTTTGTCGCCATAACGCCCCACGACATCCAGTAGTTTTCCGCTCTGCTGACCGGGCACGATGACACCATCGTCAACAAGGTTCACCAAATGACGACCTTGAGCAGGCCCCACCGCATTCAGCGCCTTCACCCCGGATTCACCCGTCTGCTCAATGAGTGGTGTGGCGATTCCTTTGTGCTTCATGACCGCCTCGGCTCCTTCATCTCCGTATTTCACAAAGATCGCCATGCCCTTCGGCTTTGCGACAACCCAGACTGCTTCATCCCCGTGTCGGGCCATCAGCTTCACCACCCCTACACTGTGCTCACCGGCATCAGCAATGACATCAAACGCTCGCGGTCCGACTTTGCGAATCGCAGTGACGCCATCGTCTCCGTAGCGAGTCGAAATCTGGACCACCTTTTTGGTCATGGTCTCGACCGATTCCCCAGCAGCTTCTTTTCCGAATTTTTTGAGGACAAACTCGGCCACTTCCCGGGCGGCGGCTCCTTTCTGTGCGGCTGCATTCGAAGCTCCAAGCACAAACAGGATCGGTAGGATATAAAAGTATGGTTTCATGTCAGGTGTTGCTTGGGTCAAGGATGTCATCCATGGCATCACGACGGCTCTTGGATTGCAGTCCTGCGATTGTTTCCAGCTCCTGCCGGACTCCAGCGACGGCCTCGTCCGTGTCGGTCGCAGGGGCTCCGTCGATAATGAGCCTTTCCAGTTTTGTCAGCTCGAACTGAATCGTTTGGGTGAGATCACCCTCGGGATCTCTGAAGTAGTCGATTGCCCAGCCGAGGACAGAATCAATGATGAGAGCAAAGAGAAAACTTAGTCCTAGTGTATATGGACTAGCGGCGGCTCCAGTTGCAAGGATGCCCACGGAAAGACCCATTCTTGTTGCGATCGATGTAGCGACCCGGACGAGAACTTTTGCCGCGATTGATGACGCGATCGAGGAACCTATGAGAGTAGCAGTCTCAACTCCCACTTCACCATAGGCCTTCATCGCGGAACGCTCGAAATTATGCTCGATGGATGTTAGGGTCTTGCTCTTGAAACGATTCAAATCCATCTCTGAATCGAGAAGTTCGATCGGCACGTCTTCTCGAACCGCAGTGAGGAACTGGTTGTTCACAGCACCACCATCACGAGCGACAAAATCCTCAACCGCATTTTGAATCGTCTTCTCTAGTGCCTTGGAGGTGAAGACATGATTGGCAAACTGTTCCTCGACGAAAGTCCTGTGCTCGGTTTCCTCTTTCCAGAACTGGGCCTTGTCTTTGATCAATTTCCACTTCGAGCCCCAGCCCAGCATTTCCTTGGAGAATGCAGGAACGCCCCTCTTGGCCTTATTGAAAAACTTCTCAATATCCTTTACCCGCGTCTCGATGTGGCCCGCTGTCGATTGGTCGCTTTTCGTAAGGTGCTGGCCCACCTTCTTGCGGGCCTTCTTGAGCGCCAGTTTTCGGGCTTGTCTCTCGGCCTCAAGCTCAACTTCTTCTGTCTCTTATACGCATCTCCGAGCCCACGAGACCGAGGCTGATCTCGTATGCC
>OJCB01000776.1_pt1 | contig 11572 bp, 12 predicted proteins | sample 1591501 | NCBI WGS metagenome assembly OJCB01 (sample SAMN05416813, study PRJEB24817) | seawater metagenome | isolation source: Sea water | place: Canada:Atlantic | collected 2013-07 | reverse complement strand
CTACACTATCCTCTTCGTCGGCAGCGTCAGATGTGTATAAGAGACAGATCTATATGTTGTTGATGAAATTATGTAACTTGAAAAACTAGCGGCTGATAATATTCAGGTATTTCAGAGAACTGAGGATAGTCACTTGGGTTGCTGATTATAGTCGTTTCGCCAACTTGGATTTGGTTTGGGTAATGAATGTGGCCATGTAGCCATGCATTAGGCTGATATTTTTCAATCATCCAATCCAAATGACTGGCATAGCATGCAGAGATGAGATCCTTTCTTTCAAACACAGGCAAACACTGTAATGAAGGAGCGTGATGGGTGACGACAACTTTTTTACCATCATAGTCCTTAGCTAATTCTGCTTGGATAAATGCCTTATCAGCCTCATGCCATATTGAAGATGTAGTTGGGGTGAAGGCAGGTGAAAAGAGTTTATCTACCAACCGGATGTTGTCGTAATCATTAAAATTAAAGGCAGCATGGCTTAAAACTCGGTTTTTACTGTTGAGGCCAAATAACTCAAAATCAGTCCATAGTGTGGCTCCAATGAACAAGGTGCCCGCAATTTCAACTGATTCACCATTCAACACATGAACATTGGTGCCTTCTATTTCGTCAAGAATCTTATCCATGACAGGTCTATCATGAGTTTGATAAAACTCATGATTACCCAAGACATACACGACCGGTATATCTAATATGCGACTTTGACGAATCGCATAGCGCACACCATATTCCTGAACATCTATGTCTCCAGCCATGACCAGAGCGTCGACTTCTCGGTTTAGCTTAATGTCAGGGATGGCGTTGCCTGAATCTCTCAATAACTCATTATGCAAATCACTAATGAGTGCAATTTTTGTCATTGTAATTTCATACCTCGATGGAAATAAGATAGATGGAGTCAGGAATGATGAGATCTAACAACTGAAGTCGAGCTTAATGGCTAGTGAGGGATTAAGCCAGCATCAGAGGGTATGTCTTGCTTAAAATTACTACGCAAGGAATTGAATAAAAACGTTAACCACAAATCTGACCATTTTCAGTATTTATCTACACGGTTCCCATTTTTTATTTGCGAACCATCTTGTTTGCTCTTTGCCTTGTTACCAACGACTTGTTACAGAATGCTAATCAACAGTTATTGCTAGAAGGAGGTGTTATTCGGACGAGCGTGGTTTTCGCGTAAACAGAAAGACAAAGACACAACCGATGCATAGGCCGCTGGCAAGGGCTGTGTGCTGAAATAAGGGAATCACCAGTAGCATTGGCACTAACGCTATAATAACGGCTAACATAGTGCTCTGTATGCGTCTAAACAATGATTCTTTGTTTTCGCCAAATACTGCCCTGATCATGCGACTACCAATGACGGCGTAGACATAGACAACGTAGACGATAAATGGTGACGCAAATATACCGACAACAAACTCAAACATGGTGCGTGTTCCTCATCAAGTCGGTGACTTAGTTCAGCGTGTTGGCTTGTTGGTAATCAGAAAAAAACTCTTCGGCAAAGAACACGAGATCTTCGAACAATTCCTCTTGGCTATCAATATTATTTGCATAGCGACCCCAGACAAAGCCTTTTGTAGAGTGCTTGTGGCCGTTGGCAAAATAGAAAAGTTGCCGGTTGAAATCTAGATACAAAAGATAGGCATCAGCGTGCTTTTCTACTCTTACAAATAACTGTGCATCGTCTCTCGAACTGAGTCTGATACCAGCATGACAAGCCAGATTTTCAATGCGTTTTTGTACATCTTGCAAACTAATATCATCTGGTTCGATGGTATAGACGATATTGATGGAAGTCGGGTTATCTATTTCCAAGCCCGTATTTGCATATGCAAAGTTGGAGAAACTGACAATGAAAAACACGGATAAAAAAAAGAAGGGATGGATTGGTTTCATAGGATGACAGGCTAATGTTTGGTTGCCTTAATGTAGCAAAAACCTGAGTGAATAAAAATAAGCAGGTCTTTGCCATCGAGCGAAAAATCATATTTTGTTCATTGGGTGACCAATCAAGCAAACACGAGCGACGGCAAGGACAAATAGGCTTGTTTTATTTCAGTACCCGGCTATGCAGTCGGGATTTTGATTGGTTGCCACCCTCATATTTAGCATCACGGACAAATTTGATCACCGTTGCCAGCATATCAAGGACGCCATAACAATCATTGGGCTCTGGAGCATATGTGCTGTGACCAATACTGACGGTGGCATAGCGTCCGGTAGGTGATTGTGGATGAAACAGTTTTAATGACGCAATCGCTTTGTGTAAACGTGTTGCCAATAGAGTCGATTGGCGATAACTCATGTGTGATGAAATAGCCATTACCTGCTTGCGGTTAAAGCGGGCTATAAAGTCCGTTTCGCGATGAAACTGTTTCCGAATGGCCTCAAAAATTTGCTCGAAACAAACCGATTTATTTTCCATTCGGGAAAATTTATCGACATCAATAATAAATATTGAAATCGCAAAATCTTCTTCGACCGCTTTGCGCCACTGATTGATAAGGGTTTGAAGCAAGGTAGTTTGATCGATAACAATGCCATCGTTGTCTTGGCTGGTATTTATTTTTGTATCCATAGCCGCTTCATTGAAACTAAAAAAAGTCGGGCTTTTGACGACCCGACAATTTGATTTTACTTGTTTTTATGATCGCGTTGATAGTAATAGTTGGTAGCTTCAACAAACCCGTCGATACTGCCACAATCAAACCGCTGACCTTTGAACTTGACCGCTAAAACACGTTTTTCTTGGGCTAAAGCACGAATGGCATCGGTGATCTGAACTTCGCCATTGGTACCCGGTTCGGTGTTGCGGATATAGTCGAAAATATCAGGTGTTAGTACATAGCGCCCAATAATACCCAGCTGGCTGGGTGCATCTTCCGGTTTGGGCTTTTCTACCATGTCGGTGATTTCGTAGACGCCATCTTCAATTTCATTGCCTGAAATCACGCCATAACTGCTGATGTTGTCGCCCGGGACTTCTTCAATCGCAATGACACTACAGTTATAACGCTCATACATTTCAACAAGCTGGCCTAGCGCACGTTTACTGTCAGTGTGTTCTGGGTGAGAGCACAAATCATCGGCCAAAATAACCGCAAATGGTTCGTCACCGATGATGGGTTCGCCTGTCAAAATGGCATGACCTAAACCTAACATGGCGCGTTGACGAATAAAGATAAAGTCACAATCATCCATGACTTTACGAATATCATCCAGCAGGTTTTCTTTGCTGGAACCACGAATTTCTTCTTCGAGTTCGTAGCTGGTGTCGAAATGATCGGCAATGGCACGTTTACCGCGGCCGGTAATAAAGCCTGCTTCACTGACGCCTGCTTCAATCGCTTCTTCAACACCGTATTGGATCAACGGCTTGTTGACGATGGGTAGCATTTCTTTCGGCATTGCCTTGGTCGCTGGCAAGAAGCGTGTTCCGTAACCTGCTACAGGAAACAGGCATTTACGAATGGGTTTAGCGTTTTGCATTTATCTTTCCTTTTTTAGCCAAACTGTAACAGCGCATTATGAAGCTACTATGACAGATTGGGTTAACCATTAGTAATCCACAAGACTTGGTAAGGGGCTACGCTGACCGTTTCAGCAGATTCATCGAAAATATGGCCACTTATCAAGTCCCACCAGCGGTCAGTGACGACCAGATTTAGCTCTGCAATTCTCAGAGGCTGGGGCGTGTCACTGACATTGTAGATACAGAAGATACTCTGTCTTCTATCCATGCTCTGACGCCAGAAGCCAAACAAGTGTTCCCCCATGTGCAAGGTGAATTGAGTCGCATTGGGATGAAAAGCACGTTGCTGCTGGCGCAGATGAATCAACTTTTTCAGCAGACTGGATACTTTGTGATGTTGCGTATCCGGATCAGCGAGTTTGTTTTGTAATGTGTCGTAATCCCACTCATGGCGGTTGATGCCACGGTTTTGTTCGGTTCTTGCCCGTTTTTCAAGATCATTACTGGTGGCAAAAAGGCTGTGTATATAGATGCCGGGAATACCTTCCAATGCCAACATGATCGCATGAGCACAGATAAATCGGTCGATATTCCAGTCGTCCTTGCCTTGTGTGGTGCCCTGTAGAGCATCAAATAATGAGATATTGATTTCGTAGGGTTTTTTGACGCCGTTATCACCAGCGCGCCATGAAATCTGGCCACCAAAATGTTGCATGGTATTGATGAGTGAGGCAATTTCAGCTTCGGATAATAAGCCCTCAGCAGGTCGAAGCCCGATACCATCGTGTGACGCAATGAAATTAAAATAAGCCGTCCCGTTCTGGGCGGGAGGCATGCTCATCAACCATTGTTTCAAATAGGTGCAGTTTCCGGTGACCATGGTATTAACAAGGAGAGGAGGCAGAGAGAAATTATAGATGCAGTGTGCTTCGTTGGCATTACCGAAATAACTCAAGTTTTCGCGGTTAGGAATATTGGTTTCGGTAATGATGACGGCATCAGGTTGAGCATGTTGAATCAGACTACGCATGAGTCTGACTACTTCGTGCGTTTCGGGTAAGTTTAAGCAATTACTGCCTGCTCTTTTCCATAGAAAAGCAACGGCATCAAGTCTGAAAATGCGTATGCCTTTGTCGAGGTAAAAGCGCACAATGTTGATGAACTCTTTTAATACGTCGGGATTACGGAAATCAAAATCCACTTGCGTATGACTAAAAGTGCACCAGACATACTTGGTGCCATCTTCGGTTTCCGTTTCTCTTAATAATGGGCTGGTGCGGGGTCTGACAACTTGGCTTATAGGGACATTCTGTGGAGCAGTAAAAAAGTAATCATGTCCCGGTCCTTCACCTTTAACAAAATTGTTAAACCATTCACTACTGCTGGAACCGTGATTAATAACCAGATCGGCCATCAGTCTATAATCTTGGGCAATATGCTCAATATCTTTCCAGTCACCGAGTTTCTCATTCACCTCGTAATAATCCATGACGGCAAAACCATCATCGGAACAATAAGGGAAAAAGGGCAAGATATGAACACTGTTAATAAAATCCCGAATATGCTCATTTAAAAAATGATGCAAGGTTTTCAGCGGCGCCTCATTTTGCCGCTGAACACTGTTGCCATAGGTGATTAACACCATATCGTGCTGATCCCAGTTATTTTTATGTGGGATCACCTCATGAAACGTGTCATTGAGATGCATAATGCTGATGATTTCATCAGCAAGCTGTTGTAATGGTTCTTCAGGTGATACGTCAGAATAAATAGCCTGAAGGTGATACAAAACTGTCTCATTGATCTGTTTCAGCTGCATGTCATTAGGCGTCATAAAGGGGTCCTTAGGCAGAAAATTCCTGATAGTCAGCTTCAACGGCTTCATAGAGTCGTTCAAAAATGTCGGGTAGAGCGCTTTGCACGCGGCTCCAGCTAGGCGTAAATGGCGTTTCCATGGGGTTTTCTAAGAACATTTGGCCTGCATCCATAATATTTTTAGCAAACATTTCCACCGATTCTTCTTCTTGATGGATATCAAATTTGAGGCCATTCATCGCCGCATCATTACGATAGGTTTCAACGAAGTCGAGGGCAATACGATAATAACTTGCTTTCAATGTACGGAACGATTCGGTTGAGAACGTCGTGCCTTTAGTTGCCAGCTTGCGAAACAGCGACTTAGCAATATCAATCGACATTTTGGACAGACCGGCTTGTTGATCATCTAATGACAGCTCTTGGTGTTTGTGGTCGTACACATCAGCTACATCAACCTGACACAGGCGGTTATTAGCATAGTTGCGGTGCATTTCTGATAAAACACCAATCTCAAGTCCCCAATCGCTAGGGATACGCAGATCGGTTAATACATCACGTCGGAACGAAAATTCGCCAGCCAATGGGTAGCGGAAACTGTCCATATAATCCAGATACTGGTGATTATCGACAACTGACTTCAATGCTCGGATTAATGGTGTGACTAATAAACGACTCACACGACCATTGAGTTTGCCACCGGCAACACGTGCGTAATAGCCCTTACAAAACTCATAGTTGAACATCGGATTAGCAACAGGATAGATGAGTCTCGCTAACAACTCACTGTTATAGGTCACAATATCGCAGTCGTGCAGGGCAATGGATTCAGCTTTTCCTGAGGCCAGAATATAACCCATGCAATACCAGACATTCCGGCCTTTACCCATTTCTCTCGGTGCCAGACCTAAAGCTTGAAGTTCAGCATCTATCGCTTTCAGGCGGGGGCCATCATTCCATAAAACGCGGTGATGTTGCGGTAACGTAGAAAAAAACTTCAATGCATGGCGATATTGTTCTTCGCTGGCGCGATCCAGGCCAATAACAATTTCTGACAGATAAGGCACCGCTTTCAGATGCTGGACAATATTGGGTAAGGCTTCACCTTCAAGTTCTGAAAACAAGGATGGCAACAATAAGCCCATCGGTCTTTGTTTGCTGAATTGCAGCAGGTCGCTTTCCAGATCAGCCAAGTGTCGATCGGTCAGGTTATGTAAAGTGGTAATAATCCCATTCTGGTAGAAATCAGCCATGATTGCCTCGGGGTAAGTTAGATGAATCGGAATGCAACGTTGCATCGATGATTTTATTCACACCTTCAGCCCAGCCTTTGGGTCCGGTGTGTGTGGAAATATAGAGATTGTGCTGGCGTTCAACGGGCGGTAAAGCATGCACTGGTGAGCGAATAATCAATGCATAATCAGCCTGTTCAAGCATCGCTAGATCATTCTGACTATCACCGATAGCCAAGGTGTGTAGCCGTGATTCTTGGCTATTGTCTTGGTAAATCTGTGTCAGCCACTCCAACGCGCGTCCTTTATCGCACTGCCCGGACACATGAATAAAACGTCCGCCTTCTAAAATCTGTGCGCCAAGTTGTTTTAGGTCATCAATAAACTGTTGCTTGATGTTACCGTTACCATGCCAGCAAACGGGTTCACCGTATTGGCGCCGTGCTGCACGCGCAGCAGCGTGGACGTTAAGGCCTGTCATGGCAATGATGCCGTCGATGCCGGCATCCGCAAATGTTTTGAATTGGTCTTGGTATTGGGGACGAACCTGCTCAATAAGTGACTGCCACAATTGACGGGGTTCGCAGAATTCTTTCACCCAATAGGCATCTTTGATAATCGTATCTTCCGGTTGCGCATCAAAATAACCGACAGGGATAAAAACAGCAGCGCCATTTTCAACAATAAAAGGGTGAGTGTTCTTAAGGCTATCTCGCAGTAGTTCGACTTCTGCTTGGGTTTTACTGGTAACGGGAATCACGGGGATGTTTTGCTGTTCCAAATGAGCCAATGTCGGAACAGCATCATCGAAGTGATAGTTGTGATGGTCTAACAAACTGCCATCCATATCAGTAAAGACCAGCCATTGTCCCTTTGGCTCGGTTTTTTGTTCCGCTTTGTGTGTTGTGAGCTTAATGATTTGCCTGTCTGGTGCTAGTTCGTACAGATAGTGAACGTGATCTGGCAAGGTCGTCAGGCAGCTTTCAGTAATACGCTGGTAGTGTTTGATGAATCGAGACAAAGCCTGCTTGTCCATCAGTTGCCCTTGGGTATTATCAGTCAGACTATCGTAGAGTTTGTTTTCTTGCTCCAGTCGCCAATTAAATACACAGTCAAAGGAGGGGGCTTTGAGCATGATCCAGATATCTATCAACTCAAATAACGAAGGGTAGAGCATCGCCAGTTGCTCATTCACATAACGACGCCAGCTGCCATCTTGATCTTCTTTAGATTCAAGATCATTCAACGGTTCAGTTAACGCGTTCTCTTGTTGTGCCTGAGCCCCCAAACACCAGCCTTCAAAAATGATGATATCTACCGCGTCGCCCACTGTTTCAAAGTGACTCTCGGCAAAGCGATCATCAGTGGCTTTGTTGAAACGTGGAATGCTTACCGGTAGTTGTTGTTGGGCAAGATCGCTCAGTGTTTTTCGTGCAAGAGCAATATCGTGAGTGCCAGGAACGCCGCGGGTAGCAAGCAGAGGATGAATATCTTCAGCGAGTTTCAGACGTTCCTGGCGGGTAAAGTAGAAGTCGTCGAGTGATAGCGACACCGCTTTGCAGTTAAAGTGCTGCTCCAATACATAGACCAATAGTGCGGCGAGGGTACTTTTCCCCGATCCCTGTGCACCATTGATACCGACAATTATCGGCTTCCCCGCACCTTTGTGGTGCAAAAATATATCTTCTGCCAGACCGCTAAACCACTGATCAGCGATTGCCTGATACGTCTGTGGTAGCTGATGCTGTTTGAGAAAACCGCTGATATCAATGTCCAGCATATCCGTGTCTCTTTGTTATCTTCAATTAGAATAAACAGGTCAACGCAATATTCGTACCGCTCAATTGTAATTCGCTAACATTTCGACATTTAAAGAATATGGAAAGTCCACCAGAAACTGGTTTATGAATGAAGACAGTCTTTATCCTGACAGCGATGAACCTCGATCGTCAGATGAGATAGCCGATCAAAATCAGCCAGCAGGTTTTTGTAATAGGCTGTTGGTTTTGGCATATCACTGATTATAGTAATGACAGCGGCATAGTGATGGGCGCTGATATGCCAGATATGAAGGTCAGCAATACGGTTATCCGCATCTTGTTCGATTCGGTCTTGAATTGCCTTTAGATAGGCTTTATCGATACTCCCATCTAATAAAACCGGACTGGTTTCTTTGATAAGACTGATCGCCCAAACGCTGATAATTACCGCACCAACAATACCCATAACGGGATCTAACCACAGCAGACCGGCATATTTGGCAGCAACTAATGCAGCAATAGCCAATATTGATGTCAGGGCATCAGCTAAAACATGTAGGTAGGCGGCTTTTAGGTTGTGGTCCTGATGGTGTTGTTGCGGGTCATGACTATGATGGTGGTGATCTTTTAGCAGTAAGGCACTGACCAGATTGACTGTTAAGCCAAGTATAGCGACAGCGATAGCAGCATTGAATTGAATCGGCTGTGGAGAGAAAAGACGTTCGACAGACTCAAGCGCCATCATCAGCGCCACCACTCCTAATGCTATCGCACTGGTGAAGCCACCTAGAACACTGACTTTACCAGTACCAAATGCAAACGCTGGGTTGTTGGCATGCTTGTTCGCATACTGGTAGGCATACAAAGTAATCAAAAAAGCAGCTACATGCGTAGCCATATGCCAGCCATCGGCCAGAAGTGCCATTGAGCCGAACACAGTGCCTGCGATCAGTTCAGCAATCATCGTCACCGTTGTAAGCAACAACACATAACGTGTTCGAGTTTCACCCCGTTTGTTAGTGATGACAAAATCGTGATCTTGCTGCCATTTCTCAATGCTGTGTCGATGCATATCAGACCTGAATTAGATTACAAACGATACTTACATGCTAGACGGTCTTTAAGGTTGCAGGCAAAAAAAAGGGGTGAACTTAAGTTCACCCCAAAGTCAGCACGTAGACAAGAGAGAAATTACAAACAACATGCAGCTGAAAAGATTGTTTGTATTATAGTTATTGCATCAGCTATGCCAACAATGAAAATGGTTTAAAAAACAATGGCTTGATGTTTTGTGTGAATGGGGCGGGGATGTGTTTTGCACAAATACAGTGCGTTATTACGTGACGTTGCACTAACTTAACTCGGTATCTGAAATACGGTTTAACCGTGTCATTAGAATGTTTTTATTCGGCAGGCTCGCCGCACCGCAGTTATCGCTGAGAGTATGGCAGGCAGCTTTGTTAGGTCAGAAAACCTGCCACCTCTTTCTTCACGCTTATTGAAAAACGTGCTGCTGTCTTCTGTCTTCGCCTTTTCTGTGTTCGTGTCTGGCGTAAATGTGTTCTTGAGCGATGCGAGTGTGCCTGCGATCTTCGCCAATACGTCGATCAGCGTAATGTTTATAGGTACATTGGCATCTGGACGCATCACAACCGGCGACAGGTAAAGACGTCACTTCATTGGCAAGAAATCGTTTACTGCCAAGTTGAATAACGGCATCACATGCATGAGAACAAGGTTGAATAGTGACAGCATGATAGCGGTTAGGTCCCGTTTCATCATCAATAGCGTCCTGGCTTCGACGCATTGCAGAACGACTTTTCTGCTCTGGCCAAAACCATATTGCCAGCAAAAATAGCGGGATAAGAAGAAGGTATAACCAATCATTCATTGCACGATACTCCTATTAGGGCGACTACCTGCGTAAATTGGAACAATCCTTATAACGAAGAGTATAACACCTGAGGTATTTTTTACGTCAAATCAACATCTTGTCGTTTTTAGGGGGCATGTCTCATCGCACTATTCTGACGTTATGACGCACTAATCGGCATTGGCTGACGATGATCGTCGATATGCACATAAACAATCAGTGCTGTAGCCACTTTGATGATCTGTTCTTGACCTGCCTGCCGACGTTCACTGAATACCTCAATACCGATGGTGACCGATGTGGTGCCAATTTGAACGTCGTGTGCATAAATACTGACAATGTCACTAACTAACACTGGGGCAAGAAACTGGAAATCTTTTACCGCGACAGTAACCACACGACCACCAGCCTTGCGACTGGCAATGATGCCACCAGCAATATCACATTGCGACATTAACCAGCCACCAAAAATATCGCCAGCTACGTTGACATCGTTGGGCCGCGCCATAATGCGTAAAATCGCATGCTCTTCAGGCAGTGTCTCCATTTAAACTCCTTACATAATGATTGTTTCAATCTGCCAGAAAATATATCAGCTACAAATAATACAGTCGTCCTTATAGTATTAAAGCAGGTATTGCCTTATCTGAGATGTTTGAATGATTTGAACAGTTATTTTGGGAGCTTAAGTTGTATAGTTGTTGTCAGCAATCATTTATCAAATATAAGAAGAGAACATAATGAATAAGTATGTAGCCATAGCCTGTTTATTGTTCACACACTCAGCCATCGTGCTGGCGGATGATAGAGAATGGTCCGTATTTGGAGGTAATAACTTACATCAACGGCATTCACCATTAACGCAAATTACACCCGATAACATTCAAAACCTGGCGCCGGCTTGGCAATTTAACACCGGTAATAAAGCGACATTTCAAGCAACGCCGATTGTGAAATCGGGGGTGATGTACGTGTCGTTACCATTCAATGACGTGGTGGCGTTGAACGCGAAGAGTGGTGAATTGATATGGCGTTACCAGCATGATCGGATTGAATCGCGGGAAATGTGTTGTGGTCCTGCCAATCGCGGTGTTGCGGTAACAGATGATCATGTTTTTATGGGCACCGTTGATGGTCGCTTAATTGCCTTGAATGTGAATACAGGGAAAAAAGCCTGGGATAAAGATGTCACGCAAGGTGACAGTGGTATACAAGAAGATGTTGCCTCCTTAGCAGGTGGCACAGAAGGTGGGGTCTCAGGCACCTCAGGTGTTGGTTTAAATATGGCACCGATGGTTTACAACGGTAATGTGATTATCGGTATCACTGGTGTTGGCTATGGCTTGCACTTAGACTCACCCTGTCTCTTATACACATCTCCGAGCCCACGAGACCGAGGCTGATCTCG
>OJCB01000774.1_pt1 | contig 11589 bp, 11 predicted proteins | sample 1591501 | NCBI WGS metagenome assembly OJCB01 (sample SAMN05416813, study PRJEB24817) | seawater metagenome | isolation source: Sea water | place: Canada:Atlantic | collected 2013-07 | reverse complement strand
TACACTATCCTCTTCGTCGGCAGCGTCAGATGTGTATAAGAGACAGGGCCACAACGTATTGACTCTGGTGTCGCACCATTAGACTTGGTTGCAGCCGGTAGACTAGATTTTGCCACCGCAGACTTTGACAAATTTCCATGCTTACGGCTTGCTTATCAGGCATTGGATGCTGGCGGCACCAGCACTGCGATTTTAAATGCGGCAAACGAAGTGGCTGTTGATGCTTTTTTGCAGCGCCAAATTAAGTTTACTGACATAGCGAAACTCATTGAAAAAGTACTTCATGATTTACCCGCCAATGAGGCAAGCTCTTTAGAACAAATTCTTGCTGATGATGCTGCAGCTAGAGTATTAGCTTCCGAGTTGGTGGCATAATGCAGTCATTGTTTTTCTTTCTCGTTGCACTGGCAATATTAATTGTTATTCATGAATATGGTCATTTCTGGGTGGCACGAAAATGTGGTGTCAAAGTCCTGCGATTTTCAGTTGGTTTTGGTAAACCGATATGGCGTAAAACAGGTAAAGACGGCACAGAATATGTATTAGCCCCAATTCCATTAGGTGGCTATGTAAAAATGCTTGATGAGCGAGAGGCTGATATCGCTGAATCAGAGCGTGCACAAGCCTTTAATCGACAATCGCTTAGCAAACGTATTGCTATTGTGGTAGCTGGTCCCGCTGCGAATTTATTGTTCGCTGTATTAGCATACTGGTTTTTATTTGTTACAGGCATACCAGGTATAAAACCTATTATTGGTGAGGTCACGCCTGCTTCCTATGCAGCAACATCGGGTCTTGTGGTGGGCGATGAAATTATACAAGTCGATGGGCGTCAGACACCGACATGGAATAGCGCATTCAAAGCGCTGTTACCAAAAGCCGAGAAGGGTGAAAGCGCTGAGGTTGTTGTTAAGTCAGGTGGTACTGAGTTGCTGTACACACTGAATGTGCCGCAAATCAGTATTGAGCAATCCGGCCAACTATTACAGCTATTAGGTATTACACCATTAAGACCACAATTAGCCCCTGTGATAGGCAAAACAGTTGCAGCTGGGCCTGCAGATCAGGCCGGATTAAAATCAGGCGATAGATTAATAACGGCTGATGGTGTTGAAATAGCTGACTGGACAGGTTGGGTTGAAAAAATTAAAAAAAGTGCGGGGCAGCACATTGCCATTACTTTTGAACGATCAGGAAAGCTAGAATCGCTGACGTTAAAACCTGAAGTTGCTGAGGATGGAACTGGCAGAATTGGTGCCGGCGTTGATACTGACTATAGCTCAATACCTGCCGATATGGTGTCTGAAATACGTTATGGACCGCTCGCTGCCAGCAAAGAAGCAGTTGTGCAAACGTGGGTATTTGCCAGCACCACATTAAAAAGCTTGTTCGGCATGTTGACGGGGCAGGTGTCAACGAAAAATCTTGGTGGACCTATCAGTATCGCTCAAATTGCTGGTAGCTCAGCTGAGCAGGGGCTTGTCACATTTGTCAGCTTTTTGGCAATGATTAGTATTACGTTGGGCGTACTAAATTTACTGCCTATTCCAATGTTGGATGGCGGTCATTTAGCCCTATTTTTGATTGAAGCTGTCAGAGGGAAGCCTATTTCTGAGCAAGCTCAGATAAACGGCCAGCGTATTGGGCTGTTTTTACTGCTGCTGCTTATGTTTACAGCCTTTTTCAATGACTTAACAAGACTGTTTGGATAATGCAGGCTTTGCAGGTACACTTACATTTTCGTCGACGGATCGTTAGTACTAATAACAATGAATAAACTACTGCAAATATTGGTTTTACTCTGTGCAACCTCAGTAGCTTGGGCTGAGAATTTTGTTATCGAAGATATCAGAGTTGAAGGCTTGCAACGTATTTCTGCAGGTACTGTTTTTAACTATCTCCCTGTAAAAGTCGGCGATGAAATGACCGATAATGATGCTCGAGGCATCATTAGGGCGTTATATAAATCCAAATACTTTAATGATGTACAACTTGAACAACAAGACAATGTGCTTGTTATCCAAGTGCAGGAGCGACCAGCCATTTCCAGTATCGAATTGGTTGGTAACAAAGATATGGATTCAGGCGAGTTGCTTAAGTCGCTGCGTGAAATAGGCTTTGGCGAAGGCCAAGTGTTTGAGCAAGCGATGCTGGAGCGCGTTGAGCTTGAATTGGAACGCCAATATTTCAGTCGCGGTAAATACGGTGTTGCCATTGAATCTGAAGTAACCCCCTTATCGCGTAATCGCGTGGCTATCCGAATTACTATGGCAGAAGGCGTGGTTGCAACCATCAGTGAGATTAATATTGTCGGTAATGACTCATTCGAGCAGGATGAACTCACGACTGAGTTCCAGACAACAACGGGCACGTTGCTGTCATTTATCACCAAAGATAATCAATACTCACGTCAAAAACTGTCTGCTGATTTAGAAACCTTACGATCTTTCTACCTCGATCGTGGTTTCGTTGATTTCACAGTGGAATCAACACAAGTCTCCATTAGTGATGATAAAAAGAACATGTTTATCACCATTAATATCAGTGAAGGTGATAAATACAAAATCAATGAAGTGCGGATTGCTGGCAACTTGATTGTGCCGGAGGAAGAGTTATTTAAATTGGTGACGATTCCCAAAAACTCGGTATTTTCACGAAAAGCGATCACCCAAAGTACTGAAAACTTGACGGACCGTTTGGGTAACGATGGTTATGCCTTCGCCAACGTTAATGCGGTTCCGGATATTAATCGTGAAGAAAACGAAGTTAACCTGACTTTCTTTGTGGATCCAGGACGTCGAGCCTATGTCAGACGGATTAACATTTCAGGTAACAGTAAATCGCGTGATGAAGTATTGCGTCGAGAGTTTCGTCAGCAAGAGTCAGCATGGATCTCTACCGAAAAAGTTGAACAGTCGAAAGCGCGCGTGTCACGCTTAGGCTACTTTGAAAATGTAAATGTAGAAACTATCCCTGTTGCTGGTGTTCAGGATCAAGTCGATCTGGATTTCAGCGTGTCGGAAACCCCATCGGGTAGTTTGTCTGCTGGTGTTGGTTTTTCGCAATCTGACGGTATTATTTTTAACGCCAATGTCACCCAAAAGAACTTTTTAGGTAGTGGTAAGCACATCCGTTTTGGTTTCAATAACAGTAGTATCAACACCGTCTATAGCTTTGGTTATACCAATCCATTTGTAACGGTTGATGGCATTAGTCAGGGCTTTAATGCTTATTATCGCAAAACAGATGCTGATGAAGCCAATATCGCGCGTTATACACTAGATGCCTTCGGTGGCGATATTACCTTTGGCGTACCGATTTCAGAAGATAACCGTATAAATCTTGGCTTGGGGTATGAACACACCACCGTAGATTTACCAAGCCGTGCCAGTGATCGTATTACTCGCTATGAGGAATACATAGAGCGCGAAGGTGATACGTTTGATACAGTAACCCTCAACTTGGGTTGGTCAAGTGACAGTCGGGATAACGCCTTGTTACCAACCAGTGGTATGAGTCAAAGCGTCAATGCTGAAGTGGCGGTTCCTGGTCCATCATTGCAGTTTTATAAGTTGCGCTATAAGTTGAACGCCTATCGACCCATTAGTGACTCTCTGACTTTTGCCGTTCGTGGTGAGTTTGGTTATGGTGAAGCTTATGGTGATACGGAAGAATTTCCGTTCTTCCAAAACTTCTTTGCAGGTGGTATCCGAAGCGTGCGTGGTTTCCAGGCCAACACGTTGGGGGTAAGAGAAGAAACACTTGATGGTGATGATGAACCGTTAGGTGGTAACTTGCTGGTGACAGGTGGTGCAGAGGTCATATTCCCAGTACCCTTTATGGACAAAACACTGAAATCATTCCGCCTGAGCGCCTTTACGGATTTTGGTAACGTTTATGGTGTCGACCAGGATTTTGATGCTGGTCTACTGCGCTACTCAGCTGGTTTGTCAGCCATCTGGATTTCGCCTTTTGGCGCGATGAGTTTCAGTATTGCCTCTCCTATCAAAAAAGAAGATGGGGATGAAACTGAGGCATTCCAATTCTCGTTAGGATCGACGTTTTAATTAACAACTGGAGTTTAGTGTGAAGAAAATGAAGTTTATCTGGCTTTTGTGTGCAATGTTCATTGCAGCACCTATGAGCTATGCGGCTGATTTGAAAATAGGCGTAGTAAATGCCGGTGCTGTATTGGATAAGTCGCCTCAGAAAGCGGCAGCCTTAGCGCGTCTTGAGAAAGAATTTGCATCGCGTAGTCAGTCGTTAGAATCGAAACATAAAGCATTACGCGCAGCACAAGAGAAACTAAATAAAGATGGCGCTATTTTAAGCGCTGATCAGCGTCGCGATCGAGAACGCGACATCCTAAGTGATCAACGTGAACTTCAACGTTTGCAAGATGAATATAGTGAAGACCTGTCCATTCGTCGTAACGAAGAATTACGAAAGTTAGAGAAAGACATTGCTGAAACGATTATTGATCTAGCAAAAAAAGAGTCGTTTGACATGATTCTCTATCAAGGCGTGATTTTTGCCAGTGATAAAGTGGATCTGACTGACAAAGTCTTACAAATGTTGAAAGCCAAAAATTAGAGTAAACGAGTGAGTTTGACATTAGCTCAGATCGCTGAGGCGATTGATGGTCACCTGATTGGTGATTCAGATTATTTGATCGAGGGTGTGGGTACGCTTGCTACGGCAACACAGCAACAAATTAGCTTCCTCGCCAACAGTAAGTATAAAAAATTTCTGAAAGATACCCATGCTGGAGCGGTAATAGTTGCTTCCGGCATGGGCGAAGAACTCACCACAAATGTGATTGAAGCAAAGGATCCATATGTTGCTTATGCTAAAGCGGCGACTTTATTGTATCCGGAGTCTTTAGCTGAAAGCACAATACATGCTTCGGCCTGGATAGACCCTGCTGCTACTGTTGCCGATAATGTCAGTATTGGGCCGCACGTTTCCATCGGAAAAGGTGCTGTCATCAAGTCTGGGGTTCATATCGGCGCAGGCAGTGTGATCGAACAAGATGTTTATATCGGCGAAGACAGTCGAATTAAATCAAATGTTACCCTGTGCCGTCAGATTCAGATAGGTCAACGCGTTATTATTCATCCAGGTGTCGTGATCGGCGCTGATGGATTTGGCATAGCGAACGACAACGGCGTTTGGATAAAAGTCCCGCAGGTAGGCCGTGTCATTATCGGTGATGATGTCGAGATTGGCGCCAATACAACCATTGATCGCGGCGCAATTGAAGACACCGTTATCCATCATGGCGTCAAGCTGGACAATCAAATTCAGATTGGTCACAACGTCATTATCGGTGAGCATACAGTCATTGCAGGATGCGTCGGCATTGCCGGCAGTACACAAATTGGTAAACATTGTGCAATTGGTGGGGGTACCGGTATCGGCGGCCATTTGGAAATAGCCGATGGTGTACAGCTGACTGGTATGACCATGGTGACTAAATCTATTACCGAAGCCGGTGTTTTTTCGTCTGGTATTCCGGTTGAGCCAACTAAACAGTGGCATAAGAATGTCGTTCGTTATCGTCAAATGGATAAACTATTTGAACGAGTAAAGCTGTTGGAAAAACAATTTAAAGACTGATATCAGCTTACTGAGGCTTTACCAGGATGGTGACTCAAAGTAAGATTACTGATCTTTTATTACAAACAATGTCCAAGGGATTTCAGCTTGAATACGATTGACATACACGAAATTCAACGCTTATTACCACATCGATACCCTTTTTTACTGATCGATAGAGTGATCGAGTTTACGCCGGGTGAGCATCTTGTCGGTATCAAAAACGTCACCTTCAACGAGCCACATTTTACGGGACATTTTCCGCAAAGAGTAATCATGCCTGGTGTTCTGATTTTGGAATCCCTAGCACAGGCTACTGGTCTACTGGCGTTTAAAACTGTTGCTTCAGTTCGTTCAGATGATGCTTTGTATTATCTTGCTGGTATCGACAATGCGCGTTTTAAGAAACCGGTTGAGCCTGGCGACCAATTGAAGCTGGAAGTGAAGCTGGTTAAAAATAAACGAAACCTCTGGAAATTTAGTGGTGAGGCCAGTGTTGATGGTGAGGTTGTTGTCAGCGCTGATATTATGTGTGTTAACCAAGAAATGCCAAAGTGATACATCAAACTGCCATAATCGATCCTACTGCTGTTATCGCCGATGATGTGATTATCGGACCTTACACAACTGTTGGTGCAGATGTGGAAATTGGTGCAGGCTGTGAGATTAAATCTCATGTTGTCATCAATGGCCCTACCAAAATTGGTAAAAATAACCGCATCTTCCAGTTTTCTTCAATTGGTGAAGAGCCGCAAGATAAAAAATTTCATGGTGAGCCTACACGGTTAGAAATCGGTGATAACAATCTTATCCGTGAATCTGTCACTATCAACCGAGGTACAGTACAAGGCGGTGGTATCACGCGCATAGGCAGCAATAACTGGATTATGGCTTATGTTCATATTGCACACGACTGTTTAATTGGTAACGATAATATTTTTGCTAATAATGCGTCGTTAGCCGGTCATGTAATCGTGGATGATTTTGTTATCTTGGGTGGCTTTACCTTAGTGAGTCAATTTAATTATCTTGGATCACATTCGTTCAGTGCGATGGGCAGTGTTATTTCCCGAAATGTTCCCCCCTATGTATTAGTGTCCGGCCATATGGCTAAACCTGTAGGGGTTAATGTTGAAGGCCTACGTCGTCGTCAATTCAATGATACCCAGATCAAAAATATCCGCCAGGCTTATAAAGTTATCTATCGTTCTGGTTTTCGACTTGAAGAAGCGCAACAGCGTGTACAGGATATCAAACAAGATACTGATGAATTGTCGGTGTTAACTGCCTTTCTGGCGAATCAAGAAGGCGGCATTATCCGCTAGCGAATGCTAGCGGACGGCCACGTTAAATACTGTTTAATCGTTATTTGGTGTTGAATTGATTTTGTGAATGCTTAAATCTGCACCTTGATACTCTTCTTCTTGTGTCAGGCGGAGTCCCATCAGCATTTTGATGACACCATAAACGATATAACCACCGGCGAAAGCAATCACAATACCTAGGCTTGTACCAATAAGCTGTGAAATAAAGCTAACACCACCAAGGCCACCTAGCGTCACTTGGCCAAAGATACCAGCAGCAATACCTCCCCATACACCACACAAGCCATGTAAAGGCCAAACCCCTAATACATCGTCAATTTTCCATTTGTTTTGTGCCAAAGTGAAGGTATAAACGAATAAACCTCCAGCAATTAAACCGGTTGCTAATGCACCAAGAGGGTGCATAACATCTGAGCCAGCACAGATAGCGACAAGTCCCGCTAAGGGACCGTTATGAACGAAGCCTGGATCATTTCGGCCAACTAAACAAGCAGCAAGAATACCGCCAACCATCGCCATCAATGAGTTGACTGCAACAAGACCGCTAATGCCATCAATCTCTTGTGCTGACATGACATTAAAGCCAAACCAGCCGACACTCAGGATCCAAGCACCTAAAGCAAGGAAGGGAATATTTGATGGTGGGTGTGCGTAGATTTCGCCTTTCTTTCCATAACGGCCATGACGAGGGCCTAAGTGCAACACTGCGGCCAATGCAATCCAGCCACCAACGGCATGAACCACGATAGAGCCTGCAAAATCATGAAATCCAGCGCCAAACTGAGTTGCTAACCAATCCTGAATGCCATAGGCGCCATTCCAGGTTATGCCTTCAAAGAATGGGTAAACAAATCCTGCAATAAGGAAGGTTGCAATCAATTGCGGATTAAAGCGTGCGCGTTCAGCGATACCACCTGAGACAATAGCCGGAATGGCAGCAGCAAACGTCAGCAAGAAAAAGAACTTCACTAGCGCATAGCCGTTGCTCTCTGTGAGCACAGGCGCAGACTCAAAAAAGTTGAGACTGTAGGCAATACCGTAGCCGATAAAGAAATAAGCAATGCTAGACACCGCAAAATCGACAATGATTTTGACCAAAGCATTAACCTGATTCTTTTTGCGTACGGTGCCAACTTCGAGAAATGCAAAGCCAGCATGCATGGCAAGTACCATGATGGCCCCGAGTAGTATAAATAAAACATCTGTTGCGTTTTGCACAATCTTGTCCTTTTTTATTTTGACGTAAAGCACCAAAATAGCAAAAGTTGCACCAAAATAGACTGACCTGTAAAAACAATAAGTTATCGAGGCCATGATCTTTACTTGTGCATAAAGCCGCTTCTGAATGGTGCGTTTGGTTGTTTTGTGGCACCAAGACGGTGCGTTAGTGAATAACGCTATACAGATGATCCACAAACGGCGGATAAAAACGTATAATCAAGCGTTTTGAAAAACATTTTGACTTAGCAGCATTCAATCACAAGGAGAGCGCATGGACATCTATGCATCCGATGAGGAAAAAGCAGAAGAGATTAAACAATGGTGGCGTGATAACGGCCGCTCAGTAATTGCCGGAATTGTGATCGGTGCTGTTGCCGTCTTTGGCGGTCGTTATTGGCTGAATCACCAGCAAGTTCAATCAGAGAATGCGTCGATTATTTATCAGCAATCAACTGCGTACCTCAGCCAAAATGATGCTGATGCGGCACAAGCGGCTTCTCAGGAATTGATGCAAAATTATGCATCGACACCTTATGCGGTATTTGCTGCGATGCAAATGGCTGAGTCAGCAGCGAAATCAGGCGAATTATCAGCAGCCGAAGACTACCTATATTGGGTTATCGAGAATGCTGAACTAAACAGCCATAAAGAATTGGCAACACTGAGACTGGCACGATTGAAGTTCAGCCAAGGCGATAATAGTGCAGCGTTAGACATGGTCGCTTCAAGTGAATCAACGGCATTCCGTTCTTTATTCGCTGAGCTGGAAGGTGACATTAAATTAGCCATGGGTGACAAGTCAGCGGCTTATGCCGCGTATCAAACTGCCGTGTTGTCACTGGCAGCGGGTGAACCACGCCAACGGTTATTACAAATGAAAATGGATGATGTGGCATCTCATGAAGGTTAATCAAATATTCCGTACAGCCATTGTCAGTGGCCTTGTTCTACTGAGTGGTTGTAGTGCTGTTGAGTACTTATTTGTAGAGGAGGTCTATGAGGCACCTCCAACTGAATTAACAGAGTTTACTAATGAGTTTCAGCCACAAGTGATTTGGGATGCCAGTGCCGGTGATGGTGCAGGCGAGACTAAAAACGACTTAAGCGTATTCTGGCTTAACGGGAAGATATTTGCTGTTGACTATGAAGGCGAAGTAAGTGCATTCAATGCAGAAACAGGCCGACGTGTCTGGGAAACAGAGCTGGATGTGCCTGTTATTGCCGGCATTGGTGGTGGTATGGATTTGGTCATTGTTGGCACGCAAAAAGGTCAGCTCATTGCGCTTAATGAAACTGATGGCGAAGAACGCTGGCGTGCACGCTTGACGAGTGAAGTCTTAGCACCACCGACGACCGATGGTGGTATGGTCGTGAGCAGAACGGCTGATGGTCGTGTAACAGCTGTCTCAGCGGATAGTGGTGAAGTGCAATGGTCATATCAACGTGCAGTGCCTTTGTTGAGTTTACGCGGTGCCGGTGCACCGGTAATTGCAGGTGATAATGTTATTGCTGGATACGATAACGGTAAATTAGTCGCACTTTCACTTAGCGATGGCAAAGTCGTTTGGGAGAAAAGTGTTGCCGTGCCGCGTGGACGTACCGAGTTAGATCGCTTGGTAGACATTGATGCCGATCCTGTTGTTAAGAATGACAACGTCTACGTAGTCACCTATCAGGGAAATGTGTCGGGACTAGATTTAGCCAGTGGTCAGGTTTTGTGGTCACGTGAGATGTCTTCACAAATCGGTCTTGATGCTGCTTATGGTGAAGCCGTTTACATTAGCGATGATGAAGGCTATGTGTGGGCGGTACAAGATGGTAGTGGTGACGCTTTATGGCGACAAACGCGCTTGTTGCGACGTCAATTATCTGCTCCTGCAATCGTTGGCGACTACGTTGTGGTTGGTGACCTAGAAGGCTATGTGCATTGGCTGGCTCGCAACGATGGGCGCTTTGTTGCGCGTCAACAAATTAGTGATGCTGCGATTCGTAGCAAGCCATTAGTAAAAGATGGTGTGGTTTACATTACTGCCTTAGATGGCAGTATCAGTGCGGTGAGAGTGCCATAAATTGAAACCTGTTATTGCATTGGTAGGACGCCCAAATGTCGGTAAATCGACGATTTTTAATCGCCTGACGCGCAGTCGTGATGCGCTTGTTGCTGATTATGCGGGTCTGACACGTGATCGTATCTATGGAACAGTCAGAGAAGAGAACTTAGATTTTATTCTGATCGATACTGGCGGCTTGACGGATCAAACTGACAATATGTCAGACTTGATGCGTAAACAAGCAAAGTTAGCGATTGATGAAGCTGATCTGGTGCTGTTTATTGTTGATGGCCGGGCTGGGCTGATGCCTTCAGATACCGATGTCGCTCAACAATTACGTAGTGATGGCAAACCCGTACGTCTGGTTATCAACAAAACAGAAGGCGAACAACGAGAAATGGTTGCTGCAGATTTCTATTCACTTGGCCTCGGTGAGCCGCAAGTGATTTCAGCAACACAAGGTCGTGGCTTTACCGAATTGTTAGAAGAGATCAAAGTCTGTCTGCCGCAAGCAGAAGTCATCTTTGAGGAAGAAGATGAAGCGACAGATGATAGACCGGATGACATTCGCCTAGCGGTACTTGGCCGCCCTAATGTGGGTAAGTCGACCCTGATAAACCGGCTGTTAGGTGAAGAGCGGGTCGTTGCATTCGACGAACCGGGCACGACACGTGACAGTATTCATATTCCGTTTGAAAAAGATGGTGTAAGTTACACCTTGATCGATACGGCGGGTGTTCGTAGACGTTCAAAAGTATCAGAGAAACTGGAAAAATTCAGTGTTCTGAAAACCCTGCAAGCTTTGGAAGACGCCAACGTTGCTTTGCTAGTACTGGATGCGCATGAAGGTATTGTTGAACAGGATTTGCACCTTGCCGGGCTTATTCTTGAAAGCGGTAGAGCCGTGGTTTTGGCTGTGAATAAATGGGATGGGCTGGAGAAGAGTGAACGGGAGTGGGTGGCAACCAATATTGAGCGTCGCTTACCTTTTATGAATTTTGCTAAAACCCACTTTATTTCTGCATTGCATGGCAGTGGTGTGGGCTTATTGCTGAAAACAGTTCGACAAGCCTATCAGTCAGCGATGACTAAAGTGCCCACCTCGCGACTCACCCGAGTGTTGGAAGATGCCGTATCGGATCACCAACCACCGTTGGTGAGGGGACGCCGCATTAAATTTCGCTATGCACACTTGGGTGGGAAAAATCCACCGCGCATTATTATCCACGGTAATCAAACTGATGCGACACCAAATAGTTATAAACGTTATTTGGAAAACTACTTCAGAGACGTGTTAAAGCTACAAGGCACGCCAGTGATGATTGAATTTAAAACCAGTGATAATCCCTGTCTCTTATACACATCTCCGAGCCCACGAGACCGAGGCTGATCTC
>OJCB01000773.1_pt1 | contig 11594 bp, 10 predicted proteins | sample 1591501 | NCBI WGS metagenome assembly OJCB01 (sample SAMN05416813, study PRJEB24817) | seawater metagenome | isolation source: Sea water | place: Canada:Atlantic | collected 2013-07 | reverse complement strand
TCCTCTTCGTCGGCAGCGTCAGATGTGTATAAGAGACAGGTGTTACTTAGCGCTGGTAGCTTGACAAATATTGCCCAGTGGTTGCAGAAGTACCCTGAAGATATGCCGAAAGTGTCGCGCTTGGTCATGATGGGCGGCGGCTTTGACGCCCCGGGGAACATCATAGTGCCTGGTTTTACCGGCGATCACCCCAACAAAAAAGCAGAGTGGAATATTTATGTGGATGCCGTTGCAGCAGACATCGTATTTGCATCGTCTTTGCCGGTAGAAGTTGTGGGGTTAGATTTAACTAACCAAGTAATGGTCACGCCTGAATACGCAAAGCGTTTCAAGTCTGAGGTGAAAACACCAGCCGCTGAATTTTGGGATAAAGTGCTAGATGATAACGACTGGTTCATCGAGTCAAACGAGTATTACTTTTGGGATGTGTTAGCGGCGCTTGTGGTGGTTGAGCCAGAGTTGTGCCAAGGTGAAATGCAATCAGTTTGGGTTGAGCATAATAAAGTTTCATCTGGAGACAAATGGGCAGACACGAGTATACCTAACGTGACTGAAGCAGGCATTGCGCGTTCTCACTATGACCCTGCTACGTTCGGGATCACCCGTATTGGTGGTGATAATCCTGCGGTTAAAATATGTCGTCATACCCAGCCACAAAGAGCGTTTGATGCACTTATTGAAATTTTGAATATCCAAGACTCGTCGAATAATAAGACGATATAAGCGATAAACGTGTTTAGGCATAAAGATATACACTCTGGGGTGTCAACACAATCTTATGCCTAAAACACTTATTCGGGTTTCAAGTCAGCTGCCACATACCTAATTAAAATCAGGTATGTCTTTGGCCAGCTTTTCAGCCAATGGTAGGGATATAGACACCGAGCTTAAGGTATTCTGACGGCTTAAATCCATTGGCTGTGCGGTGGTTTGTTTTTTGAAAAAGCCTTTATCACGCAATTTGAAAACGCGGGTAACCGTGGGCAGTAAGCTGTTTTCTGCTAACCATAGCAGGCCAGCGGTCACAGGCCCACCGGCGACCAAACCTAGGCCTAAAAAGCCGATGCTTAAGGCCACTTTTTTTATGCCGCCATCCTGTTCGTCGTTTTCAAAATGTGCCGACAAGGCTTTAGAGTATTTTAACGAAACCTCTTCAACTAATTTAGCGTTGGCTTGGCCTGCAAAAAACTGATCCATCACATCTTGATATTCTTTTTGCACGGCGGCGACGTCACTGAATGGGTCGACCAACTCTTTCCATAATTGTGGGCGGTCAAACGAAAGCTTTTGCGGTATTTGAATTGAAGGGATATCGACTAATTCAGATTCAGTTGGTTGACCAAGTTGAATTAAATCTGCGAATGCTCGGCTATAGCGCGTCTCAACCAGTATTTTACGTTGGCTAAATTGCGCACTTAAACATACCGCAAAATTATAGTGATAGGCTTCTGTTGCTAAGCCCATTAGCTCATTTAGTTTTGCTTTGCCTTGTGGCTCATTACCGACAACCTCAATGCAAGCTTGCTCCCAGCGGGTGCGCGTCGCTTCTTTGTCGGTCTTATTTTTCGCTGTGTAAAGGTCAAATACTCGCTGAAAATCATCGTTAGATACGGCTGTCATGCCCAGCGTGTCGACCTGTAAATCACGGCTGCGCCCGAGCATATTGTCGAACCCATGACTGATGTGTTTCTTTGGCCAAGGGATAAAATTTTCGATGCGCTGTAAACCTGGCTCCCACTGCTTAAGCATGCGCTGTAAATCAGGCCATTCAGCACTTTTTTGCAAGGCTTGAAAGCTGTCTACGCCCTGAGCGGCCATTTTCTCGGCTACGTCTAAAAGTGAGCCGCTACGTGACATTACCTGTACAAAGTTTGCTTCTATTAAAGCTTTTAGCGGAGAGGATGTTGGGTTAAGCAATGCTTGGCGAGCAAACGGGTGATTAAGTAAATAACCATCGTTGATAATGATCTTTTCGCCCAGCAGGGCTTTACGGATCAGCATCTGGTTAAACTGCTGTAGGCCTATTTCTATGTTCCACGGATAACGCTGCACCACATCATCTAAGGTGCCTAAATAAGTTAATGCTTGTTGCACAGTAAATCGACTCAGTTGGGAAAAGTAAAATTGAGTATAACCTTACTAGTTACTGATTTTTATGCCTTTTTTAATTGTTTTTCAACAATGGAAATTGTTAATAAACCGATTACTCTTGCTCATTTGTATTGCCGACAACCAAGTCAAGTAGCGCCATTAGCTCAGTCATGTGTTTTGGGGCTAGTTGTGGAAATTGGCACAAGACTTTACTCGGAATATCCGTGGCTTCCAGCTTCATCGTTTGGCCCGCCTCACTGAGCTTAATTACCCGTTTACGTTTGTCTTGTTCGTCTTTGATGATACTCAACAGATTTTTGTCAGCCATTTTTTTCAAAATTTGCGTCATCGCGCCGCCATCGATAGCTGTACGCTCGATAAGCTCAGCAATGCTGATATTGTCTTTCTCCCATAAGGCCATCATCACCACATATTGCGGGTAAGTCAGGTTCAACGCGCGCAAAGGCTCACGATAGGCTCGGGCGATATTGTTCGATGCCATGTATAGCCGATGACAAAGTTGATTTTTTAGCTGTAAATTTTCAAACGACATAAAATACCTCGGCAAATATTTTAATTTGCATGCAAATTATTTGCAAAGCTTAATTTTCCCGTCTATTATTTTGCATGCAAAATAAATTCAGTGCTAAATTTCGATAAGCACTAATGACGGAGAATCTTATGAACGTATTAAAAAATGTTGCCTACACAGCGAAAGCCACCGCTACAGGCGGGCGCGAAGGTACAGCAAAATCTGCCGATGGTCGCTTAGAGGTAAAACTGTCCACCCCTAAAGGGTTAGGTGGTGATGACGGGCAGGGCACAAACCCAGAGCAGCTATTTGCAGCGGGTTACGCAGCATGTTTTATTGGCGCGCTTAAAGTGGTTGCTGGCCAAACAAACATTGCCCTACCTAGTGATGTGTACATCAATTCAGAAGTGTCTATTGGTGGCATTGAACACGGCTTCGGTATCGCCGTTAAACTGGCTGTATCAGTAGGAGACATGGACAAAACCCAAGCCCAGGCATTAGTCGAAAAAGCCCATCAAGTATGCCCCTACTCAAATGCAACTCGTGGCAATATTGAAGTAGATATCTCAGTTATCTAAGACGTTAGCAGTCACAACAAAAAGCCAGCTTTAGTAAGCTGGCTTTGCACATAGTTAATATCAATTAGTCTTTGTGCGCCTCTGGTTTGTCATCAAACTTTAGGTTAGGCGCCAGCCAAATGCTGCCAAGAATAAACACAGTCACAGGTAATAAAAACCATAGGCCTTGCATAAACATCTTCCTTTTCAGCTATTCAAGTCACGCTGCATTTCCTATCCAGATTAATGCGGATTAGCCTAACTATTAGGCCAGTTGATTGTGTATTAACAGCTATAACGATTTGCATTTGCCTGAACCTTGCACGAATAATGCGCTATCACTCCATTTAAACCGTCGGAAATTTGTGATCATAAAACACCAAGACAAAATTGCTTCAGCGCAGGTGATCCAACGCCAGTTTGAGGCCTTGGGCTACATTTGCAGCCAGTCAGTCGCCACCGCTATTTATCTGGCCTGTCATTTACAAAAGCCGATTTTGATAGAAGGGCCCCCTGGCGTAGGTAAAACAGAGTTGGCTAAGATAACCGCGGCTTATTTGAATGCCCCGCTTATTCGCATGCAGTGTTATGAAGGACTCGACGAGTCAAAAGCGTTATACGAATGGAAGTACGGCAAACAGTTGCTTTATACCCAAGTGCTTAAAGAGCAATTGGGAGATGTGCTGCGCGGCGCAAGGGGGTTAGAAGAATCGATTGCTAGGCTGCATGATTTTGGCGATATCTTTTATTCCCAAGACTTCCTGGAACCTAGGCCCTTGTTGCAAGCACTGCAAAGCGAAGAAGGTGCTGTGTTACTGGTGGATGAAATAGACAAAGCAGACCAAGAATTTGAAGCCTTTCTGCTTGAGTTGTTATCAGATTATCAGGTGTCTATTCCTGAAATTGGCACGGTGAAAGCGAAATCTACACCTATTGTTATGCTCACCAGTAACAACACCCGAGAGCTAGGTGACGCGTTAAAACGCCGCTGTTTGCATTTGTATATTCCGTTTCCTGACACCGAACTGGAAAACCGTATTTTAGCCGCCCAAGTCGACGATTTAGGCGTGCTGCTGCGAGAGCAAATTGCGCAACTGGTCACTCGATTACGGGAATTGCCTTTGAAGAAATCTCCGGCGGTCAGTGAAGCGATCGATTGGGCAAGGGCGTTGCTGCTTTTGAACGTAGATGAACTTGATGCCCACTGGGTAAAAGAAACCCTCAACCTGCTGTTAAAATTTCAAGAAGACATCGACCTAGTCGAGCCTGAAATAACAACCCTATTAAAAGGCCTGGCGTAAGTGCGTTTTATCGCTGATTTTATTGGAGCGCTGCGCGAAGCAGGGCTACCTATATCACCAGCGGAATCATTAGATGCGCTTAATGCCGTTAGTTTGGTTGGACTTGAGCGTCGTGAAACCGCCAAAACGGTTCTTGCACTGACACTTGTTAAGCGCCAAGAGGATAGAGGCGTTTTTGACACACTGTTTGGGTTGTATTTTGCTGGGCTGAAACAGCCAAATGAACCGAACGCGAAGCAAGGTAATGAGCAAAAGCCAACAGATGAGACAAACCACCCTCAACATGCGCAAGCCAACTCAAAAGGTGCGCAAGCTCTCTCGAAGAATGCGCAAGCCAGCTCAGAAGAGGCGCAGCGCAGCGATGCTTCCTTTGGCGCTCAGGCCAGCGCCAGTTCAGCTTTAGGCCAATCCCTAAGCCAACAAGAGGACATGGGGCTTGCTATTACACAAGCCGCCAGCGCTGAAAATCTCTCGTCAATCGTATTATTTACCCAGAAAAATCAATTTGTGTACAAGATTATGCAGCGTCTCGGCGATGAAGAGCTGCGCGAAGAGTTGAAAGGTCAAAACCAAAACCAAACCCTAGAGCAAAGCACGTTATTCAGCGTCCTTGAAAAACGCCGCGCTCAGTTATTTGAACAAGTAACGGACTACGTTGAGCAACAATATTTGATTTTTGCGAAGCAAAAAGGCCTGCGCTTCCGCGATCAGCATATGCAACAAGTGAAGCTAAATCAGCTTGAGCAAGCAGATTATCAGCGAATGCAACGCCTAGTACAAAAGGCAGCACGCAAATTAGCTGCCCAGCATAGTCACCGCCGATTGACCCGCAAACGGGGCGTGCTTGATGTGCGTAAAACTATTGCAGCCAATGCTGCATTTGACGGCGCATTGTTTCATACCCGCTGGAAAGCCACTCGAGTCGAGCGACCAAAAATAGTGGTGATCTGTGATGTGAGTGGTTCGGTAAGTCGCGTAGCGCGCTTCCTATTATTGTTTTTATATTCACTGCAAGACGTTATCCCCAAAGTGCGCTCGTTTGTGTTTGCCTCACAGATGTTTGAGGTAACCGAGCTGTTGCAACAACAGCAGATTGAATCTGCACTAGAGACAATCATGCAGCGCTGGGGCGGTATGTCCACTGATTACGGTAAAGCCTTAGCCGGTTTTGGCTCTCAGGCGTTAACCAAGCTAGACAAAAAGACCACAGTGATAATGCTGGGCGATGCACGCAATAACCAAGGTGACGGGCGCACAGACATCTGGCAAAAAGTGTATCGTCAAAGCAAGCGGGTTTTGTGGTTAAACCCAGAGCAACGCAGCAGCTGGGACACAGGAGATTCTATCATGTCAGAGTATTCGCCTTGGTGCAGCAGCGTTGAGCCTTGTCGTAACCTGAAAGATATAGAGGGGATATTCAGCCGAATTTTAAAGTACTCTTAGTGTTGGGTGCTTTTGCTCCTGAAGGTCGCAATCGCTGGCGATATTGACGGGGGGTGACATCCGTCAAGGTCTTAAAAACTTTCGAAAACGAGCTAATATCCCGATAACCCACGCCCATACCAATGGTTTTGATGCTGTCTTGGGTGTTGCCAAGGCGATGTTTAGCCGCTTCAATACGCAGTCGTTGTAAATAGCGAGAGGGTAGCTCTCCGGTTGCTTTTTGAAAGCGGCGAATGAAAGTACGCTTACTCATACCGATTTGATTGGCCAGCGCTTGCAGTTCAACACTTTGAGTAAAATGCTCATCTAGCCAGTCTTGGGCACGGTGAATTCCCACGTCACGATGCTGGCGAAAGCCGGCAATATTAATTAAATTCAAATCATAGGTGCGCCGACTATCGAAGCTGATGTCTCGAGCCAAGCCCGCCGCAATCGAGGCTCCGCAAAACTCTTCAACCAAGTGTAAGCTCAGATCCATTGCGGCGTTTTGTCCATTTGAGCTGTAAATTCTGGCGTGTTCAACACTGGCTTGGTTGGCTTGCCATTGTACCTTGGGATAGCGCAGCTCAAACTCGCGTAAATGGCGCCAATACGTAGTGGCGCGCCCGCCGTCAAGCAAACCTGCTTCTGCAGCCCAAAAAATTCCACTGTTAACACCGGCAATACGTGCACCGTTTGCGTGTTGCTTCACAAGCCATGGCGGAATGGCAGGATATTGCTCAGTGAGGTGCTGAAAGTCGCCCCAATAATGGGCCAGCATAATCAAATCATAAGGCGCATCACTGATGGTGGTATCGCTCTGTATAGTCTGCCCACCGTAGAGCTGAATCGGCTGGCTATCGGTACTGATTAAGTCGCACTGAAACTGCTTATCTTTTGGCTGGCGCAGGTTAACGCTGTGAAAAAGCTCTAAAGAGCCATACACAGTAGATGCCCAGGCCCCGTTGAATATCAGTAAGGCTACCCGCCATTTCGCTTCTGACATGCTTTTACTTCTCTGATGTTGTTCAATATGGCACTTATGCCATATTAAGTGGCATTTTGCACTAAATACAATGCTGTCCAAGGGGCGTACAGTAGCGTCATACGGCAGTAAGTGTGGTGGCTATTCATTAGCCTCGAAATGTAAAATTGAAAGAGGAAGCACCAAGTGGATATAACTTTTTCGGCTGAGGAATTGGCCTTTCGTGACCAAGTGCGCGAATTTTTGGCCCAGAACTGGACTCCAGATTTAGCACGCAGAATTCGCGGTGAAGATGAAGAGTTCAAAGCGGCGCAAATTGAGTGGCAAAACAAACTAAACGACAAAGGCTGGCTTGCCCCAGGTTGGCCTGTTGAGCATGGCGGTGTGGCATGGTCGGTCACTGAGAACTTCATTTTTGAAACCGAGCGCTCACTTGCTGGTGCTCCTGATGTGGTGCCATTTGGCTTGAAAATGGTCGCCCCAGTTATTTACGGTTTCGGTAACGAAGAGCAAAAACAACGCTTCTTACCGCGCATTCTTAAAAGTCAAGATTGGTGGTGCCAAGGGTATTCAGAACCCGGCGCAGGGTCCGACTTAGCGGCCCTTAAAACTAAGGCAGAATTAGATGGCGATGATTACATTGTTAACGGTGCGAAGGTATGGACCACCTATGCGCAATACGCCGACTGGATTTTCTGCCTAGTGCGCACAGATGCTTCTGGCAAACGCCAAGATGGCATCAGCTTTTTACTGATTGATATGAAAAGCCCGGGGATCACAGTCAATAAGATTTCTTCTATTGACGATCATCACAGCTTAAACGAAGTGGTGTTCGATAACGTTCGCGTGCCTGTGGCAAACCGCATTGGCGAGCAAGACAAAGGCTGGACTTACGCAAAAGCCTTGTTGGCCCACGAGCGTACGTCTATTGCTGGCGTTGCTGACTCGAAGCGCCGTTTACGTGACTTACGTAAGCTACTGAGCGAAGAAATTAGCGGCGGTCGCCCCCTGATTGAAGATGTGCAATTTCAAAACCGTCTATCGAACACAGAAATTGAACTGATGGCCTTGGAATACACAGAGCTGCGCGTATTGGCTTCAACCGCTGACGGCAAAGGGCCGGGGGTTGAATCATCATTGTTGAAAATTAAAGGCACCGAAATTCAACAAGCTATCCAGCAGATGTACATGGATTTAGCGGGTTATTACAGTGGCGTGCTTCACGGCGATGAAACCGCTGAAAGCATAGGTCATGCTTTTGGTCACGACGCTAGAAAAGCCTACATGTACGGACGTGCCGCCACCATTTACGGCGGATCAAACGAAGTGCAGAAAAACATTACCGCTAAATACGTACTGGGTCTTTAATCATGAATTTTAATTTATCTGAAGAACAAAACATGCTCAAAGACAGCGTTGCGCGCTTTGTGCAAGACGAATACGACTTTGAAACTCGCCGCAGCAATGCTGCTAATCCTTTAGGGTTTAATCCTGATAATTGGCAAACCTTCGCTGAATTAGGTTGGTTGTCTATTCCATTTGAAGAAGCCTATGGCGGTTTCGGTGGCGGCCCAACGGATGTTATGGCCGTGATGGAAGAAATGGGCAAAGGCTTAGTGGTTGAACCTTTCGTGGCAACTGTGCTGATGTTTGGCGGCTTGCTGAGCAAAAGTGACAACCCAGCATTAAAAGATGCCAACATTGAAAAAATTATCGATGGCTCATTACAAGGGGCCTTTGCTTACGTAGAACGTCAAAGCCGCTTTGAACTGGCCGATGTAAAAACCCAAGCTAAGCGCGACGGTGACGACTTTGTACTCAACGGCGAAAAAACGGTGGTGTTCAATGGCGCCGCAGCCAACAAAGTGATTGTTTCTGCTAGAACATCAGGCGAGCAATGTGATGAAGCAGGTATCACTCTGTTTTTGATTGATGCAGATGCGCCAGGCGTCGAGCGTACCCAGTATCGCCTAATGGACGGCCAATTAGTGGCCAATATTAAACTTACTGATGTGCGCGTAGCGGCAAGCCAAGTCGTTGGCAAAGTGGATGAAGGTTACACCCTGATAGACTCGGTAGTCAGTGACGTGACCATCGCCCTGTGCGCTGAAGCATTGGGCATTATGCAAAAACTGAATACTACCACCATTGAATACACCAAAACGCGCCAGCAATTTGGCGTGGCAATCAGCAGTTTTCAAGCTCTGCAACACCGCATGGTTGATATGTTTATGGCAGGTGAGCAAGCCAAGTCGATTTTGTATCGCGCGGTTTGTGCAGCAGAAGGCGAAGCAGATGATTTAGCCAAAAACATCGCCGCGTTAAAGGTGATGATTGGGCGAAACGGCAAGTTGATTGGTGATGAGGCGATTCAATTGCATGGCGGCATGGGCCTTACCGATGAGCTAGATGTTGGTCATTACGTTAAGCGTTTGATGATGATTAACACCACGTTTGGGGATGCGGATTATCAGCAACAGAAGTTTAATCGTTTAGCTTACGCAGAGTAAGCAGCAAGTTGTGATGTAAATATGCGGGCCAGCTTATAAAGCTGGCTTTTTGTTTTTTAGCATGCACTTCGTGCACTTATGAGCTGCGCTCACTAGAACATGCGCTTTGCTTACTTATGGCCTGCGACCACTACCGCATGCGCTTTGCTTATTTATGGCCTTGGGCCACTGAGCATGCACTTCGTGCACTTATAAGCTGCGCTCACTAGAGCATGCGCTGCGCGTACGGCATCCATGCCTACTTTCAACCCCCGTCCCGGGGCTCGAGTAACTCTTTCTTCAACAGCTAAGAAAGAGTCACCAGAAAGAAGCCGCCTCCAGCAAGTCTCTATTCCCTATGCGTCTTGACTAACACAGGCCGTGAAAACGCGTTCCCGACGCGGCTTTCACTTGAATTGCATCCATGCAATTAATCCATGGTTAGCCTTCGATGCTCGGGGAGACTTGAGTCGGAAAAAAAGCATACGCTTCGCTTACTTATGGCCTTCGGCCACACAGCATGCACTTCGTGCACTTATGAGCTGTGCTCACTAGAGCATGCGCTGCGCTTACCAGCATCCATGCTGGATATGACAGACCATCCGTGGTCAGCCAGTCACTTCTTTCCAACAGCCGAAAGAAGTAACCAAGAAAGGCCGTGCTCCGGCAAACTTTCTAATCCGCTAACCGCCGCGCCTTTTTTGTCATACCGGCGTGAGGAAACATCCCTGTAAAGCGCACGCCTTGTCCAGATGTCCCTATCTGGCCATCTGACAAGTCGCTGCTGTTATCGGGAAAGTTTGAGTCGCCAACTGATTCGCTGCGCTCACTGAAACATACGCAGTACTTAAAGTGGCTGGAAAGCCATAAATAAACGTAGCGAATAGAATATAAAATTTAAGTGCCCGATGGGCATAAACAAACAGGGAAGTTAACAAAAGGGAGGAAATGGTGCCGACTACCGGAGTCGAACTGGTGACCTACTGATTACAAGTCAGTTGCTCTACCAACTGAGCTAAGTCGGCACACTAGATTCCCGCTCTAGGCAGCGATGTGCTAGAGCGAGGCGACATTCTAGTGATTCCATTTTTGTTGTCAACCAAAAGTTATTATTTTAATTGTAAAAGTCGTTCTGCTTCGCCGTTTAGTGTAGGGAAATAGCTTTTGGGTAGCCATTTTTGCAGTTTCTGCATTGCTTCGCCTAGTTCAGCGTAATCATTCCCAGTAATATTTATATGCCCCATTTTACGTTTGACGCGTGGGGTTTTCATATAACCGTGTAAATGGGTTCTGGGCACGCTAAGCATGTCTTTTGGCGGTAAATCACAGCCGATGACGTTGAGCATAACACTTGGCGCGATGACTTGAGTTGAACCTAAGGGTAACTCGCAAATTGCCCGTAAGTGGTTTTCAAACTGACAGATATCGGCGCCTTGCATGCTCCAATGCCCAGAGTTGTGTACGCGGGGGGCTATTTCGTTGACCAACAAAGTGTCACCCATTTGGAAGAACTCTACTGCCAATACGCCAACGTAATTTAGCTCGTTAACCAGAGCGGTAAAAACTTGCTCGGCTTGGGCTGCTAGCTCTGGTGTTATTGCTGGCGCCGGAGCAACGCAAGTGTGTAGTTGGCCTTGATGATGTAGGTTTTCAACCAAAGGATACAAAGCTACTTGACCGTTTTTAGCCCGTGCGCCAACGAGCGACACTTCTCGCTCAAAGCTAAGCATTTTTTCAACGACTAGCGGCACTTTCTTTAAATCAAGCTCCGCTAATGCTTGTTGGATGTCCGGCAGTTGTTCTTTGCTTGATAAACGCCACTGACCGTAACCATCGTATCCGTCGCGGCTAGCCTTGATGATAAGCTTTTCGCCGAGTTGCTCAACGGCCTGTGGAAGCTTAGTTGCATCGTCCACTATCATGTAGGGGCAATTAGCGATATCGAGCTTGTCGAGTAAAGCTTTTTCTTTGACTCTATCTGCACCGGCGGCGATAGCTTCAACGCTCGGCATCAGCTTACCGCTGCGATTGACTTGTTCGAGTAAAGGCTCAGGAATGTGCTCAAACTCAACAGAAATCGCATCGGCGGCTTCGATAGCGGTTTCAAGGTGAATATCCATCACCTTTTTGTCTATCGGATTTACCACTTTATGGTTGCTCACATCCACTGCTGTCTCTTATACACATCTGACGCTGCCGACGAAGAGGATAGTGTAG
>OJCB01000772.1_pt1 | contig 11595 bp, 8 predicted proteins | sample 1591501 | NCBI WGS metagenome assembly OJCB01 (sample SAMN05416813, study PRJEB24817) | seawater metagenome | isolation source: Sea water | place: Canada:Atlantic | collected 2013-07 | reverse complement strand
GAGATCAGCCTCGGTCTCGTGGGCTCGGAGATGTGTATAAGAGACAGGCAATATTATGTCCTGCTGGTCGTCGGATGGGCACCCAAAATTCAAAAGCCTCCATTCCGATATTTGGCGGTGGTTCCTGTTTGCCATAATTGGAAACGGCCTTATTGAACTTATTAAAGACGGATAATACGCCTGTTAAACGCGTTTCCGAAGCCCGGATGGCGACATCGGGATTAGCCATAAAACAAAGAAAAGCATATTGATCCACGTCTAGACTCGTATTCAATTGGATCGCCAGTTCTTGTTCCCCGACAGCTACTTGAAATTCCTGTTCTTCCAGGGTAATATCTGGGGTATAATTTTGCACTTTCGAACTAGTGCGGAAGGCTACCTTCAAGGTCGTAGCTTTCACGGCTTTGACTTTTATGCGGAAGGCATAGTGCTGCCCCGCTTCCAGCGGCAATAATTGAGCCGACGAGTAGGCCAAGTCCATCCAAGGTCCGTTAAAGGGTATTTCATTTAGGACTAATTCTCCATTGGCTGTCAGCTGCGCCTCTTTCATCAAATTGCCGGGGACCGAAGGCGCCACCCTGGGAATCCCCTGTCCACTCTTATTGAGCGCCTGTTGGAGAAGGCCGATGCGTTCCGGTTGGGACAAGTCGCGCGGCAGCCAATTGTTTTGGCTGGCTAAAACGGCAGCCATGCCCACGGCCTGAGCCCCATGGGCGCAGGTGGCCATCACACGGCTGGAAGCAAAAGCGACATGAGAAGCGCTGATGATGCGCCCAGCCAGGAATAGATTATTGATGTCTTTACTGTAATAGCAGCGATAAGGAATCTGATACACGCCTTTCGAATGCCATTGATTACAAGGTCGCTTATCGCTATATACACCATCCGCCGGGTGCAAGTCGAGCGACCAACCTCCAGTAGCTACAGCATCGTAGTGTTCTCGTTGTTCCACGACATCTTGTTGAATCAACATGTAGTCACCTTCAAATCGTCGGCTTTCCCGTTTGCCCGGTATCATTCCCACCCATTCAAGCGTAAGGTTTGCTGCGTCGGGATACTCTCCACTATTCTTTACGAAGTCCCAAATACCGTAAACGACTTTCCATAGTTCCCATTTTATTTCCTCCGATTGATGCACTGTATCCAGTCGCCCACCGTATTCTACCCACCACAACCGACAACCATGGTCCTGTAATTGATAACTACGCCAACGGGCTAGTTTATTGATATCTTTTAGTGCATAAGCAGGGGCAACAAATGGTACCGCTTGGCCGACATCTTTCGTATGAAAATAAAGGGAATGTCCCAGTAATTCCCCATAGTCTTCTACATCTGGCGCAAATAACTCTCCAAACTCTTCTGCGGGTTCGGCCCCCATCCGGAAAGAGGCACCTGCCTGAAAAGCGACGATCCCATCCCCAGAAGAATCACAAAACAAAGGTGCCTGCAATACATATCGGGTGGAATTCTGACTACAAAAGCCCTGCACCTGGCTGATCTCTCGATCGTTCTTCTTATTGACCTCGTAGACCGCGGTATTAAGCAATAAGGTGATATTAGGTTCCGAGTTCACTTTCTCCAGTAAAATCGTATCAAAAATCACTGGATTTCCTTCTTTATTGCGGTACATATTTTCTGTCAACAACTCATCAATAGTCCCCCCTTCGCGAGCCCATCGGTTATTATTTCCCATATGAGAAGTCGCTCCTAGTATCCAAAGGCGCACCTCACTGGAGGAATTGCCACCCAATACCGGTCGATCTTGTACCAACACCACCTTTATACCGGCTCTAGCAGCAGTTAGTGCACAACAAACACCCGCCAATCCCCCGCCTATTACCACCAGGTCTGCCAAAATGGTTTCCTCCTTTACCGCTCTCTGTGGGCTAAATCCTTCTTTGATCATTCTCGTATTTTATATAGACGTTGTATTAAAATGTATAGCTCCTAGTGGCTTGTTTTAAGGCTGCCCTTGGGAGACAAACGCCAGGATAGTAAAAGGACCACTAGTCCCATTCCCATCACTAAAGCGGTGGCTTCTTCGGCCAATAGGCCTAATGCAATGATTAGTAAGCCTACTAGGGCAAGGGTAATCGAAAGCACCTTCATACCAAAGCTATTCTGTTGGCTTGCCGCTACGTCTTCCGCTGCTGTTGTTTGCACGATGACTCGATTAGAAAATGTAATGTATTCTGGGCTAATTTGCTTCTTCCAGACGGCCCTTATTTCGTATGCGCCCAACAAGGCAAAGGGAATCAAGGCTCCTGCTAGCATTTCCCCTGCTCGATCTAAACTGAAATCAAATAGCCAGGGGGTAATGAATTTAAAAGCCACATTAATACTCAGTCCCAAAAGCGTACAAGCCAATATGGATTTCCCTGTATGTCTTTTTGAAAATAAAGCCCAGACCGGTGGTCCGTACAAGGAACAACCCGTGACCGCCCCGACACTAAGCACTACCTCGACGATCCCTCCCGCAGCAGGAACTAAGAGTGCCACCCCAATCGTCCCCAGCCCAAAGAGAATAGTACTCAAGCGAGCCACTTTCATCGTTTGCTCATTGGAGGCATTAGGGCGAAGAATTTTGTAAACATCATTGGTCAACACTGCGGCAGAAAGGTTGAGCGTCGTATTGACAGAACTGGCGGTCGCAAAAACCATCCCACCCAACATCAAACCCAGCATGCCAACAGGAAGTACGGCTTTGCAGATTAATAAGTAAGCGCCTTCATTTTCCAAGCCCGACAGTTCTGGATTCATTATCCGATATAGCATAGGAGGTAACATCCAGATAATTGGACTGATCAGATAGAGACCGCCAAATAGATAGCCCACCTTCCTGGCCGCCTTTGCCGAAGCTACGCTGGTATATCGCTGGACGTAGGCCCAGTTTCCACCAATAAAAATAGCATTATAAATAGCGAAGGCAAACAAGAAACCTATCGTATATTCTCCATTGATCAGGTCAAAGAAATCGGTGGGCGCCTTAGTTGTAAAGGCTTCCAAGCCTCCCGCATGATTGATGGCCAGTGGCACAACAATCAAGACAGCAGCAGTCAGAATAACAAACTGTAATACATCGGTGATAATCACCGCCCATAGGCCGCCTACTGCCGTGTACACCAAAATCAAAGCGCCCAATAAGATCACGCAGGCAGTAATCGAAAAACCAGTAGATACATTCACGATTTTTGCCACTGGGTAAAGAAAGGCACCCGTGTAGGATAGCGACAACAACAAGATCAAGTAGGTATAGAATTGTTGGACTTTTTCTCCAAGTCGTAGGCGAATAAATTCAGCGGCGGTCAGTACATTCGTTTTGCGCCAGGCCGGAGCGATCAGATAGCCAACCAAAAAGCCGCCCAGGGCCATTGTCAATTGAATTGTAATGGCGACTACTCCATATTTATAGGCAATAGAACCCCACACGACAAAAGTACCGGCCGAAAAAAAGCTCATGAATAGGGACAGACCACTGATGGACCAGGGCACTGCTCCTCCTGCAGCAAAGTAGGACTTCATATCTCCGCCGCTCCGCCGAAAAGACAATCCTGCTACCGCTACGAGAACGGTAAATAACAATATTACTACATAATCTAGTGTTCCCATCGTTTGTTTTTAAGAAGTTGGCTTTAACTGGCAATGGACGGCTGCGATCGCTTCCTCCTCATTCTAAAAAGGCACTAATCAAGTAAGTAAAAGTGTATTCTTCCTTACTAACTATTTGTACCAAATTCGCTTTGATGGTTGGGCTAAGTCTAGATTCATCTTCCTCCAAAAATCGCAGGTACATCTTGAGTTGGTTTTTCGTCATTTTTGATACTTGCTCAGAAAGTAAGGTGGCTGCATTTAGGTTGGCATGCGACAGGTTTTTCAACAACAAAGTCCGTGAATTGAGGTCGATCTTCGAAAAGGCCGAATATAGTTCTTCACTAAAGCGCGCTTCTTTCCAAGCTTCTTTGGGGAGTTTCTTCAAGATATAATTCCTAATCAGCGGCTCCCTTTCTTTAAAAATGTGGGCCAACTGAGGAAGATGACGATGATATTCTACCGCTTCCATGTTTTTGAGGGCATAGAATTGGTAGTCAGGGTAATTGGAGTAAAGTAAGGAGTCTCCTAGTTCCCTTGAATAAATTGATCGTAGATAATCCTCTATTTTATGCCGCACTTGCCCATGAACCAAGTGCCAAAGGGTGTAACAGGAATACAAAGCGCCTTCGATTACGGAGTCTTTTATTTCCTTTCTAGTGGCACCGGTTACCGCATCTACTTCTACGCCTTTGTAGGTTACTTTTTTCTCTGGCTGCACATCTGCATCGAATAAATCTTCGAGCTTTCTCCGGCTCAGTACTGAATTATTATCCAGTAATAGTTGATGCAATTTTTCATAATCTGCTGCTATGAAATTGTCGTGATCGAATTTAGTCAGCGGCTGAGTCTGATCAATACCATAACCGACATAATTCCCAATCAGATTCCAATACAGTTCGATATACACGGGTTTGCAGGTACCATCGATGCAAACGGGCGTAAGAATATCTGCATAAAACAACAAGGGTTCCTGCTGATCATTGGTCAACAATACAAGCGGATGGCTTAAGGAGCTATCAGGGTTATAAAATTCTCCCATTTCTTGCTGCTGGGCAACCTCCTGCCATTCCTTTTCCATATGCATATGCAATGGCTTTTCCAAGACCACGGTCATGCCATAAATGCCAATCAAGCCTAACGAAAGCGTTAATAAGAGTCCTACGGATTTACCCATTGTTGACTTTCTATTAGGTTCATGTATTCAGTGAGGTACTTTTGGTAAATGGTCCTTGGGTTTACCTTGTACTTTTTGCATAAGGATGCGGCAAAACCCACAGCAGCGCCCATTTGACCGGTGGTCCGCATCACTCTCGGACCGCCTAAGCCGATATGGGAGCAACTAAAATTACGGCCCGCCATAAATAGGTTATTGATATTTCGAGAATACAAACTACGATAGGGAATATAGTACCTGCCCGTCTTGTAAAAGAGAGCTTCTGATAGGAAGTCGGGCAGTTTTTCATCTTGAAGATTTCGCTGATAATGTACATCTATCGCTCTTTTTTCTACCACCACAGAATCCGAGAATTCCATCTTATCTACCACATCCTTGAAAGTAAAAATATGGTCCCCAACCAAGCGACGCGATTCCCTTTTGCCGAGGAGATAGGATACCCATTCTAGGCGGTACTTTTCATTGCCCTCTTGATGCTTGGCATTGGAAAAAGAACCAAAAATGGCTCGGAGCATATGGTCTCGAATTTCCTCACCATCTTCGATTTGATGGAGATCATTTCGCGAAAACTCCCAGTACCACTCCCCTGCTACGGCTTCATGTTCTTTGGCTACAGCGACGGCCCAGGGTACTTCGGGGAAGTCAAATGTGGTTTCGCCCACTTCCGTTTGCCATAAGATAGAGGATCCCATGACAAAATTATCGGGTTCTTCGGGGCTCCAAAGTTCGCCCCATTTGTCCCAAGCCTCTCCGTATTTGTACACGCTTTCCCGGCCATAAGAATATTCGGCTCCTGCCCAATAGCCAATCCAGCCGTCCCCGGTCGCATCGACATAAAGGGGCGCTTGGAAACGCATTCGTTCTCCGGTCGCCGTTTGGCGGGCATCGACATATTGCACCATGTCGTCTTTAGCCACAGCATCATAGGCTCGCCAATTGAGGAAAAGGTGAATGTTTTTATAGCTTTTTACATTATCATCTCGTTTCTGTTGATCTAGTTTTGCCTTCGAAGAGCCATTGGGGTAATGTTCGGTATCTATTTTTTTCAGAATGCGCTCAAACTTTCCATAGATACCCAAGGTATGTACCCTAATTTCGCTACTCGCATTGCCTCCCAGTAGAGGTCTATCATGGATCAGCGCCACCTGTAGTCCTTCTTCAGCGGCGGCAATGGCAGCGGCACATCCAGCGATACCTCCACCGGTAATCACAAGGTCGTACTCCTTGGTAGTCGCCGGGGCCGGAGGCTCCTGGAGCATTTGCTTCCGCCAGCTGGCTAAAGCCTTCGCTTTGGAAGGTGGCGGTTCATTGGCCAAACTGAGATAGATGGCATCACATCTGCCATTAAATCCTGTTAAATCGACTAGCTCAAGCTTTGCTTTGGGGGATTGGATGTCTACCTGTCCAGCGTACTCCCAATTCCAATAGGGTTTGAGACCTAATGTATTTTCTAGTTTTTCGGCATTCACTTTTATACTAAACTGCCCAGGAGGCGCCCAATTACCGGGTGCCCAGTTTTTGGTTCTGGCCCACACATGATAGTTACCTTTCTTTTCAAGTGTTACCTCTGTGGTAGCATTGGTAACTGCTTTGCCCATACCATGCGCCATGAGATAGGGCGAGCCCATTTGCTCAACAAATTGTGGGTCGACTAACCAGCCTCCTTTTTCGGGAAAGCTTTCTGCCTCTAGCAATATCCCATCTTGGGCCATTCCACTATTTACGAGTAAGCACAGTAAAAAAAACTGGATCAATTTTATAAAATAGGTCTTTCCCATATGGCAGGTCTTTTAAACTTTAGTGATAAAGATGGACTGACTTACACTTATTCACTACCACATTAATGAATAATTAAAGTATTTTTAATAATCTAGTATGGTTTGGTCTGGTATGTAAAAATAATATTATAATTTACAGAATCACGAAATTTTCAACTAATTTTTAAATAGATACCCAAAACATATTCTGTCAAAGTGTTTGTACTTATCCTTCTCTGACAATTTTTGTGGTCAGCGTTTTAGGTGGAAGGCCCTCGGAATGCTCCCTAATTATTAGACTTTATTGTGTAAACACTTATTTTGAGGCCTTTCAAAAGGCCCTTTTGAAATTAATCTAGCTGTAAAATGATTGATGAACTCGAAATAGCAGAGTGGTCCCATAAACCCAAGTACCTACAATTGGCAGAAGAGATTATGCGACAAATTGATGAGGGCAAGCTTTCGGTGAATCAACGCCTTCCTTCTGTTAATCGCTTGTCTGCCGAGCTTAGCATCAGTCGAGAAACCGTATTCAAGGCGCTGAACCTTCTGAGTGAAAAAGGGATTGTTCGCTCCTCCAATCGAAGGGGATATTTTGTACAAAAAGCCAATGTGCGCCCACAACTGCGAATATTCATGATGCTAGATAAGATGACGGCATTTAAAGAGGAGTTGTATCATTCTTTTCATGAAGCGATTGGGGAACAGGGAGAAGTGGACGTTTTTTTCCATCACCACAACCCGGTCGTCTTTAAGGCATTGATTACAGACAATTTGCAAAACTACACGCATTTTGTCATTGTCACCTTTATGCATGAAGACCCCAGTGAAGTCCTCAATTTGATCCCGCCGGAAAAGCGAATTATTTTAGATTGTCAAGAAACCAACTTGCAAGGGGAATACACCATGGTATATCAGGATTTTGAAGAGAGTGTGTTTCACGCCTTGATAGAAGCAAAGTCTCGCTTAGAAAAATACAAAAGACTCATTTTGGTGGTTCCCAGTCATATCTCTCACTTTGCCGAAGTAGAAAAGGGCTTTGATAGATTCGTGGCGGAGACGGGTTTTCCTTCTCAGATTTGTACAGATATTAAGGAGGAGCAATTTGAACAAGGAGATGTCTATTTCACCTTGCGAGCCACGGATGATCGGGACCTGGTGCGCGTCATTAAATATTGTCGCAAGTACCAATTAAAGTTGGGACATGATATTGGTCTGATTACCTATAATGATTCGGAAGTGAAAGAAATTCTGGAAGGTGGCATCACAACTGTTGCCATTGATTTCAAAAGTATGGGACGATTGACTGCAGAACAAATTCTCAATAAGGAAAGAAAAACGATTGCTGTTCCTGCTACTTTAATTATTCGAAATTCTTTGTAAACTACCCTACCCTGCTTGTTGTTTCCACCATTGCTCGCAGTAAGCCGTCACGCTACTTTGCAGTAGCTGGTCAAAATTGGAAGATTCCTTCAAGTCAGCCAATGCTTCTACACGCTCTTGTAGGATACGGCGATAGATCTTGGGATGCTGCTTTCGAAAGTGAGCCAGGTGAAAGTCATCTCTTGCGGCTAAATTTTCTTGAAAGAGTTCTTTCACTTCCTTCACTTCCGACTTCCGTCTCTTGGCATGTACTTTATTTCTTACGGAATAGGTAGGTTCTCCTAGTGGATGTTTACCAATGTTCTTTTCATTGGCCAAAAGCTTTCGAAAATCCTGCGCAGTCATCTTGCGCGCTTTTTCTCGATTATCTCTTTCGGCGGTATTCAATTGCTTCTTGCGGCTAATCACTTGCTCCATTAGGCTTGCGTAGAGCCCGGGCTCTTCAAAGCGTTTATTACGAATCCATTGCACAAAAGCCTTAATCTTGTCTTTTGCCGTTGAACGGTTGGTTTTCTTTTCGAAGAAAGCTAGCATATAAGTGACAAAGAAGTCTTCGTAGCCATCCAGTTCGCTTCCTCTAATGATAGGTAGTACCTCATCCAAGACGATGGCTAAATTGACGCCATATTCGGTCAAATGATTAAAGGCGCGGCGCTGGGCTTCGGTCAATCTATCGATACGTGCCAAGAATTGGCCACCAGGTTTGCCTTTTTGGGCTTTAGGTCGGACACTCCCTTCCTCTTCCAGGTATAAGGGATCATCTCCCTTTTCGTTAATCTTAAAATGAACATGCGTAATCTTTCGGCCTTTTCTTCCAAATTCTAGGTCAACCTTCAATCTCGTTTTCTCATTAATTTCCTCTCTGGCCACATCCAATACCTTCCGGCGAAAATTTCTAAAGTCAGGGTATTTGTCTTTGATCCCTAAGCGCTCCTTTAATTCTATCACGCCTACATTCATCACATTGCGCCCATGGCGGATGTTTTCGTAGTAGAAAGACTTACACATCTGGAATATTCGAATCGAGAAGCTACTTTTCATTCTGGCCACCTCGATGAGTTCGAATCGGGTGAAACGTTCCTTAAGCCCTAGCATAAATGGCTTCATCTGGGGCGAAAAACCAAACTCCACACAAAGGACACCATCTTCACTATACTTTGGGACAGCACCAGCTACCCAATTGATATGCCCACGCAAGCGAGTACCTTCCAACACAAAATCGGTGGGAAAAGTGATCTTCTTGCTCGTTACACTATCTAAGAGATCATCCAAACGCTCGTAAAAGGAACCGTGCTTTTTACCATCATCGGTCTTGAGTACGGTCTCAATATCCTTAACCGGAACCAGATAGGTTTCAAAATCAGAATCCTCTGGCTTAATTAAAGATGCCATGTGGAGAATGAGTTTCATTTCCCTTGGCGTTAACTTATAGCGCGCATGTTGGATAAACTGATTCGCAATAGCTGCAACTTGGGTATTGTTTTGCTGTACCATGCTAGAAATTTTAGCGAATTTAAGTACATATGTGTACCAACACAAGAAAAAAAGTACACAATTTCAATGGAGGGCCCACAAGAGGGACACGACCAGCCCACATTGGGTATACATAACTGATAATCAAGCCCCTATAACCCACATTAGGTACACTTCGCAATCTGATTTTCCGTTCCTTTTCCCTCCGCTTACTCTCAGAAAGACAGGATTATGATCAATTCAGCAGCGGCAAGGACCAAATTCTTCAAAAATGGCTTACAATATCATTTTACTAAGCTGCATAAGTAACTGTAAATGAGTGAATCAAGATCTCCCACATCGAGTACACAATAAAAGGAGTGAGTTTTAGCATTTTGACCTGCGATTCCCCCAAGAAGGACACATATACCACACAAAACACCCACAATGAGGACACAATAGTTTAAAATCTCCCACATTTAGGGCACCATTATTTCCCAGATATATCCTCCCCCGCAAGAGGGACACAATTAAAGCGCTGTAAATCAGTAAGTTAAAAACAGCAGTACACATTAGAATATAAAGCCCACAAAATGGGCACAATACGGCCACAAAGGGTACACTATAGGCCCACAACAATGACACCTTATGCCCACTAGAGGTATACCCTTTATCCCAAACAGGTACACGATATACCCACTTTAAGAACACCATTAGCCCCCTAGATGGACACCTATCACCCACAAAGAGAACACAGGACAGACACATAAAATGCTGATAATAAGTGAGTTATGAGAGTTCTAATTATATAACTATTAACTAATAAAACCCCTAATTCTTTAATAGTCTTAAAATCGAAGCAGGTGATTTTAAAAAAATCTGGAGAAGTTTTTTAGGCTTATAATAGGATTAGGAAAAAGAAAAGAAAAAAGTTGCGCGGAAAAAGAAAAGAAACTCCCACAACAAGGACACGATAGGAATTGGCGAAGGAAAATGGTGGGTAAGAATTAGCGGGATAGTTAGGCTATAGAACAACTTCAGGAGGCTGAGCAATTACTCATTTCCCTTTCAGTTTCTTCTGTGTTTGGCCCGGCAAAGCATCCAGGGATGAGCTAGACACTAATACGCTCATTTCTTCGATAGCGGATTCGTTTAAAATTTGTAGTCTTTGTTCTTGGTCGCAGCCCCACTTCATCAATTTGGCATTGAGACTCTGTAAATTGGACAAGACCAATAGCTGTTCTGGCGATGCATGATCTCGCATATTGCCTTTCTCTTCTGGGTTTTGGCGGCGCCAATCTTTAGCCGTCATTCCGAATAAGGCCATATTAATAAGGTCTGCCTCATTGGCAAAGTAGAGTCCTTCTGATTTGGTGTATTGCAAACGAGGAGGTATGAGATGCTCGCGAACGGCTTCGGTTAAGATGCGATAATTAGCTTTAGACATGAGGCGTTTGACGCTCCATTCTAGATTAAGTGTCTCCGCTTCTTCCTCTTTGAGACGCTGGAATTCCTTAATGAGGTAAAGCTGGAAGGTAGGACTGAGCCAGTAACAGAAGTTAACGGCGATATCTTGGTGGGCAAAGGTGCCTCCACCATGGCGTCCTGCTTTAGCAAAGATGCCGATAGCTTTAGTCGCCTTAATCCACTTTGAAGGAGTAAGATTGAAAGAGTTGCTACCGCTTTTGTTTTCTATTGCTTGGTACTCGTTACTATCAAAGTCGGTATTATGGAGTTTTTCCCATACGCCGAGAAATTCCACTGTATTTCGATTTCTCATCCAACTATAGATCGCAAACTCATCATCAAAGCTTTTCATGATATCCGTCAAGGAGATATAATTTTCCTTGTTTCCACCTGGTAATAGTCCAATTTCTTTACCTTGTACACGGATCGTCTTTCGTTTAGCCATTTACCAGTTTTTAAACCTAACGGATTCGTTACCTTTACATTTGATCTGCGATAATGCATCCATCCTTATTATATATGGAGTAAGCAGGTTAGTAGAAATTATACCGATTACTCCTCCAAGCGACTTTTGAATTCTCGTACAGCACGGCGCACTTCGCCATCGCCCATTTCCGTCTCCATATAATGCTTCAATGCGCGGGTAATAAATTCAGAAATATCTCGGCGATCCCAAAAAGCTGCGGCTTTCACCTGGAAGAGAAATTCTTTATCCACGGTATAGAAGCTGTCTCTTATACACATCTCCGAGCCCACGAGACCGAGGCTGAT
>OJCB01000771.1_pt1 | contig 11595 bp, 10 predicted proteins | sample 1591501 | NCBI WGS metagenome assembly OJCB01 (sample SAMN05416813, study PRJEB24817) | seawater metagenome | isolation source: Sea water | place: Canada:Atlantic | collected 2013-07 | reverse complement strand
CTACACTATCCTCTTCGTCGGCAGCGTCAGATGTGTATAAGAGACAGGACCTGCACCGGCCTGCGATCGAGTCGCTCAATCATATCGAGGACAATTTCCTGGGCCTCCATCGTTCCCATCACAATGATAGAATTTGACTGCCGGTCTGCGATGATTCTCGTTTTCCCGACGAGGACTGAAATGGGTGCCACTTCATCGATAGGGAAAGAAATTTGATCGACGCGACCCCCAAGCTCGGCATCTGCCGTCTGGTTTTGAGTGTTCCGGTTCTGATTGTTCTGCCCACCCGAGTTTGCGCCGGTTAAAGTTGCGAGCTGGGAGCTGGTGACGGGAGTTGGGCGGGAAGCGATCTGACGACCTCCCGGCAACTGAGTCTGCCCGGTACCGGTGTCCTGAAGGATATCGACAATCACGGGAAGAATGTCATTGGCTTTCACATACATTAAGGGCCTCTCGATCGGCTCCTGAACATCGAGCGGTTGATCGAATTCACGGATCAGCTCCAAAACATAAGCAGCATCGGTTGGGGATGCGACCACCATGACGCGGTTCATGCGATCATCGGGAATCAGCTGGGCAGCAGGTTGATTGGAAGATCCCACGCTGTTTGCAGCGTTATTGTTGTTGTTATTCCCCTGCCGGTTGTTGTTATCTTTATTATCGCCCTGCTTCGGCTGATTCGTTTGCCCACTGACAGTTCGCCCGGAATCCGTCTGGCGCTGTCTTTCCTCCATCCTCGCATCCATTGCCGCCTGGATAATCTGAGCAACAATATTCGCTTCTGCATATTTCAAATGCACAAACTCTGTGATCAAAGGCGCATCTTCGATAGGATGATCAAAGATTGTGCGCAGCCGAATTATCTGGCGGACAATCGGAGATGTCTCTGTGATGAGAAGTCCCGATGGATTCAATACAGGAGTGATCCGGCCGAACTGATTCAGAACAATATGATTTCCGAGCAAGGTAGCTGCATCCTCCGGTGAGATGTAATCCAGCTCCATGAAATATCCGACAAGGGATTCGCCCTCAGGTAATGCATTCGCATCAGTGTAAATGACGACTCCTTCGCTGAAAGATGCACTTTGCCCGGATGGTCGCTGACCACCTTGAAGTACTTTCACACTTTTTCCGTCTTCCTCCGCAACGACGATATAGCCATTCACCAACAAAGTCGCTTCGATCAATTGGATCGCTTCAACTTTTGTGACTTCGGCAGGAGTAACCAGACTGACCTGTGGCCCTTCGAAAACCGTGGAATCTTTGATTACCGGCTTTTCAATCAATCTCTCGTAAATGTTAAGAAGATCGTTCACCGGGTTCAACGGAAACTGCAGACTGACCTTATCCCCAACGATAGCCCCCTGAGTGTTAGCGGCAGGAGCCGGTCCACCGGGAGCAGGACGTTGAGGCGCAGCGGGTGCATCCGCATTTTGAGCCGCATTGTTGTTATCCTGAGCGAACCCGCTTGGCCCGGCCATCCAGAAAAAAGAGAGAACAGTGGTGAGCGCAATAGTGCGAGCCCACGCTTGCAAAAGCGGCGTGTGATCTGTGTTCATGTGTGTTTTGTCCGTGTAGACGAGTAGAGGAAACACCGGCTTATCTCAAATGGTTCGAAAAATTCGATGATCCCGCTGTTTTTTACTCCATCGTGCCGGATTCGACAACTGCCCTTTTCGGTTTCTCCAAGTGCGCACCTATGAAAAATGCTAGGAAATGCAACAGCTTGAAAGGGGTGTCTCAATCCACCTGGCTCTCGATGGAACCGTCAGCCAAATGGGTTACGATCGCATCGCCGGACTTCACATCTTGAACCGAAGTGACGGTGTCCCCCCCCTTTTTCACTGTCATCGAAAATCCGCGCTGAAGGACCGAATCCGGACTAAGGGAATGCAAAAGAGTTGCTGCCCTTTTCATTCTCTCGCTGGCTGCGGAAATTCCATTTCGATACGTGCTCTCGAAACGATTCATCACCGTTTCCAAATCGCTCTGCGCCCTCTCGATGCGGCTCTCCGGTTGAATCGTCTGAAAAACACGGTTCACCCCGTCGAGTTGGGCAAGCTTGGTTTCCAGTTGCCTCGAGAGTATTGACTCCATCTTTTCTCCAAGGAAATCTGTCGTCTGAACCCATCCCTGAACTTTCCTTTCGGGTTCACGGGCTTTGAGTTCGCGCCACAGCGAATGCACCTGAAACCGGGCGTCACCAATTCCGTTGATGGCCGCTGAATCCATTCGTCCCGCCAGCATTTCCAGATGACGCACCAATGCCGCTCCATCCGGAACCGCATTTTCCGCCGCAGCGCTCGGCGTCGGTTCGCGACGATCCGCCACGAAATCCGCAATCGTAAAATCGATTTCGTGCCCGACTCCGGACATTACAGGGATCGTCGAATCTGCAATCGCGCGTGCCACCTGCTCTTCATTAAACGCCCACAAATCTTCAATACTCCCTCCTCCGCGGGTCACCATCAGCAAATCGATCTCCGGATATTTCTCGCGATCTTCGAAAGCCCGCACCGCTTCCGCAATTTCGGCGGCGGCCCCTTCCCCTTGAACCCTGACCGGGCTGATCACCACCCGAATCCAGGGGGCGCGACGTTGCAGGACATTGAGGATATCCTGAATCGCCGCTCCGGTAGGCGAAGTCACGATCCCAATCGTGGCGGGAAATGCAGGGATTGGTTTCTTCCTCTCCGCAGCGAACAGCCCTTCCGCCTCCAGCTTTCGCTTCAGCTCTTCAAATTTCGCCTGGAGATCGCCATGCCCCTTCAACTGCACCAGACGAGCTACCATTTGATATTGGCCGCGCGCTTCGTAGACGGAAATATCGCCCTGAATCTGAACCTGCAGGCCATCTTTCAGAGTCGTCGGATTCCGGGCTGCAGATCCTTTGAAAAAGACACAGGAAAGCTGAGCTCCCGGATCCTTCAGGGTAAAATAATGGTGGCCTGAGCCCGGCAGACGATGATTGCTGATTTCACCCTCGACCCAGACGGTTCCATAACGGCCCTCAAGCGTATCTCGAATGTCGCGGGTCAATTCCGTGACGCTGTAAACCTCTTCCGGCATTTCAAATAAGGGTTCACCCGCGCATCTGCTTTGTCGCCTCCGCCATATCCGGCGCTTTGAAGAGGGAAGTGCCGGCAACCATCACGTTCGCTCCGTTCTGGCCGGCGATGTGAACCGTTGTTGCATCAATTCCGCCATCGACTTCGATATGATAGCTCAAACCATGCTCTTCACGAAACTCACGGCCAGCTGAAACCTTGGGCATAGTCTCGGTTTCCATAAAGGCCTGGCCACCAAAACCCGGCACGACAGTCATCACCAGCAGAAGATCGATCTGATCGAGAAAAGGGATCACATCATCAAAGGGCGTTGCAGGATTCAGAGCCAAGCCACAACCGCATCCCGCCTCGCGAATCGCCCCCAGAGTTTTCCCGACATCGTGCTGAGCCTCCACATGGACCGTGATTCGATCCGATCCCGCCTTCACAAAACGATCCAGATAGTGATCCGGTCGTTCGATCATCAGGTGCACATCCAGAGGCAATTCGGTATGCGGACGAACCGAAGCGACGAATTGCGGGCCAAAAGAAATATTGTCGACGAAATGACCGTCCATTACATCGAGGTGGAGCCAGTCAGCGCCTGCCTCTTCGGCCCGTTTGATTTCCTCACCTACTTTTCCCCAGTCTGATGCAAGGAGAGAAGGGGCAATGATTCGTTGGTTGCAGTCGCTCATGTTTGCGCATTATCTATACGCTTTTACCCAACCGCAAAAACTTTGTCGGTTTTCTCTGTTTATGTTTCTAGAAAATCCTGAAGAAAATGAGCCGCCTGCCATCGATCTGGCCAGCGACACCTTCCTCATGAGCCAGGCAATGAGGCAGGCTCAAAAGGCTTACCTTGCCCATGAAGTTCCCGTCGGTGCGATTATTGTTCACGGAACGAGAATCATAGCACGTGCGTCCAATCAGGTAGAAACCTTGAAGGATGCAACAGCTCACGCAGAAATGCTCGCGCTGACTCAGGCACAGGCTTCATTTGGTGACTGGCGACTCACGGACTGCGACCTCTACGTGACCAAGGAGCCATGCCCCATGTGCGCTGGAGCGATTCTTCACTGCCGGATTCGGCGGGTCATTTTTGGCTGTGGTGATGAAAAAGGAGGCGCTGCCGGCGGGTTCATCAATCTGCTCAACCAGCCGACGCTGAATCATTCCAGCGAAGTGACCCCGGGCGTTCTAGCGGAAGAGTCAAAATTGCTACTCCGCGAATTCTTCCTCGAAGCCCGCCTCAAAAAGAAAGCGGGCGAAGCTCGCAACGAAGAGGCTGAATAGTTTCCTGCCCCTCCCATGCGTTTTCAAAACCTCGCCCCTCACCCCACGATCGGGGGAAACTCCTACTTGCTGCAACTCGGGGAAACCCGATTCGTTCTCGATGCCGGGTCGCATCCCAAGCACACGGGAAGATCAACTCTTCCGCTCTACGACCTTCTCGAACCGGATTCACTCGACGCCATTTTCGTGACTCATCCGCATCTCGACCATATCGGTTCACTGCCCTGTGTGGTTCGTGATCATCCGGATGCTGCGGTAACCATGACAGAAGGCACATTGGAATGTGGACAGGCTCTGCTTCACAATTCCGTTAATGTCATGAAGGCCCAACGGCGGGAATTGAATGAGAAAAGCTATCCTCTCTACACCCACCGTGAAATTGAAGAGATGGCGCGCTTCTGGTTTACTCAGGCCGTCGGCGCACCATTTTCCTTTGGCGAACGGGACAGAGTTCGCTGTGAATTCTTCCGGGCTGGCCATGTTCTGGGTGCCGTTGGAGTTCGTTTCGAGTTTGAGGGTGAGTCCGTTTTTTACACAGGCGATGTGCACTTTGAGAATCAAACGGTGACTCGTGCCGCCGATTTCCCTCGAGAGAAGATCGGTACTCTCATCCTGGAAACCACCCGGGGAGCGGCTCCCCGTGAGGAAAACTACACGAGAGAGCTAGAGAAGAAGCGCTTCGCTGCTACGATCGCTGCCGCTTTGAGAAGGGGCGGTTCCGTTTTAATTCCAGTCTTCGCATTTGGAAAAACCCAGGAGGTCCTGATGATGCTGCAGGAACTTTACGACGAGGGCGAACTCGAGGAAGTGCCCGTCCATATCGGCGGTCTCAGTTCGAAAATGACCTACCTCGCCGACAAGTTTGCCAATCATGCAGGGAGGCATCATGAAGGATACAAATTCCTGGAGCACTTTCCCAATCTGCAGGTCCTTAAGCGAGGCCAGTCTGAGCCCGACTTCAAGAAAGGCGAAATTTATGCGCTCTCGAGCGGCATGATGTCGGAACACACGGTCTCCAATCGATTCGCAAAGCACATTCTCTCTGATCCAAAAAGTGCGCTTCTGTTCGTCGGATACGCGGACCCCTCGACACCCGGCGGAAGAATCCTGACTGCGGAACCGGGAGATCGCGTCACGATGAATGAGTCATCGCGGGAGACTTATCAATTGAACTGCACGGTAGATAAATTCGACTTCAGTGGACACGCCACGCGCGAACAGCTGGCCGAATATGCGGTCGACTGCAAGCCAGACCGAGTCATTCTGGTTCACGGAGACGAACCCGCGAAGAAATGGTTTAAGCAAGAACTCCAACAGCGCCTGCCGGACTCGAAGATCTTCATCCCAAAACCGGGCGAGATCCTGGAGTTATAATCAATCGTCTTTCAGTTTTGCTTCGAGTGCTTTGACCCGGCTCATCAGATTTCCGAGCTGCTTGATTCTCATGCTCTGACGCCTGTCCTCTTTGAGAGGCCTGGCTGGATAACCGAAATAGGTCCCACCCGGTTCGTTCACGCTGGAAATAATGCCGCTTCGGCCTCCAAAGGTGGTTTGATCGGCGAGAGACAAATGTCCCGCCACTCCACACTGAGCTGCCAGAGTGACGTAGTTGCCAATTCTCGTGCTTCCGGAGATACCTGTCTGAGCAACGATAATGCAATGCTTGCCGATCACGCAGTTGTGGCCAATTTGAACGAGATTATCGATCTTGGTTCCCTCACCGATCACGGTTTCCCCGAAACGCGCACGATCAATGGAAGTATTTGCTCCGATCTCGACATCATTCTCAACGCGCACGATTCCGAGCTGCTCAATTTTGACGTGTTTCCCGCCGGCAAATTCGAACCCGAAACCGTCTGCTCCGACAACCACGCCCGGATGAATGATCACATTGTCTCCGATAATACAACCTTCCCGAACCGTGACATTCGGTCCAATCTCGCAATTCTCACCAATCGTTGCGTTGTTGCTGATCACCGAGTTCGCCCCGATTCTGGATCCCTTGCCAATCATAACCCCGTCCATCAGGGTCGCATTCGGCGAAACTGATATTTTGTCGGGATCAAAAGTGCAATCAGCCCCGACAAATGCCGACTCTGATACTCCAACAGTGAATGCTGGAGGTTTCACCCCATATTTGCGGATGATTGCATCGAAGGCCATGATCGCATTCTCGACATGAATCAACGCCACTCCGTCCGGAACTTTGACTTCTGTTGTTCCTGTCAAAACCGCACCCGCAGCAGTCTCTCCCAGTTGGGCCGCATACTTTTCATTCCCGAAAAAGCTCACCTGATCCTGTTGCGCTACCTCGAGCGAGGCAAAGCCGCGAATCTCGCCATCGGAATCTCCACCGGAAACCGTTCCACCAACTAACTCCGCAATTTCTCCGATTGTCGTCTTCATATCGTGCGATTTGTAGATAAAAAAAGCGACGGTTGGATGACCGTCGCTTTTAAAAATTAAAGGGTTGGGGAATGAGTTCTTTCCGTAAAAAGAATCATTAGTTCACTGCCGGAGCAGGAGCCGCAGTTCCGGCTGGAGCATTCGCATTCAAAGCGGCAACAACTTCAGCGGTGAGGTCTTTCACATTGGCGGAAGTGTAAAGAATCGCTTTATTCGCTTTAGGAAGGAAGGACTTATCGAAAACAAGGTCCAGGGCCTGTGATTCGACAATCGTGTTCACTGTGGTTTTGATTTCAGTCACCAGTGTGGCTTCCATGTCCTGACGTGCTTTGAGAATTTCAGCAGAGGCTTTCCGTTGAGCATCAGCAATTTCTTTCCCTTTGGCGGCACGCTCGTTGGCAAGAGCCTGAAGCTTCTCCATGGCTGCCTTGCGCTTGTCCTCATTCAGAGAAGTGTCGCGAACAATCTTGTCGAATTCAGCCATTTGCGAAGTCATTTGCTGGTAAGCAGCCTGACGCTCGTCGAGGTTTTTCCGCTTCTCGTCGGCGAGAGCGTTGATTTTCTCCACTTCGAGATTGGTCTTGTAGTAATCGTTGAGAGAAGCCTGCATGTCGATCACAGCGATCTTGAGGCCCTGTGCGGAACTGTTGGAGACTCCGCCGAGCAAAAGAGCGGCAGCTAGAATGAGGAGAGAAGGCAGATTGAGCTTCATTGCAATGATGTAATTGATAGTAGGCAGGTAAAACAAAGAACCGTCGTAGACCTATTCTCAGGCGTACAGGCGGGACTCCGTGATAAAAACGGCGGTCGGAATCGTTTTATTAGAAGATTCCGACCGGGAAAAATTAAAACTGTGCACCAATGGTGAAGTTGAAGCGACCACCGTCGTCATTGAACGCGTCCGTCTGAACTGGAATCGCGTAGTCGAGACGAACTGGAGCGTTCCCGAGAACGAAGAGACGAAGACCAATACCGTAATCAGAATTGATTCCTCCACCGACAGTGCCGGGGCCACCAACCACTTCACCGATGTCATAGAAAGCAGCGACGCGCACTTTTTCAACAATCGGCACAGTGACTTCAGCAGTTCCGTAATATGCCTCTGTGCCACCAAGTGATTCACCACTTACCGCATCACGCATACCCACATCACGATATTCAAAACCACGGAGGTTATTCGCACCACCGACAAAGTGACGAGTGAAGATATGATCCCCATTGGTTGACTGAAAATACTTACCGGAAAAGCTCAGGATACCGTCATAAGGCAACTTGAAGAACTGAGCAGCACTTGCCGAAAAGATGGTGTCATCCACATCGCCACCAATTCCCGCAAACTCAAACCCGGCGCTCACTTTGTGACCGGTGCGCGGAAGGAAGATATTATCACGTGTGTCGTTGACGATATCAAAGCCAACAGAAACCTTGGTAAAGTCGCCGTCTTCAGCCAGAAATGCAGTAGAAGCAGTCGGCTCCGAATCAATCTGAATCTGCTCACCAACCAGCTTCACTACTCCGTAGGTGAATTCGCCGAGAGACTTACGAAGACCAAGGTTGACTCCGTATTGAGTCTGGTCGTATTGATCCGAGAGGAAAAGGAGGTCGCGGTAGTATGCTTCCACGGATAGAGCAAGACGCTGATCCAGAAACCATGGTTCCGTAATCGAGATTGAGAAGTCACGACGCTCACTACCACCACGCAGGCTCAAGCGGAAACGCTGACCGGCACCGGTAAAATCATTACCCCAACCAAACAGATCGAAGTTGGTTTGAGTCACTTCGAAGAATCCAGTCACGCTGTCGATTGAGCTGAAGCCAGCACCGAGGTTAATGGTTCCGGTTGGTTTCTCGGTAACCCGGATCAAAAGATCTTTCTCGTCGAGATAACTCGTATCGAGTGGCATTACTTCAACACTGCTGAAGTAATTCATGTTCTCAAGACGGCGCTGAGTCACGGCCGTCTTAGTGGAATCATAAGATTGACCCGGCTCAAGAGGCAACTCACGACGAATCACCTTGTCCTTGGTATTCTCGTTCCCTTCGATGTGAATCTGACCGATCTTGTATTGGCGACCCTCTTCGACATCCAGAACAACACGGACACCATTTCCGGCTTCTTCCAGGCGCGGTGTCACGCGAGCTTCTGCATACCCCTGAGATCCATATTGATCACCGATAAGCTTCAGATCTTCTTTTAACTTGGCACCGGAGAAACGATCACCCGCTTTGGTTTTCAAGTAAGGGAGAATATCCGTTGTGAGCGGGATGGATTGGACCCCTTGAATCGCTAGGCTTTCAACAAGGTAAGTTCCACCTTCGTCAATCGTGATCACAACATCCACATACTTGGCATCGGCGCGCATTTTTGCGACGTTTACAACGCGAGCATTAAGGAATCCTTTGTCGCGGTATTTATCTTCAATAGAGCGGACATCATCAGCGAGAGAAGAGGAGTCCGTGCTTCCGGATCCACCAAGAAGAGTTTTGAGTCCCTTTTCCTTCTGGCTCATCACCTCACGAAGCTCAGCTTCGGAGAAAGCAGTGTTACCGACAAAGCTCACATCACGGAGAACTCCCTGAGTTCCCTCGTCGATTGAGTAAATAACCTTAGAGTAACCTTCAGAAGTCGCAGGACCGATGCGATAAGTCACCGTAACTTCGGAGAAGCCCTTTTTCTTATACATCTCCTGAATTTCCTGACGAGCCGTTTGAAGAGCGCCCTCATCAATCGACTTGTTCACTTTCAGTTCGACTTTTTTGCGCAATTTGTCGCTGTCGATCAAAGTATTTCCGCGAAATTCAACGCCGCCGTAAAGAGCACGGGTCTGAACAACGATGATAAGACGCACTCCGCCGCTTTGCGATTCAGAGAGAATCTTGACGTTCTCAACATCACCACTGGCGTAGAGCGCCTTTACATCATCATCGATTTTCGCAGGAGAAAGTTTGTCCCCCACTCGTGAAGACAGGTGAGAAAGGATCCGATCCGGAGACACGGACTGATTCCCAACATATTGAACATCAATGGCTTTGATGGTCTTTCCGGCTACCTGCCCATGAGATTCAGGAACAGCTGAAATTGCCAAAGCAAATCCAGCCAAAATCGTGAGGCCACGTAGAGCCCGTTTTTTAACCCGGTGAGGTCTGATGAAATTCATTACAAAGCGATTGTCTTGTCGTTGCGTGTTTGGAAAAAAGATATGAAATCAAGCTTCCCAGATAAACCCCCATAAATAGTTTATTGAGGGCCTACGTCAAGCTCGAATTTGGTGCGGAATACAGTTAATCAGGTTTCTTTTCAGTAGATCTGACACGACCGTATTTCTCCGCTCGCCGAACCTTTTATCGAAAACCTGCCCTTATACAAGCGAAAATAATCGACTTTTATAATTATAAGGTTATCTTAAATATCAATAAATACAATCTTTATTTAGATTTACAAGACAATCGGGGTTCATGCGATACATCCCGCCAAACTTTTTAGAATTTCCCTTTGAGCGATAATTTTTACAGTGAAACCAGCGACTCTCCGAAGACGGAGTTTGATCGCAGCCTGCGTCCTCCGGATTTCGAGGAGTTCTGCGGTCAGGCCAAGGTAAAGGAACGCCTGATGTTAATGATTGAGGCGGCGAAGCAACGCGAAGACGCCCTCGATCACGTTTTGCTCTGTGGCCCTCCCGGTCTCGGGAAAACCACGCTCGCCCACATACTCTGCCGGGCGTTTGGGAGTGAGATCCACATTACCAGTGGTCCTCAGATAGAAAAAGCGGGAGATCTCGCCGGCATTCTCACCAATTTGAAACACGGGGACTTCCTCTTTATTGATGAAATTCACCGGCTCCATCCGGCTATCGAGGAATATCTCTACCCGGCGATGGAGGACTATCAGCTCGATATTATCATCGACCAGGGACCGAACGCCCGCTCCATTTCCCTGAGTCTGCCAAAATTCACACTCGTTGGTGCCACCACCAAGTCGGGAATGCTGACGCGCCCCCTTCTTTCGCGCTTCGGAATCACCAACCGGCTCGATTACTATTCGCCGGAAGAGCTGGTGATCATCATCAAACGATCAGCAAACCTCCTCAACGTGGAGACCAAGGATGAGGGAGCCATGGAAATTGCCTCGCGAAGTCGTGGCACTCCCCGTGTTGCCAACGGACTTCTTCGCTGGGTCAGAGACTTTGCCCAGGTGCGGGCCGACAACATCATTACTCAGGACGTCGCCAAAAAGGCCCTCGGAATGCTCGACATCGACGAGGACGGCCTTGATGAAATGGACAAACGAATCCTTGAAGCCATCATTTACAAGTATGCGGGCGGACCTGTCGGTCTGAACTCACTTGCCGTCGCCGTCGGAGAAGACGAAGCGACGCTGAACGAAGTCTACGAACCCTATCTAATTCTAAAGGGCTTCCTCAAACGAACGCCGCGAGGCCGCGCAGCCCTTCCTTCCGCTTATCGGAAACTCGGCATCGATCCTACCGGAGAGTCCATCGCCGCCCAGGGCGAGCTCCTCTAAACATTCCACCATTACTCTTTTGAAACCCGCTATCTTCATTTCCCCAAACTCGAAGGGAGAATCCAGACCATGAGCGAATTCATGCTGCAAATCGAAAAGCTGTTCCAGGCCATCAGTGATCCGGAATACCGGTTCATCCTGATGGAGCCCCTGATTTTCTACGGAATCATTTTCGGCCTCATTATTTTCATCGCCAGTTTCTTCATGCGAGTTGTGAAGTTTCAAACTGTTGCTCTGATTCTGATTATCCTCGCGGCGATGGCCCATATTCCCTACACCTGTCTCTTATACACATCTCCGAGCCCACGAGACCGAGGCTGATCT
>OJCB01000770.1_pt1 | contig 11611 bp, 7 predicted proteins | sample 1591501 | NCBI WGS metagenome assembly OJCB01 (sample SAMN05416813, study PRJEB24817) | seawater metagenome | isolation source: Sea water | place: Canada:Atlantic | collected 2013-07 | reverse complement strand
ATCTACACTATCCTCTTCGTCGGCAGCGTCAGATGTGTATAAGAGACAGCTTTACTACAAAGTTCAAGGGCGCTTTATCACGATGACAAAGAGAGTAAATTCCTCATTGCACTTTGCCATTATCAACTCAATGAGCTGGATGAGGCCCTGGCTCAACTGAATCGGTTCTCCGAGGAAGAGCGAACCCCCTATCCCGAACTTTGGCTGTATTATGGTCGAATATATCATGCCCGCCATCAATTTGATCAGGCCTCTACTTACTACAAAAGATATTTGCGCACCATTCGGCCGGGACATGCCAACCGGCAGATGGTTATTGAGGATATTAGGAGGTGTGCTAATGGCATCAACTTACAATTTCAAGAAGCACTGGCTATCGTGGAAAATTTGGGTAAAGGTGTGAATACGGAACATGACGAGTTTGCCCCCATGTTGAGTCCAAATTACAATGATCGGCTCTATTTCTCTTCTATCAGACCCGGAAATATTGGTAACCCCAAAAAGGAAAACGGCCGTACAGATGAGCGCTTTGGCCAGTATCCGAGTGATATGTTCAACTGCCAGATCACCAATGGTATATGGGGGAATATTCAGCCCATGCATTATTTGCTGAATAGCCCAAATCATGAGATTCTACTAGGGTTTAATAGTGATGGCAACGCGTTATATTACTTCAAAGGGCGAAATCTCCGGAGCGGACAAATCATCGTTGATACTTTCAAACGAGTGGAAGAACGCTTGGTGAGCTCTACGCCCTTGCAAGTACCGATGAATACGATTAATGGCGACAATAGCCCTTTCTTCTATAATGATACGCTCTTGTTTTTTGCCAGTAGTAGGATAGGGGGATACGGAGGGAGTGATATTTACAAAACCAGCTTGCGAAACGGCCGCTGGTCAGCCCCAGTCAACTTGGGTCCCGATATCAATACGGCTTATGATGAAACGACTCCTTTCATGGCCAGAGACGGCCATACCCTCTTCTATAGCTCTAATGACAGCAAAAAAAGTATCGGTGGCCTAGATATCTTCAAATCTTTTTATGTAGAAGGAACCAAGCGATGGACAAAAGCGCTCAATATGGGGATGCCCATTAACTCTTCGGCTGACGACGATTACTTCAAGATCTCAGGCGATGGCTTTACCGCTTTTTTTGCTTCGGCTCGGAAAGATGGTGCGGGACAAAGAGATATATACATTGCTTACTTTCAGTCCTTCTTGGAGGAAATGGAATGGCCTACGACAGCGTATGTCCCTCCTCCCTCGCAACAAGAGCCTAATCTTCCACCGGTGCCTGACATAAGACAGGAAGAGATGCCTGTCGTCATCACTCCACCTACTAACCCCACTAATAATACAGGAAACAGCCAACCTATTAATGATGGTTTTGAAGAGGATTTTCCTACGACTACAACGAAGGTACCTACGAGTTCCCCTCCTCCAGCCCCCTCTTCGCCCTATGCACCGATCTATTATACCAATGCAGAAGAACTTACCAGACATACGACCAAGAAAGAAACCTTAGATGGAGTTGTTGCGCAGATGAAGCAGCAGTCATCTTTGGTTGTTATTTTTAGTGCTTACCCGGATGAAGTGACAGCTACTGCCTTATTTCAATTGACAAAAGACTTAGAAGTCGCAGGTAATTATCTTCATCAAGCCGGGATACCACTGGCCAATATATATATTCGGGCAGTAGGTATGCCGAAAACGCAGCGTGCAGGACAATGCGTTGAAATTTCCTTTTTTGATCTCGCTAGTAATACTGTCTCGGAAAACTTACCCGTAGTCGGCCGTAATATGGAAATGGTGGAGCCTGGCCTCCTAACCAACTCAGCCCTACATTACAAAGTACAGGTAGCCTCCGCCCAAAGGAGCATTGAAACTCCTTTCCAGCAAAATGTTGATTACGTCATGATCGAGCGAAAGTTAGATTTTCCATACTATCGCTACACTTTAGGTGCTGCCAATACTTATGCGGAGGCTTCAACATTGCGAAGACAACTCGCCAGAAAAGGCTTTGAGAGTGCCTATGTTGTACCTTTTGTGCATGGGTATCGAGTCGATAAGAAGCAAGCCCGTTTAAAGATGACAGCATTCCCCGACCTAAGAAGGTATTTGCATTTAAAATAAGTACTTAGCGTATATCTGGGTGTAATACCTATTGCCTTCAAGTGGCAATTCTAATTTTATACGGCCCCAATAGGTGCTTAGGCTTCTCTCTTAATTCATCCAAACATAATATCTATTAGGGAACATTATAGCCTGTCTCCTTTCGTTGAAGTTCGTCCTAAAATGGAAGAAAAGAACAACTATTGCCCCATTTAGTAGTTTGTAATAATTAGTCAGCTCATCCCGTTCAATCCTCCCTATGTCGATAGCATAGTAGTATTTCCAAAAATTCAGCTTATTTTTGCACACCGACTTTAGCAACTACTTCGCAGTGAGTTGTATTTATAAATAGGCTAATCTTCTACCACAAGCACTATAGTAGTAGATGGGGCGCAGAATGATACTATGAAAAAGTTAGAGTTTTTAAAGGAAAGCTTAAAGGACCTCAAAACAGTAGGTACATTGACTCGTAGTTCAAAGTTTTTATGCCGAGGCATGGTTAAACATGTTGACTTTGCCGAAGCAGAATTAATCGTTGAATTGGGTGCAGGTGATGGTGTAATCACTGAATTCATTTTGAATGAGATGAGCCCTACTGCTAAGTTACTTGTCTTTGAGGTAAATGAGCGTTTTTGTGAAGTTTTGAGAGATATTGATGATGATCGATTGATAATTGCACAGGATTCTGCTGAGAACATTGGATCTCATGTAGCGAGATTGGGATATGAAAAGGTAGATGCCATTATTTCGGCTATTCCTTTTGTAGCCTTACCCAAAGAATTGGGATACAGTATTGTACAAGAATGCCACCAATGTATGAAGCAAGGAGGCCGCTATATTCAAGTACACTACTCACTACTGACTAAGAAATTGTATGAAACAATTTTTGGGAATGTAGATATCAATTGGGTTCCATTGAATATGCCACCGGCATTTGTACTGGTTAGTGAGAAAAAGTAAGTACACGTAATATGTTTGGTGGTATTTCACCTTAGGTTTAACACCAAACATATTGTATTTATTAGTTTTCCGAGCATCTAATAGGGATGGATAACGCTTTGAGCCAAAGCGATATCAAAGGTAAACTATAACAAAGATTGACTGATCCTATTAAGCCTTCCCTTGAGCCACCTTCAGTTCTACTGCCGTTTCTGGTGTGAACAATTGATATAAAACAGGAACTAATAGTAGGACAAAAGTGGTTGAAGTAAATAGCCCACCGATAATCGTCCAACCCATCGGAGCCCATAAAGATCCTCCAGTTAATGTCAAGGGTAATAAACCTAAAATAGTAGTCAAAGTAGTGGCCACGATAGGGATAAATCGAACTTCTCCAGCCTGAATGGCTGCCTCGACCACGGACTTTCCTTCCGCTCTTAATTTATTAGCATAATCCACCAATACAATTGAATTATTGATCGCAATACCGATCAAACTAGTAAGTCCTACAAAGGCGGTGAAAGAAAAAGGAATCCCTGTAATAAACAAGGCCAAGATAGATCCAATGATCGCTAAGGGCAAGGCCGAGAAGATAATTAAGGGCTGGCTAAAGGATTTGAACTGAATAATCAATACGCCAAAAATCAGTAAAAGCGCCATGACAGATGCAATTCCCATCCCACCAAAGGATTCATTTCTATTCTCTAAATCTCCTTTGAAGGTGTAGTTATAGCCTTCTTTCCATTCGATCTCATCCAGCTGTGTTTTAATTCCTCCTATCACAGGGTCGAGCGTATAGCCATTGTCCAAATCAGCAAGGATAGTCGCCGTTCGGTCATTATCCAAGTGACTTATAATACTGGGCGCTTCAGAAAATTCAATATCTGCCAATTGCTTAAGAGGGATAAAATGTCCCGCTACACTATTAACGGTCAGCTGATTGAAGTCTTCCAACTCAAACTGGTCCTCAAAATCATAGCGCATGACAATGTTGTACTCTTCCGCTTTCTTATCTCGATACTTTCCGATGGTAGCGCCATTCACAAAACTTCGAATAGACTTATCAATCACGTGAATGGGGACCCCCAACATCATGGCCTTGTCTCTATTGATCTTGAAAAAGAGATCGGTACTATTGTTCCGGAGTGGATTTTCTATGTTGATGGCACCAGGAACCGTTTTCACTATATTCTCAATTTCCCGGGCATAGTCCTGCAATTGGTCCAAATCGTCTCCAAATATCTTAATGGCGATAGGTGCCTCGGAAGGAGGGCCCTGTACAAATTCACGAACATCAATACGAGCATCTGGATAGGTAGCAAAGGTTCCTCTCAAATCGTCTAACAACTGATAAAAGGCATCAATATCATACTCTTTTAACATGACGAAAAGCTCACCATAGGTACTGGTATAGTTGACGGGGGCAATATTGTAGTAGATACGCGGATTGCCATGCCCTACATTGGAGGCATAATATTTAATGACATCGATTGTGTCTAAAACGCTTTCTACATATCGCACTGCTTCATCGGTAGCGTCCATATTACTACCATTGGGCAAACTTACTGTAATCCTAAACTGCGGTTTTTCTGCTTTTGGGAAAAAGCTGACGCCAACTAATGGAAACAATAATAAGGCACCGACGAGACTAGCCGCTGCGAAAGAAATGGTTAGCAAACGGTGCTGCAATGCCCAATTCAGAGAGCGACGATAAGGCCCGGCGACAAATTTTTGTATTCTTCTAAAGGTAACTGTTGTTCGCTTTTGCGCTTGATTTTTCTCTTTTAATACCTTACTAGCGATAAAAGGAGTCAGGGTCACTGCAATAATCAAAGAAGCGGTGAGCGTAGCGATAACGGTGACCGGTAGTGCCTTTATAAATGCACCTACCGTTTCTGGCATCATCATGATGGGGACAAAAGCCAGGACCGTCGTCAGGGTGGCACTAGTAATGGGTGCAATCAGCTGCTGTGTCGCTTCAATTGCCGCTTCTTTTCGGCTATAGCCCTCGCCTATAAATCGCTCAATATTCTCAATAATAGCAATCGAATTATCCACCAATAGTCCCAAGGCAACAATCAACCCAGCAATCGACATTTGCTGCAGTGAAAAACCTGCTGCCCCTACCACCCACAAACCAATGAGGATTGACAAAGGAATCGCCATCATCACGATAGAGGAGGAACGAGCACCCAATAAAAGAAAGATGATCACTCCCACCAGGACAATCCCCTGCACCAAGTTTGATAAGAATCCACTTACTCTATCTTTTACACCAATCGCCTGATCAAACACATATTCCAGTCGGATATCTCCAGCCAGACTCATTTGTCCGACTTGTTCTTTTATAGGGTTGGCAATATCAAAAATATTATAGCCGTCCTTTTGCTGGGTGTTGATGTAGATCGCTTTTTCACCATTGTATCGACCTAACCATCGATCATCTTCATAATCAAAATAAACCGCCGCAATATTTTTCAGGTAGATAATCTTTCCCTGATAACTCCCTACGACTGTATTTTTAATTTGCCGCAAATCATCATAAGCACCGGATGTCTTGATGTTGAACAGGCGATTAGAAACCTTGACCGCACCTCCCGGAATATTCGCATTGTTGCTTTGAATAGAACGCTCAATATCATCCAAAGAAATATTCATTTCTGTCATCAACACCGGATTCAGCGCGATACGCACTTCTTGTTCTGGATAGGCTTCGATCTCTACTTTTTTGACGCCATCTACGTCTTCAATCACCTTTTTCAACCTTTCTGCCTCTTCTTTCATGCGCTGATAGCTGGCTTTTTCAGAGACCAGGGCCATCTGCATGATATTAACGGTACTAGTAGATATTTGGCGCACATCCAATTGATAGAGATCACTAGGTAATTGATCTCGGATTTGGTTCACTTGTCTCAGTAATTCATCAAATTTATCATCGGGATTCCCTCCAAATAAAGACTCTACCTCCGTTACCGATACCCCATCTTTAATGATAGTCGACACTTCTTTCAGGTCATCCAGTTCATTCACTGCTTCTTCAATCACATCTACTACCTGACTTTCCATGTCTTCGGGGTTGGCACCCGGATAAACCGCCACGACGATACTATTAGGTATTTCGACTACCGGATCTTCTCGTTGGGGCATAGCAATAAAAGATAGAATACCCAGCACTAAAAGGGCTACAAAAACCGTAAGTGTAAATTGATAATTATTGATTGAAAACCGAGGAATATTCATTTCTTGTATTTTTAAAATCAGCATTCTAACCCCTTGTCGCTACACATAGTCAACGACTACCGTATCAAGGAAAAGAGTCAGCATGAAAAGGATAAAATAGGCGGTGGAAAATCTACTGCTTTTGACTGATGAGGATCGTCTCATCCTCTTCGATATAACCTACACTACTGATGATTACTTCATCTTGGGCTTCTAGTCCTTTACTAACAAGGAGTCGATCTCCGCGGATGCGATGAATTTCAATGGGGACCTTTTTGGCCTTACCATTTTGTGCCAGAAAGATTTCTCCTTTATTGGCATTCGCTTTAATCAATGCATCGACAGGAATCTCAAGTAGAACCACTTTGCTAGCCGATTCAATTTCCACTGTTCCGATAAAGCCAGATAGTAATTTCTTACCCCCGGATACTACTTCCACTTCCACTTCGTAAGTATTGGTATACGGATCAGCGATACTTGCTATTTCTCTGACAATCCCTTCGAATACATGATTATTGTAGGCATCGAATTGTACATCGGCTCGGTCGCCTAAATTGACGTGAATAATATCTTTATCGGTCAAATTAACGCGAATGACCATGGCCTTATCCTTCGTTCCAAAATCAAAGATGACTTTGCCAGGGCTGGTCAATTCATTTGCCTCTGCTTTTTTTCGTAGTATCACCCCATTGGATGGAGCAATAATCTTGGAATACTTGAGATTAAATTCTGCCATCGTCACATTCCGGCTGCTAAAATCAAGTCCTTTTCCTGCGGCCTCTAGCTGATTTTTGGCATTGTCCAACTGCACCTCTGCATTTTCCAATTGTTCTAGTGTTGCTACACTATCTTGGTACAATGCCTTTGCATTTCGATAATCCCGTTCGGCCAATTTAACGGCCAGTTTTGCATTATCGATATTAAGGGATGCCTGCTCTCGCCCCAGGCTAGCTTGCTGGGTTTGGGCTTGTATTTCAGAAAGGTCCAATTCGGCTAGCACTTGTCCTTTTCGTACCTGCTGCCCTTCCTTTACATGGATTTTCTTGATGATCCCTCCAGTCTTGAAACTGAGTTTGCTTTCTTCACTAGAGGCCAATTTGCCAGTAGCAAAAATCACTTCTTCATAATCGATAGGAGCGGCGGCAAAGGTCTCTACTTTGCGGGAGTTCGGTGTATTTTGTTCTGCCAGGGGCGATTCATTATTACCACAAGCGAACAGGAATAGAGTAATAGATAATAAGGGGAGAATTCGAGTTACTTTTTTCATCGGATAAGGTCGTTAGATCGTTTATAATAAGTGTTCAAGAGTGGAGAATAGACTAGGAATATCATCATCTAAACTTATCTACCCTCCACCTCAAACACCTAAATTTCTTAGTTCCCTGACGGATTAGTTGAAGTTATAAGTACCCGTAGCTCGTTCCAATTCAGCTTGTCTGATTTGAAAGTCATAGCGCGCAATGATGAGTTGCTGTTGGGCATTCGTCATTTGCGTTCGAGCATTGGTCAGTTCTACTTGATTGGCTTGTCCTAGGGTGTATTTTTTGTTGACCAACTTATAAGCCTGGTCTAAAGCTTTGACTTGTGCTTCGGCCAATTCTATTTGCTTCCCGCTCGCTTCCAACTCGTGCAAAGCACTAATTGTTTGTAGGCCAATTTTACGCTGTATCTCTAGTTTCTGGCGATTCAACTCTTCTTTTTCGATGCGAGCTTGTTGTACTTTAGGTTTATTGGATCGATCAAAAAGATTCCAACTCATTACGACTGAACCCATCACAAAATCACTATCTGAATCCAGGTTGTAATCTCTTCCTTGCACCCCGTAATCCAAAGCCAAATTCACAGCTGGCAACATATTTCCTTTGTTCAATTTGATCTTGCTATCAGTCACGGCTAAGTAGTGATTCATTTGCTGAATCTCTTCGCGATTCATCTGTGCAGTTTCGACCAAGGATTCCTGCTTACTCACTGCAAGCGGATCGACACGATTCACTTCTAGCGCTATCGCTGTTTCAAATTCCTCATTCAGTAAAAAATTGAAGTAGGATTGGGCGATCTTTTCATTTTTCTGGGCGTTGGCCAGGTCCTGTTCTACGGCTTTGATCTGCGCTTGAGCCGTATATACTTCATCAATTGTTACCTTATGATTGCGGTATAAGCTTTCACTCGTCCGAAGATTTTCGTTGACTAATTCCATTGTATTTTCAAAAAGGCTTACGGCTTGTACCGCTTTGGCGTAATTGAAATAGGCCGTTTTTACTTCTTTGACCAATTCACGTTTGTATACTTCCACTCCTATTCGTTCTGTCTCTGAAAGATTTTCTTGTATCCGTTGATTTTGGATAATCGATGCATTGAAAAGTGGCATCGCAGCTCGAATGGTGGTTTCCTGTTCTCGTGTACGTAGAAAATTAGTAGCGATATTGTCTAAAGTAGGGTAAGTGGGAATACTGGGATAGCTAGGATTTGCATCACTTGCTAAGTCGTTAATCAGATTTAGGTTTTCGTAAACGGGATTCATTAAATCGCCGACGGGAAAATCAATGGTACGTCCCCCTTGTGCCATCGAATAGCGCGCATTGAAAGTAACTTTGGGAAAAAATAGCCCCTTTGCTTCCTTTAGCGCTTGCAAGCTGCGTTGGTAAGAAAGGTTCTTTTGCTGCAAGGCAATATTGTTTTCTAAGGCAGTGCCGATGTAGCCCTTTAAAGTACTTGTTTGGGCGCTTATAGCATTTGCAAAAAAGAGTAAGGTAAAAAGTAAGGCAGTCGGGTATTTCATTTTCAATTATACTTAAGGTTCTTTATTTCCTGTGTTCCTTTACAAATCTGTAGGAATCCCTTTTCTATTTCCAGTACAAATCTTTGAATCGTCTAATAGGATGGCTGAATTGTCCAAAGCCCTATTTGAATCGGCTAAGCGGTCATAACATGGCCCTATCTCAATAATCGCTTGTTAACAAAGAAAGGATAAGATGGTCGGACGATCGTCCGAGAATGGCATTACAGGGGAAGTCGGACGCTTTTTCAGCTACTATGTAGTAGACTTCATTCCAACTTCCACTTTGAGAGAAGAAGAAAAAGGGTGTTGACGGGTATCTGCTAAAAATACTTGGATCGTTTCTTCTTTCAGCAGATGATCTACGATGGTATTAAGTTCGTCGATATAAGGCGTATCGACTTCCTCCAATTCTACCCAAAATACCACCTGCAGATTATGGTGTTCGTAAATACAGTGTGCTACCTTTGTCCAGAAGAACCGATCATTTCTATACAAAGGGAGACGAATAATGAGCGGCAAAAATAGACGATACAAGAAGCTTTTTCGAAAATAGGTGGTAATGGCATTGATCGCCAAGAGCGTATCCTTTATTTTTTCACTTAGTGCTTGTCCCAGTATATCAGGCGCCTTGAGAGTGGGATAAATGGGCTCACCGTTTTCTACGCGATAACGAGTTCTGTAGTTCTTTACTTCAAAAAAGACAGCTAAGTTTTCTTTTATATTAAGTGCAATAAAATCAATGCCTTTTAAGCCCACCCCACTCAAGCCTTTATAGTAACGATGACTGTCGTATTTCTTGACCACCCAATCGTCATTGAACCTAAAGTCCAAGCCACTTTCCGTAAAACTTTTCATGATAAGCTACTTCCAGCGATGGGAAGTGTTTGAAGATTTCGAATATATTCACTGGGTGTTTGCTGAGTGAATTTTTTAAAGATGGCGTTGAAAGTAGACTTGGAATTAAAGCCTGCTTCGAATGCCAGTCCTAGCAAAGTAAAATGCTCATGTTTAGCCTCGCTGACTAGGCGTTTGAATTCCTCTACTCGATAGGAATTGATAAAATCGAAAAAATTGAGCCCTAATTGCTCATTAATGATTTTTGATAAATGATTGACCGGAATACCTGTACGGTGAGACAATTCAGCAATGGAAATCTTGGGCGCCAGAAAGGGCTTTTCCCGAAGCATATAGCTCAACAATTGGTCTAGGTAATCATTGGCTTTCTCTTCGGCCAAGCCGGCGGCAGGATTCGCAGTAATAGCCGGTTCTTCTTGTTGCTGTACAAATACGGGATGCTCACGCAAGCCATATACACCCAGATACATAATGCCTAGCATCATAAAAATAAAACCCAATTGTAGTCCCCAGTCTCCCAACAAGACCAGCCAATGTTGCCCCAAGACTTCAAATATCATAAAGGCTCCCCAAGTTATCAGCTCTATCCAAAAGAAGCGGTTCAACCATTCTAAACCAATATCTTCTTTGTAGGAAAACTTGGTCAGGATATAATGTTCGTGTTTTTGCAGCAGTAAATAGGTCTGGTATAGATAATAGGGGAAAACGCCAAGGAACAGACCATAATAGATCAACTCAAACCATAAGGGAGCTTGACTACTACTCACCATGTCATACTGGGCCAACTGCTCCACCCTACTTAAGGGATAATAGTAAATAGACAGTAGCAACATGGCTATGCCAAAAGGAAGAAGATGCAAACTATCTCGCTTCCATCGCCACTGTAGTTCGCCTTGCACAACGGCTTTGACATACAGGTAAAACAAGAGTGCTCCCAAATAGCCCAACACATAGGCGTGTAGCGGTAGAACGGCTACTACTTCTCGTATTTCGTTGCGATAATTATAGAGGATAGAAATAATAAACATGACGGTGAGCTCCATCGCAAGAATCAAATCAGCCGTCTTTCGCCCCTTTTTCAGGCACAGCAGTAAGGCCAGAACAAGCGCCTGAGAAATACCCACGGTGATGAATACTTGGATAAGCATAGGTGTCTTCGAGTTGATGCAAGAAAAGAGCTGAGTTGCAAGTTAACACCTATGGGCATGGAAAGCAAATCGCCTAGCTAAGCATGCTTGGACCTGACATGGGCTCGAAAGCACCGTCAAAACCCAAGTCCAATGACAAACAAAAAGGGGAATAGCTTCCGCCATTCCCCTTTTTTATATCGCTAATAATTATGGTTGATCTAAGCACTCTCCAGTGCAGCAGCACCACCAACAATCTCAAGGATTTCATTGGTGATCACCTCCTGACGTGCTTTATTGTAAGTGATCTTCATGTCACGTAGCAATTCTTCGGCATTTTCGGTCGCCTTGTCCATCGCCGTCATACGGGCGCCATGCTCAGAAGCATGTGTATCTAGCAAATACTTGTAGAATTGTGTTTGCAGAATACTAGGTACTAAGTCTTCCAATAAGCCTTCTTTGCTGGGCTCAAAAATGTAATCCGCTTTGGAATTGTCCCCTTCTTCTTTTTCGATTTTTGCTACAGGTAGAAACCTGTCTCTTATACACATCTGACGCTGCCGACGAAGAGGATAGTGTA
>OJCB01000769.1_pt1 | contig 11612 bp, 8 predicted proteins | sample 1591501 | NCBI WGS metagenome assembly OJCB01 (sample SAMN05416813, study PRJEB24817) | seawater metagenome | isolation source: Sea water | place: Canada:Atlantic | collected 2013-07 | reverse complement strand
CTACACTATCCTCTTCGTCGGCAGCGTCAGATGTGTATAAGAGACAGAGGAAATAGATTGCCGGAAGGAAGCATTGAATTCGGGTAAAATCAGATCCGCCAACACCAAACCCAAAACTAAGGCCATTAGTATCACGATAAAACCTTCTCCCCAAAATTGTGTAATTACCTGGCGACGACTAGCCCCCAATACTTTCCGCACGCCGACTTCTTTCATTCGGGTCAGTGAACTACCCAAAGTAAGATTGACAAAGTTAAAGCAAGCAATTGTCAGAATAAATAAGCCAATAATAAATAGGCCTAAGGGGAAGGCTTTGCGCATACTGGATCCCGTCAATAAAGTGTCGAAGTGGATATCAGACAGCGGCTGCAGGCGCAAACGTAGGTACTCACCATCTTCATCAGCGACTCCGCCATCTTCCTTGATCAACTCTATCGACTCGCCCATATAGGTCTTCACTACACTTGTAACGCGGTCCTCAAACTGATCTTTCCCTAAATCTTCGGGTAGATACACATATAGATCGTGCGAATAATTATCCCAATTGTCTTTATCTGCTTCGAAAGAAGGTTGATTTTCAAAGCGCATCAAGAGCCCCAATTCTAAGGAAGAATTAGTAGGCGTATCTTCTATTACGCCGGTCACTTGCATGTTCATCCGCTTACCTTCATCCACTATCGTCAGCGTCTTACCCATCGGATCTTCTTCTCCAAATATCTTCTTGACGGATCCCTCTGTTACCACTACGTTATTTAGACCTTGTAGGGCTTTTTCGGGATCTCCTTTCAGTAACTTAAAAGAAAACATTTGTAGAAATCCTTCATCCACATATCGAAAGGAATTGCCTGTAATATTATCGCCATTGTAAACCACTCCCCCAGAATTCATCCATCGACTGGCATGTTTAATTTCGGGAAAGGCTTCTAGAATTGCGGGTTGCAAAGGCACCTGTAGATTCGCTTGGCGATCAACACCTGTCGCTAGGTTCTCTTCTTGATAGACCCGGTATAAGCGATCCGAATTCTCATGGAAATTATCGTAACTGAATTCATGTAAAGTCGTCAGAAACAACAAAAGGCTAGCCGCAATAGCTATGCCTAATCCTAGTAGATTAATCCCTGAAAACAGTTTTCTTTTCCACAGGCTTCTAAATGCAATTTTCAGATAATTCGTGAACATATGTCGTCATTTATGAGTGTAATAACTTAGACTTCAAAAGCTTGCCTGGCCAAATCCTAGAAACTTCTGAAGTCTTCAGGGTTGGCGCAGTATCGGTTGCAGGTGAAAAACACCTGCAACGGCGATAACCTGCAATGGCCGAGTCGCGGTGACTTAATCCGAGCGCAAAGCAGTAATCGGATTTCTAAAAGCCGCCTTCAAACTCTGTATTCCAACCGTTAGTAGTGCAATAAATATCGCGATCCCCACAGGTACGGCAAACATCCACCATTGTAGATCAATCCCGTAAGCAAATTTACTCAGCCAACTATCTAACAGATACCAAGCAATAGGAATACCGAGTAGTAAACCGATACCAACCAATAGCAAGAAATCACGAGATAGTAGCGTAACAATATGCTTCGTAGAGGCCCCTATCACTTTTCGGATACCAATCTCCTTCGTTTTTTGCTCCGCTAAAAAAGTCGCTAAACCTAATAACCCTAGACAAGAAATTAAAATAGAAATGAAAGCAAAATATTTAGCTAGGGTTCCCGTCAAGACTTCTCCCTTATATCTTCGCTGATATTGCTCATCAAGAAACTTATAATCAAGTGGAGTATCTGGAAAAACCTTACTATAAGTGGCCTCCAGAGCGACTACCGCTGCTTCTGTTTGCCCAGCTTCAGTGCGTATAAATAACCAGGAAGAATTATCTTTATCTAGAATCAAGCCTAGTGGTTCAATGGTTTCATACAAAGAGCCGACATGAAAATCCTTTACCACACCAATAATGGTGCGCGGCGATTCCCACCAATCTATTCGTTTTCCAATGGGATCCTCGATACCCATCACTCGAATGGCCGTTTCATTCAACACAATATTACTAGTATCATACCTCATATCCGTTTGGTAAAAACGGCCTTCTTTCATCTGGACGTTGAAGCCGTCCATAAAGTTCTCTTCCACCCACATCATTTTAAATTCTTGGTTGCGTTGGTCGAGGCGTTTTCCGGGCCATTCGACCCCAGTCGTAGAGGCTCCTACCTGAATAGGACTATGGCTAGAGGCCGTCACACCGGCAATCGAAGGATACTTGAGTAGTTCTTTTTTAAGTAGTTGGTAGTTTTCGGGAGCTTTGTCATCCGCAGAAATGTAGAAGAGGTTCTCCTTATCCAACCCCAGGTTTTTATTTTTGATATAGCTAATTTGTTGCTGAATGACTAAGGCTCCAGCTATTAAGATTAAGGCCAATACAAATTGTGTAATCACTAGCATTTTACGAAGACTGACGTGCTTCAGGGTTTCGGTTAAACGCCCCTTCAATACATGGATAGTTTTGAAAGAGGACAGCACAAAGGCCGGATAAAGTCCCGAAAAGAAAGCCGTCAAACTAATGATACCCAATATTCCCAACCAAAAATTGACGGAGGTATAATCAAAAAACAAAGCCTTGTCGGCCATGGTGCGAACAGCAGGTAAACTTAGCTCCGCTAGCAAAATAGCCACTCCAACAGCGATAACAGTAATCACGGTGGATTCAAATAAAAACTGGGCGATCAGGGAGGTCCGCCCCGCCCCTACTGCTTTCCTCACGCCTACCTCTCTCGCTCGCTTCGAGGCCCTGGCAGTGGCCAAATTGACAAAATTAATACAGGCTATGATCAATAGTAAAAAAGCCGAAATTGAAAAGAGTCGAACATATTCGATTCTCCCTTGCGTAGGCATAGCCTCGTCATCGAATCGACTGTATAAATAAGCATCTTGATAAGCTTGCAATTGTACATATTCTCCTTCTTCGAAGGCTGAACTGTTTTTGTATATCGTATTTATTTTGGCTAGCGCCGCTTCAGCGCTTGCATCCTCCCGCAGTAATATCACACCTCCCATTCCTTTATTCCCCCAGTCCAATAACCAATCATTGCGTTTGATACGGTGGTCGACATTGGTGACAAAGTCAAATTTCAGGGAAGAATTGGCTGGAATATCTGCAAAAATGGCTTCTACAACAAAATCGTCGCGGTCATTCATGCGAAGCGTTTCGCCCAATGCGCTTGATTCCCAATTACGGCCAAAAAAACGACCCGCCATACTTTCAGAAATGACAATTCCATTAATGGTCTCATCCAAACGCTTGATGTCCCCGTGCAAAACGGGAAAGGAGAAAGTGGAAAAAATTGCACTATTACTAGACATTCCAGCCTCCTTGTACGATAGTTTCTCTTTCTCTACCAATTGTCCCTCGGGATAATCAAAATAAATGACTTCTTCCACTTCTGGCACCTCCGTCTCAATCTGCTGCAACATGGGATAAGCTATATAAGGATTGGCCACTCGCTTGCCGCCCTCTTGTGGATAGACCATCAATAAGCGCTGGATGGCCAAACCTTTATCATGAAACTTATCAATGCTCACTTCATCTTTTACCCACAATAACATCAATAAGGCCACTGACAGACTGATAGCGAGTCCAAATATGTTGATACCTGAGTAAGTCTTATTCTTCCAGGTATTACGTAAAGCTATTTTCAAATAATTTCTAAACATAATGCTTGTTTTTTCTGCTGCAAGTTGCAGGTGAAAAACACTTGCAACGGCTGAGGGCTGAGACTTCAGAAGTTTGCCTGGCCATATCCTAGAAACTTCTGAAGTCTTTAGGGCTGGCCTAGTGTGGATTGCAGGTGGGAAACACCTGCAATGGCTACAAGGCGGTGACTTGCGATTTATAGCTTATTCATATCGTAAGGCTTCTACCGGATTGATTCGAGCTGCTTTGATCGCCTGTGAACTTACCGTCAAGAGCGTAACGACCAACGCCAAAATTCCGGGCAGAATAAACATCCACCATTGCAGATTGATTCGATACGCAAAATCACTTAACCAGAGATTGGCCGCCCACCAAGCGATAGGAATAGCCAGTAGCAAAGACCAAAGTACCAAACGAATAAATTCCTGTGCAATCAGCAAAATCAGATTCGACACACTAGCACCGAGGACTTTACGCACACCAATCTCCTTGGTCCGTCGTTGAGCCGTATAGGCTGCTAGGCCAAATACGCCGATACAAGCAATGAAAATTGCGAAGGCCCCTGCCATAGAGAACAAGCGACTGCGTTGCCGATCTGTTTCATAAAAAAGGGACAATTGATCATCCAAGAAGTGATACTCAAAAATATGATTTGGGTCGACGCCATGCAGTATTTCCGTCATTTGTGCAATCGTTTCATCGGCCTTATCCCCCTCAATTCTTGCGGTAAAGTAATCGATACCATGCATCGGGTTGTTTCGATAAGCTAAAACGAGCGGTTCTATTTCGTCATGCAGCGATTGGAAATGGAAGTCTTTCACAATCCCCTTTACTACGCTATTAAAAGGCGAGGTGAGGTTTCGGGCTTGGCTATTGAAAGATATTCCAGGAATTTGTACCGTTTGGTCATCCAATGTGGTGATGCCTAATAAAGCTGCTGCTGTTTCATTGACGATGAGGCTAGTCGAATCGGCATTTGGATCTCCTAGGAAGTTTTGGCCTTGCAATAATTCAATCTTGAAAGTAGTCAAGAAATCTTCATCTACTCCCATCAAATAACCTTCTGGTATTTCCTCCCCAATGGCTCCAGGTAAACGGAGCTCTATCTGTGGAACCACCTTCCATTCGCCAGGCACCCGGGAAGATACACTGACTGACTTAACGGTAGTCAGATCTCCATACGCTTGTTTAATGGTCTCAAAGCCACCCCGCACGCGGCCGCTATTGATATCCATGACGATCAATTGATCTTCCGAAAAGCCCAAATCCTTAGATTGAATATATCGCAGCTGCAAGACAGCGATCAGGGTTCCCGTAATCATTACACTAGATACTACATATTGAAAGATAACCAGTCCTTTGCGTAAGCTAAGTTGTCCAGACAATTCGGTAGGCTTGCCTTTCAGTATGCGGATGGGGCTATATCTTGATAATTGAAAAGCGGGGTAAGCTCCTGCTAATAAGCTAACGACAGCTAATAGTCCCAATAAAAAAGTCAATAACAAGGGGTTACTGCCCAAGTCGAGGTGTATATCTTTTCCAGTAAATGTATTGAAGCGCGGTAGTAGTAGGTAAACAATATTGAAAGCTAGGAAGAAGGATATAGAGCAGAGAACCAAACTCTCTGAAAAGAACCGTTGGATCAAATGTTTTTTGGTGGCACCAATCACCTTTCTCACCCCCACTTCCTTACCATAATTAATTCCCCGAGCAGTTGTCAGATTGATATAGTTAATGCTAGCAATGAAGAGGATGAAAACGCCAACCAGTCCAAATATATATAGATAGGACAGTTGCCCCTTTCCTGCATTTCGATCGTGGCTCAATTCACCAGAATGAAAATGAATATCCGTTAAGGCCTGTAATTCGAACTCACTCTTGGGATCTTCCGTGGTTCGTTGCTTATTCACCATTTCCGTTATTTTCCCCGCCAATTGAACCGGGTCCGCCTGAGGAGATAGGCGCAAATAGGTAATCCAAAAATTGGATGTCCAATCGGTTGTTGAAGTTCTTTCCCAGTCATCAAACTGTTTGAGGGTTTCGGCGGAGGCGAGTAGGGTGAATTGTAGGTGGGAATTGCCAGGGATAGGCTCTAGCACGCCGGTAACCCGGAAATTAGCGCCCCGGTCTGTTTCTAGGATTTTACCCATAGGGTCGACCTCTCCAAATAGATTTTGGGCGAGTTCGTGAGAGAGTACGACGGTCGAAGGTTCTAGTAAAGCTTGTTCCGGATTTCCTTTTGCCAGACTGAAGTCAAAGACCTTTAGGAAGTCCTTTTCGGCCATGAGCAGCTCTTCATAGAATGAGTTTTGTTTTTCCGGATTGATCAATAGTACCCGCCCATATCCATTGACAAAAACAGCTTCCTCTATTTCAGGAAACTTTTCTTCTCCGTCCAAGGCTACTTTGAGTGGCACGCCCGCCATTCGCTCTGCATTAGAACCGTCAATTCCCTTGTGTTCAAGCACCCGATAAATCTGGTCAGCCTGTTTATGGAAGGTATCAAAAGTCCACTCATCCAAGAGGAATAAACCAATCAGCATGACTACCGCTAAGCCCAAAGTGAGGCCTAGCATATTAATTCCCGCATATAGTTTATTGCGAGTTAGGCTTCGGATGGCAATTTTGAAATGTTCTAGATGCATCGGGTGATTATTTTAGACATAACAGCGACAGCCCACCTTTGCATTGCAAGGCAGGTAGGTAAGTAGTTAATGCGGTGATCAGTATTCCCTAAATTGGAAAAGAAAGAGCAAGGTTAAATGCAGAACGCAGGATTCATTAGTGATCCCAAGTTTCCCAGTACTAAAAACAAGTAATTAGTTATTACTTGCTTACGGTATGATGGCCTAACAATTGCGAGTTACGGGTTAACGAACCTGTCACCCTGTAACTCGCAATATATATTAGTACCATTAGTATGTATTTTCCTAAATCAAAAAAATATAGGATGATACATGCTATAACTATAACATTGGCTTACTAAGCATGTTCTCAGTGACCACCTGGCCATCGAGCATGCGGATAATACGTGTACCAAACTCAGCACAGTATTGAGAGTGAGTCACCATAATGATAGTAGCGCCCTCATTGTTAAGATGTACCAGCGTCTTCATTACATCACTACCATTGGCACTATCCAAGTTACCTGTAGGCTCATCCGCAAGGATCAACTTAGGGTTATTGATAATGGCACGAGCTACAGCCACACGTTGTTGCTGACCACCGGATAATTGCTGAGGAAAGTGATTGCGACGATGCATCATATTCATCTTCTCCAACACTTCTTCTACACGAGCTTTTCTATCTTTTGATCCTACTTTGGTATAGATCAATGGTAATTCGACATTTTCGAACACCGTCAGTTCATCAATCAAGTTAAAGCTCTGAAAGATGAATCCGATATTATTCTTACGCAATTTGGAGCGTTGTCTTTCGGAATAATCAGATACTTCTTCATCGAGGAAAAAGTATTCTCCACCATTGGGATTATCAATTAAACCCAAGATATTGAGGAGCGTAGATTTACCACAACCGGAGGGTCCCATAATAGAGACAAATTCTCCTTCTTTGATTTCGATATCGACCTCGTTGAGGGCCGTGGTCTCCACTTCTTCGGTCTGATAGACCTTAAAAAGTTTGTTGGTTCTAATCATGACTTGCTTGTTTTACGATAAGCTTGTGAAAAGCATTATTTGAATCAGATGATTATCTTTTTGATACGAGGGTTAATCCCTCTCGCTTAATTTTCTTATCCTGCGGGTCTCCAGCATAACCCAATTTGGCCATTCCTTCTACCTTGGCGTACAACGACTCATTGGCGTGCACATAAGCCGAGGCCATTCCCTCTATCGATACTTCGGCGGATTGAGCGATGAGCTTGCTTGCCCATACTTTTCCAAAACCTTCCATGTCTAGATCAAATTCCTGGGTTTCGCCACGAAGTTCTAATCTAAAATAGCCCTCGACATCGACATCGCATGTTTTGGCGATGATATCCATCTCTCCTTTGAGATAGCCTTCAACGTCTAGATCGAAGTTTTCGGTTTGAATGGTAGATCGACTTTCGACGACCAATTTTCCTTCTACATCAATCCCTTCCAATTCGGTGTAAATCAAATGGACCTTAATCCGGGGATGGTCTTTCCATTCTTTTCCAGGTATCACATTGTAAATGAGGCGAAGTTTGTCATTCTCAATGCTTACCTCCACTTGATCCAATTTGTTAGGATCTTTGGCTGCCATGCGAATGGAGGGCTCCGTTCCCTGTTCTAGGATCACATCCCAGTTACCTTTCAACAAGATAGAATTAAATGGTTCCAGGGAACGAAAGTCTCCTTCTTGAGCCGCTACATCATTAGACCAAAAGCCCAATAACAGCGCCACAATAATATGGATTAGTATGATTCTCATGTGTAAATTGATTTGATGGTTTTAGTACTATGTAGTTATATGATGTCATTATATGACGACTTACCCCTACGCTTAGTTGCAAAAATCCATCATTTCAGTACCAGCTCATCTTTGTCTCCAAAGTTTTCATAGCTGGAAACGATGACAATATCTCCATCGTCTAGGCCTTCAAGCACTTCATAGTAATTCGGGTTTTGACGTCCTACTCGGATATCGCGCCTACGCGCTACGCCCGAATCATCAATCACATATACCCAGTTACCTCCCGTCGTTTGATAAAAACCACCTTTTGCGAGCAAGGTTGCTTGTGTTTCATCACTAAGTGATAATTTTAATGAAATACTTTGTCCTCGCTTGATATTTCCTGGCTGTTGGCCCACAAAAAGCATATCTACTTCAAATGTACCGTTGGTCACCTCCGGATAGATTTTATTGACCGTTAGCATAAATGTCTGGCCATCCATCACAAAACTGCCTTGCTGGTTCGGAAATATCCGTGAGATATAGTACTCATCAATTTGAGCTCTGATTTTAAAGTTGTCTAGCAAATCGATTTGAGCGATTCGCTCTCCCCGGTTGATTAGCTGCCCAATTTCAGAATCCAAGGAAGAAATTTGACCGGAAATAGGTGCTTTAATCGTCAAGTTATCGAGACTACCCTTGGCAAAATCCAAATTTCGCTTCATCAGATCCAGGGTAGTTGTCATCTGGTTTTGCTGCATCAATTGGAAAAGGGAATCCTTTTCAATCGTCTGCTCCAGCAGCTTGGCTCGGCGTAACAAATGTTCGTACTCATCTTGTGCCTCTTCATAGTCGACCTGAGATATGACACTATCTTGAAAGAGTAATTTATTCCTAGCCGTACGCTTTTCAAACAGATCAATTCGGTATTCAATATCCAGTGCGAGTTCCTTCAAATTCAGGCTTTGCTGATCCATCAAAATACTCGTTTGACGAATGTCATTGATCTGATTAACAACTTGTGCTTCTTGGTTCAATACATTAAGCTGAAGATCAAGGTTAGATAAACGCAGGATTCTTTGGCCAGCTTCAACCATTGTACCATTTTCGATCAGAACCTCTTCTACCTTACCGCTTTCGATGGCATCCAAGTAAACGGTCTTGATGGGTTCTACTACACCAAATAGTGTGATATATTCCTTGAATACGCCTTGATTGATGGTATCGGTAAGTAGTCGCTCTTGTTCAACATTCAACCGGGAGGTTCCTGCATCCCGATAGATAGCCATAAACAGAAAGACGGCTGCCGCTAGGCCCAAGGCGTAGAGCCCGATCTTCTGTATGCTCCAATTCTTTTTCTTAATTTTCTTATCCATTGCAAGGATTGTAAGTGATTCTTAAAATTTTGTAAAGTCGGGTGATTTCTGAAGATTGTCCTAATAGTCGGTGAAATAATTTGATAAAAACGGACAATTCTTCTAACAGTTATTCCTTAAGGGCAACCAGCGTGCCATTTTTCACAAAACATTACTAATCAACCACTTAAAATCAAACACTAGTCTTCCAGTCCGTATACAGCGTTCACTAATGAACAGAAAGTGTTCGAAAACGAACAGAATTGTAGCAACTTTTTCTTCCAAAGTGTATCTTTATAACAATGGATCATCAAAAGACTACCCAATCAGCTGGTTATTCAGGAACACCGCTAAGTAAAAAACTCGGCATCAAGCCTGGGTTTACCATTAAACTTGTTCAGCAGCCAGTACATTACTTTGAACTATTTCAAAACTGGCCAGAAGAAGTTGAGATATTGGAAGATGATACTACTCCAAAAGACTTCATTCATTTCTTCACCCGACAAAAAGAAGAGCTAGACCAGCTTCTTCCACTACTAAGATCAGAGATCAAGTCCAACGGTATGATTTGGGTGTCCTGGCCTAAGAAGGCTTCAAAGGTACCCACAGATGTGACGGAGGATACGATACGCGCCGCTGCTTTTGCCAACAAACTAGTGGATGTAAAAGTATGTGCTGTGGATAAAGTATGGTCAGGCCTGAAGCTGGTAATTCGTAAGAAAGACAGAAAGTAAATTAAATCATGGAGAAGAAAAAGGCACGAATTCTAATCGTCGATGATGAAGAAGATATTCTCTTGAGTCTCAAGTTTTTCCTTTCTCAGCATTTTACTGATGTTACGACAGAGAATAATCCATTCCAATTGCCAAGGCATCTCCGTAATGGAGAATTTGACCTGATCATGTTGGATATGAATTTCAGGAAAGGGGATACTTCGGGAAAGGATGGCATGATGTGGCTAGAAAAGACGATCGAACTGAAACCTGATGCGCAAGTCATCATGATCACCGCCTATGCTGATGTAAAAACAGCGGTAAAGTGTGTGAAAATTGGTGCGCTAGATTTTATAGAAAAGCCCTGGCGCAATGAACGGCTACTCACCACCTTGTTAAAGTCCTTGGAATTAAGCCAATCGCGGAAAAAGGTTAAAACCTTAGAAGAAAAAAAACAAACGTTAAGTAATGACCTCGACCAGCCTTTCGGCGAAATTATTGGCGAATCGCAAGCGATCAAGCAGGTTTTCAGCATGGTCGAGAAGGTAGCGAAAACGGATGCCAATGTGCTCATTTTGGGTGAAAATGGTACGGGTAAGGAATTAGTCGCTCGGGCAATCCATCGCCAGTCTCAACGGTCTAATGAGGTGTTTATTAGTGTTGATTTGGGGGCCATTCCTGAGACCTTATTTGGCAGTGAGCTATTTGGTCATAAAAAGGGCGCCTTTACCGATGCAAAAGTAGACCGAGCAGGTCGATTCGAGATTGCCTCAGGTGGTAGTTTGTTTCTAGACGAAATTGGAAACCTATCGCTACCGCTACAAGCCAAGTTGCTTACTGCGTTGCAAAGTCGGCAAGTGCAACGAATCGGTGCCAATGAGCCTATTAATATTGATATTCGCTTGATTTGTGCGACCAATAAGCCACTGTATGATATGGTTGGAGAGGGTAATTTCCGACAGGATTTGGTCTATCGAATCAATACCGTAGAGATCAAACTTCCACCGCTCCGACAGCGCCAATCAGATATCCCTTTATTGATCGACCATTACCTCAAAATATATACGCGCAAGTACCAGCGCCCTACCCTAACGCTCAAAAAGGAGACGATAAAACAACTGCAAGCCTACGGCTGGCCGGGTAATATCCGAGAGCTGCGACATGCTGTTGAAAGAGCCGTCATTCTAGCCGAAGACCGCGAATTGACTATTTCCGACTTCATCCAACAAGGTGAAAACAACTCCCGAAACGGGAAAAAGGCGGGTGAGCCAGAAAGCTATAACCTCGCAGATTTGGAAAGTTGGGCTATTCGTAAGGTCTTGACTCATCATGGTGGGAATATTTCTAAAGCGGCAGATGAATTGGGACTGACAAGAGCGGCTTTGTATCGACGGATGGATAAGTACGGCCTGTAGCCCTCAATAGCAGGGACTAGGCCTGTCTCTTATACACATCTCCGAGCCCACGAGACCGAGGCTGATCTCG
>OJCB01000768.1_pt1 | contig 11620 bp, 12 predicted proteins | sample 1591501 | NCBI WGS metagenome assembly OJCB01 (sample SAMN05416813, study PRJEB24817) | seawater metagenome | isolation source: Sea water | place: Canada:Atlantic | collected 2013-07 | reverse complement strand
GTCTTCGACTCTGTAGGCGGCGAAAACATGCTGAACTCGTTTGAAGCTGCTGCGTTAAATGGCCAGGTTGCCTCGACAGTCTCGATGGTGGAGCTTGATTTATCTGCGGCGCACTTCAAAGGTTTGTCATTGCATGTCGTGTTCATGCTGATCCCAATGATTCATAACTATAAGCGTGAACAACACGCCGACATCCTAACGGCATTAGCAGGTATTGCTGAAGCCGGCGCACTGAAGCCAGTATTGGATGAAAAAACCTTTACCCTAGATGACATTGGCCTGGCACATGACCGCCTGACCAGTGGGCAAGGCATGGGGAAAGTAGTTGTCAACCACTAAATATAAATAAAACAAATATTTACAAACTTCAATTAAAAGGAAAATCACAATGAACTATTACTCTGTTTTAGCGGTAACACCAACCAATGAAGACTGGATTCCTGCTTATCTGGAAGCGGTGGTAGGCCTGGTGTCCAAACATGGTGGCCAGTTTTTGGCTCGTACTCCCAACCATGAACAGTTGGAAGGTGAAAAGCAAGATGCGGCGCTGCGTATCATCATCGAGTGGCCTTCAAAACAGGCTGCTTTGGACTTTAGTAACGATGCAGACTACCAGCCACATCTGAAAGCTCGACTGGCCGGTTCAGTAAGCCAACATTTTCTGATTGAAGGTAAAGATCAATTAGCCTGAGATCAAGCTCACTAATACCGACCTAGATTAATCATTTTATTTGGAGAAAATCATGAAAAAATTACTTAACATTCTCGCTGTTATCGGTTTCATTGCTATGGGAAGTACAGGCTCGGCCATGGCTGATGAAGCAGATGCTACCGAAGTATTAAATGCGGTAAATGCAAGCTGGAACGACACCTTTAATAGCGGTGACAGTGAGGCTCTGGCAGCGCTTTATGCCGAAGATGCGACTTTATCACCAGGTAACGGTACCGTTCTGCAAGGGCGCGATGCGATTGCATCTCTGTTCAAAGGTTTTTTTGATAATGGTGTCCACAATCACACTATCGAAACCGTTAAGGCGTATCGTCAGCAGGATCAGATCGTGCAAATTGGTAACTGGCAGGCACAAGGCACCAATGAGCAGCAAGAAACGGTCACGTTTGGTGGTGTGTTAATGACCGTTATTGAAAAAAATACTGCGGGTCAATGGGTCACACAGTCCCATATCTGGAATATGGGGCAGTAAGCGTTTTTGCTAGCGTTAATTAAAACGCACATTTACTAAATCAATAAGCCGTAATGCTGAGTGCATTGCGGCTTTTTTGTTTTAAAAACACCTTTATAAACAATTAAATCAGATATTTAGTGTCAATGCTTTATGTTTTAAGTTAATGGCCTAACACATGTAATTCAAAGCGATCCGTATTGTTGGATATTCGCATTGATTACAACACAGAGTTAAGAAACCACGATGCATGAACAGCACCGTGGTTTAAGCCGATAAAAAATTGACTGTAATAATTAAACTGAAAGCTGGGCATTCACAATGTTATTTGCAAAGTTTTGGTATGCCGTCTCAAATTGCTTCGCCAGTTCGTCTGGGAACAAGTGGAAATCACCCGCGTGGAGGGCTTCGATAATGCCATCTGCTACTTTCGATGCAGCTGGCGCACCTTCAAACCCTGCTTTGGTACCCATATCGGTGTCGATTGGTCCAGGATGAACACTCAGAACGGTTACACCTTTTTCACCTAGCTTTTCTTTTAAGCCTTGTGTCAGCGCATAGGATGCTGCTTTCGATGCACAGTACGAGGAAATATCACCAAATGTTTTGAGTGAAGCAATTGAGTTGAGTTGAACTAAAGCACCTTTATTAGTGGTTAAAATATCAGCAAAAGCATTTGCGACACGTAATAAGCCGAAGGCATTGATGTCCAATTCGTTTGCCAAAGCCTCTTCGATATCCTCACTGAGTGGTGATGCAAACCGCATGATTCCGGCGTTATTCACCACAATATCAACATCATTCGCTTTTTCAGCCAACTGCTTGATTGACTCTGTATCCGAGACGTCTGCACGTAATGTGCTGACTTTATCTCCGTACTTATCTTCAAGATCCTTTGTAGTGGCGGGGTTACGTACTGCCAGATACACCTTGCTAACGCCGTTTTCAATAAACGATTCTACGATAGCCTTACCGATACCACGGTTTGCGCCTGTAATTAATGCAACTTTGTTTTTTACTGAAAATGACATTTTTTATCCTAATTAAGTGATTATATATTATGTACCAGTCGGTACAGTTGCTACAATTTATACCGATAGGTACAATAAGTCAAAGTAAATTATTACGTTTATAAGGTTTTGTGCTTATGAGTGGCGGAAGAAAAAAAGATTTCGATATTGAGGTGGCACTTCAATCTGCGATGCATGTCTTTTGGGAAAAGGGCTATATCGGTGCTTCCTTAGCCAACCTGACAGAACGAATGGGGATCAACAAGCCCAGCCTCTACAGTACATTTGGCAATAAAGAAGCCTTATTTATTCAAGCAACAAAACGATATTGTGAGAATAAAAGTGAATCACTTGCTAAATTGTTGACTGCTGAGGACCTTTCATTAAAACAACGTTTACGAAACTACATGATTGCTGTGCTATCAGTACAATGTGAGTCGGAACAAGGTAAAGGCTGCTATGTCGTGCAATGCCAGTCAGAAGTGGCAAGTGGTGAAATCCCGGAAAAGGCCAGCATGCTTTTAACGCAAGCGGGGGAAGCCGTTAAAGATTTACTCACGGCGACACTCACCAACGACCAAGAGGCCAAGACATTAGGGCTAAGTGACGATGCAGAAAAAAATGCATTATGTTTATCAGCAACACTTAGAGGCACCGCAACACTGGCACGTTGTGGTTATTCGATGTCTGACCTGGAATCTGTCATTGAGCATAGTCTAAATGGTATTGGTTTTGACGATTGCGAGAAAGAACGAACTGAATACTCATAGCAGCACAATTATTTGCAGAGACCGATGATGACAAACGTTGTTAATAAAGTGTTACTTTACACACGCAGACTGGCCATTAATCTGGTTACATACAGCGAAGGGCATAGTGTTCCGGCCCATATTGATAATGTTGAAACAGGGCAATATTACAAACTCAATGTAGTTATTGTTAAGCCAAAAGAGGGCGGAGTCTTTCAAACTGACGGGCTCATCTTTTCGGTGATGAACCGCATATTCTTATTTCGACCTGATTTATATAGCCATAGCGTGACACAAATACAACACGGGAAACGCGTTGTACTCAGCTTCGCGTTACATTTGAATGCCTGATAATGACTGATTACTACATCATAGGCATCTACTTAAGACATACAATGCATGGAACTAAAAAATGCAACTAGGTAATTCAATCTATTTAGATTATCAAGCAACGACGCCTGTTGACCCTCGAGTTAAAAAAGAAATGGCGGCATATGATGATTTCTTTGCTAATCCGCACTCTGTTGGACATTTTCTGGGCCAACAAGCGGCTATGGCCGTTGATTCTGCAAAAGCAGATGTTGAGTCATACATCGGTTCTGCCCAAGACGAAGTCATCTTTACTTCAGGGGCCACTGAAGCAAACAATCAGGCTATAGCAAGTGTTCTATTCGCAAATAAGACTGCGCGTACAAAAATACTTGTGGGCGCGCTAGAGCATAAATGTATTAAAAATGCTGCAACCTATTTTGCAACCTATCTTGGTTATTCTGTGGAAGAAGTTCCCGTATTACCATCAGGGTTAATTGACCTGGAAGCCTATAAAATCATGCTCTCAGAAGAGGTTTTGTTAGTGTGTATTATGGCCGTAAATAATGAAATTGGGACTATTCAAGACATTAAACAGCTATCCGAGTTAGCCCATGAGTATGGTGCGTTATTCCATTGTGATGCAGCGCAAGCGCCTGAGGCTACAAATCTTGATGTCCAAGATTGGGATGTTGACATGCTGAGTCTGTCAGCACATAAGGCATATGGCCCCAAAGGTATTGGTGCTTTGTATATTAAAAATTCATTACAAGCCCAGCTGCCACCACTCATGCATGGTGGGGGACAACAGTTTGGTATGCGCTCAGGAACATTGCCTACTGGTTTATGCGTCGGGTTTGCTAAGGCGCTCACTATTTCCAAAGAAGAATTAGCACAAACCAGATCGAGACTACTGTCTCTTAAACAACGCTTTCTTGAGAATCTTTCAAAATCCGATGCTGAGTTTTTGATTAATGGTGACTCAATACGTCGTCACCCGGGTAATATCAACCTACAGTTTGTTGGTCGTAACGCCACATCCTTATTGTCTTCTTTACAGCCAGAAATATCGGCATCGACGGGCTCAGCCTGTAATAGTGAAATGATTCTTGCTTCTCATGTTCTAAAGGCTATTGGACTTAGCGACGATCAGGCGATGTCTTCTCTTCGATTCAGTCTTGGTCGTTTCACGGACGAGAAGCAAATTGATCAGGCAACTGAAATAATCAGACGCAAATTGCAGGCGTCTGCTTGAATGAGAAAGGACCTGAAGAAAAGGCTGGAATGTTCGGTAAGATAAATAACGTTTACCCTTGATAGCTCAGTTTCCGTTGAATCATTCCCCACCAAATTGTTGCCACAGCGACTAAAAAAATAAACGGTAACATAGCAAGGTTAAGAGATTCCCAACCTAGCCAGTAAACGAGTTGTCCCGACATCAGTGATCCAATGGCAACGAAAGAGAAAATAATCAGATCATTTATTCCCTGGACCTTTCCACGCTCCGCCTCAGTATGAGTCGTGGAAAGCAGGGCACTGCCTCCCACAAATAAGAAGTTCCAACCCACCCCCAGCAAAACAAGGGCTACCAAGAAGTGAGCCAAGCTATGTCCCGAATTTGCAAAAAGTGCCGAGCCAACCATTAAAGTGCAACCTGAAAGCAGAACAGAACCCGTACCAAATCGTGCAATCAGACTACCTGTGATAAAAGACGGCAGGAACATGCCCAGCACATGCCATTGCATAATAAAAGCAATCTGTTTCATATCAAAACCAAGCGCACTCATCGCCAAGGGCGTCGCGGACATGACCAATATCATAATGGCATAGCCGACCGCCGCTGTGATAACGGCAAGTACGACACTAGGCTGTTTCATGATCTCATGCATTGGACGGGCATAACTGCCTGGTTGTGGCTCACCACTGGCAGGTACTTCTAGCTGTGACAACAGGCCAATAACGATCAGTGACTGTATTGCCAGCATCAAGTATGGGCCACCCATCGGAATGGCTTCAATTAAATTGCTCAGTTCGCTGGCATTCCAGGGGCCAAGGAAAGCCGCCACAACACCACCAACCATTACCAGTGAAATGGCTCGACTGCGAAATGCTGGGCTGGCAACATCAACGGCAGCAAACCGATAGTACATGGCAAATCCCTGATACAAGCCCAGTAACAAGTTTCCGCTACAGAACAGCCAAAAGGCATCCAGTGCAATACCAGCCATGCTGAGCAGTCCACCACCGATGCCACCCACTAAAGCGCCACCGATAAAACCGACTCGACGACCGACTTTTGCCATGAATAATGAAGCAGGCAGTGTGGAGACCACGGTTCCCAACATCATCAATGCGATAGGTAATGTGGCTAGAGCAGGGTTAGGACTCATCTGATAACCCACGACACCGCTTAACGTCATCACTGTAATTGCAGCAACCGTGAACAGCGACTGGCAAATCACTAGAATAAGAACATTGGTCTTCTCACGTGAAATTAATGGCACCGTAAATTCCTCAACTGATGCCAAGAACGACATCTATTAAATTTCAGTCTACATTCTAGTAACAGAAAGTGATTAGTCTTTTATCGGTGACTCTCATGAAAAAGCGCCAACGCTAGATTTTCTTATATCTTCAACGGTGTCAATATCATGAAAAATGGCAGCATCTGGACTAGCAATTTTGTGTATCAGATGTTTATCATTTTGTATAATAGCCTTTGCTCCAATATCGCCCTTTAAAGACATTAACTTATCGCCATATCTTGCTGAAAACCCTACAGGATTCCCCCTTTTACGGTTGAAAAAGGGCGCTGTGATCGAGGCGTTCTGTTCTAATGCGTGTTTGGATTGAAGTAAGACGTTTTCTGATACAAAAGGCATATCAGCAAGACCGATAAGCCATGCTGATGCCCCCAGGTTCGATTTGATGCCGGCCTTGATTGAGTTACTTATTCCTTTTTTTGCATGTAATGCTTCAATCAGAGTCACCTGCGATGAATATGGGCCCTCATTTATGAGTGACACGAGCTCAGCGTTATCTGTGCTTACTACGAGGTTTATAGTCTCAAATACTGCAAGCCAACGCGCTATAGTGTGGATTAACAGTGGTGCATAGTTACCATCATGCTCAAATTTATATAACAATTTATCTGAGCCAAATCGTGTTGATTGGCCTGCTGCCAATATGATTGGAGCTATAAACATTAGCCTTAACTGACTGCACGAATATTTGGATGCTGCAGTTGATGTTGTTGACTCTGCTTCAACTTCACTAACTCTGCCAAAATGGAAACAGCAATTTCTGCCGGCGTTTTGCTACCAATATCCAACCCTACCGGACCATGCAAGCGAGAAATTTGCTCTTGGGTCAAATCAAACATAGCCAATCTTTCCCGCCGCTTAGCATTAGTCCGAGACGAACCTAGGGCGCCTATATAAAAGGCATCTGATTTCAATGCTTCCAACAGCGCCATATCGTCGAGCTTGGGATCATGAGTCAGCGTGATAATGCTGGTATTAAAATCAGGCTTGATCTTGATGACGGCATCATCTGGCATCATTGCCAGCAGTTCACCATCGTCTGACTGCCAAGTTAACTGCATGTCTTCACGTGGCTCAGCCACCATGACGTGATAATCCAGTGCTGATGCCATCTTGGCAAGATAGCTTGAGGTTTCACCAGCCCCAATTAATAACAAGCGAGCGCGAGGGCCGTATATAAATGCCAGCTGATTTTGTTGCTCTTCTACCTGCTTATCAAATTGCGATACCGTCTCTGTAACGTTTTCGCGACTGTAAAGAGACACGCGTCGTTTAACCCGTTGACCATGCTCTATTGCTGATAACACCTCGAGCAGCCACGTCGCATCTGTGATTTTTTCTACAGCAAGACGCAAGGTGCCGCCACAAGGCAGACGAAACCGATCACGATCTGCAACCGATTCGCCGTAGGTCAGAAATACAAATTCATCACCTGTTAATGCGCCTTGCAGCACTTTGTCTTTAAGATCATCTTCGATGCAACCACCGGAAACGGAACCTACCAAGGCGCCATCCTCTCGAATCGCACACATCGCCCCCGGTTGGCGTGGACTCGAGCCGTAGGTTTTCAATACAGTGCTTAACCAAACCGAATACCCCTCAGTCAACCACTGCTGCGCCTGTTTGAGTACAGTAATGTCAGTGCTTTGCATCTAGGCCTCCAGCTGATAACGAATAGGGAGATTACGAATACGCTTCTTCGTCGCAGCAAAAATAGCATTACATAAAGCCGGCGCTATTGGTGGCATTCCCGGTTCACCTACGCCACCTAGTGGATCATCGTAGCTATTGGCTGGCATCAGGTGAACATTAATTTCGGCTGGTGCCTCATTCATTCGACTGACTTGATAGCCATCAAAATTATTTTGAACAGCGACACCGTCTTTAAAGCTGATTTCTCCGAGCATCGCTAAACTAATGCCCATAATGCAGGCACCTTCAATCTGTGAGCGGATTCGTTCCGGATTTACCTGCGGCCCACAATCAACCGAAATATCAACTTTGGGCACTGATACCTCACCATCGTCACTTACTTTTACCTCTACTACAGCAGCCACATACGTCACAAAACTATAGTGGGCGGCCAAACCTTGGCCTTGGCCTTCAGGTAGGCTTTTACCCCAATTAGCCGTTTCAGTAACATGTTCGATCACACGACGTAAACGTCCCGTGTTAAGCGGGTACTGCTCGGGTGACTCACCATAGTTCCACTCATCACGTAACGTTCGTGGATCAATTTCACGATCATCACCAATGAGCTCCAGCAACAACGCCTTGTGATCACGGTTTTGTTGATGTGCCATCTCTGAAATAAACGATTGCACTGCAAAAGCATGGGGGATATTAGAAACCGAGCGAAACCAACCGATACGGGTGTGATTTTCAGCTGCCGGGTTCTCTAATTGAATATTGGGAATAGAGAAGGGGATATTCACAACCCCCATACCAATTTCGATCGGCATTTGGTGAACAGAGCTGGCATCAAACGTTGAGGCGATTGAAGGTGCAACAGTGCGATGCAGCCAGGCCTGAGTTTTACCATTTTCGTCAAATGCAGCTTGTAAATGTTCATAAGACACCGTATGAAAGTAGGAATGCTGAATATCATCTTCCCGCGTCCATACCAGCTTCACTGGCTTACCGCCTAGCGCTTTTGAAGTAAGTGCCGCCTCAACCAGAAAATCCGGTTTCGATTTACGCCCAAAACCACCACCTAACAAAGTCACGTTAACCTTAACTTGCTCCGGTTTTAGTTCAAGCCACTTCGCTACTGTGTCCCGGCTCGCCTGCGGCGCCTGAGTTGGCGCCCATAGCTCACATGAATCACCATTGAAATAAGCGGTTGCCACTGGTGGCTCCATCGGGGCTTGTGCAAGGTGTGGAATGTAGTAATCTGCGCTGATGGTTGCTTCTGCGTCCTCGAGTACCTGATAGCTGTCACCCAGTTGTCTTAAAACTTTTCCACCTTTTTGGTTTGCCGACGTTTGCATTTTTTTACGAAACGCTGCGGACTCATAATCACTGTTCGGTCCAGAGTTCCATTCAATTTTTAGTTTTTCACGTCCTTGAATCGCTGCCCATGTATTCTCAGCCACGACAACAACACCACCCAGCGGATTAAACACAGCCGGTGGAGCACTCGAGGGGAGGGTGAGTGTTTTGATAACACCCGGGACTTTAAGCGTTTCTTTATCATCATACGATGCCAGCGTTTCACCATAAGCGGGGGGATGAGCAACAACGGCATACACCATGTTTTCTAAACGGATATCCATGCCGTATTCAGTCTGGCCCGTTGCAATAACTTCACCATCAGCCAGCTTCATATCAGACTTTCCGATATATCGAAAATCACTGGCATCTTTATATATGAGTGACTCTCTCTCAGGCACAGGTAGCTTCGACGCAGACTGCGCCAGTTCTCCAAAACCTACTGTGCGGCCAGTAGCTTCATGCACGACCTTATGATTCATCGCTTTGACTTCTGATACTGGCACCGACCACAGAGCGGCAGCGGCCGTTTCCAACATCATGCGTGCAGCAGCACCAACATTACGCATCGGCATGAAGAAGTGGCGAACACTGCGTGAACCATCGGTATCCTGGTTACCAAACTTTTCTTCATCACCATAGGCTTGAACAACCTTAACCTGAGCCCAGTCGGCTTCCATCTCATCGGCAACGACCATAGGAAGACTGGTGCGAACCCCCTGGCCCATTTCTGAGCGGTGGGCGACAATCGTTACCGTGCCATCTTCTGCGATAGAAACGAAGACTAAAGGATTATCCACCCAACCGTGAGGCATGCCATCACGACCATATTTCTTAGCTTCTTCAGCTGCCGATATCCCAGGCAAGCCAACGGCTAAGACTAGACCGCTCAATGCAAAACCTTTAACAAAATTACGACGACTGATATTAGCAATATTATCCTTCATGATCGGTCTCCAGCTTGTTTGCAGCCTGCTTGATGGCATCACGAATGCGGTTGTATGTACCGCAACGACAAATATTGCCACTCATCGCATTGTTGATATCTTCATCGTTAGGCTGGGGATTCGCGTTTAATAAAGCCGTGGCAGCCACGATTTGACCAGACTGACAGTAACCACATTGCGGCACATTATTTTCGATCCAGGCATTTTGTATCGCTTGCCCGGTTTTTTGCTCAGAAATGGCTTCAATTGTCGTGATCGACTTATTTTCTGCTGCTTTAACTGGCGTCACACAGGATCGAATTGGGTTCCCGTCAAGCATCACCGTGCAGGCACCGCACAACGACTTACCGCAGCCAAACTTTGTACCGGTCATACCCAGTACATCACGAAGCGCCCATAAAATGGGCATTTCATCAGGTGCATTCAGCTCGTGCACTTGTTCATTAATGGTGAGTTTCATTCGTAAACCCCTTACTTTTGTTTATAGTAAATTTTAAATAGTTCATTCTTAGTGATGTTAGGCGGAACGCGTATCTTTGCTCGGTGAAACACCAAACAGACGACTGTATTCGCGACTAAACTGAGATACGCTGGCGTAGCCAACTTGCAGACTGGCTGAACTAACATCCATCATTTTAGATAGCATCAAATTTTTGGCTTCATGCAACCGTAATTCTTTCTGAAATTGCAGTGGGCTCATCGTGGTAACAGCTTTAAAGTGTTGGTGGAATGCCGACACACTCATATTTACGTGTGCTGCAAGCTGATCCACTTTCATCGGTTGTGCGTAGTGCTCTCGTACCCAAGAAATCCCCTTTGACACCTTTTGTAGATTTGAATCAGTGATACCAATTTGGGCCACTAAAGCACCGATGTGACTTCTGAGCAAACGAATGAAAATTTCATCCAACAAAAGCGGTATTAACAAATCAACATCGTCAGGCTCTGAAAATAACTCCAACAGTCGAATCCCAGCATCCACTATCTTGGGGTTAGTAGGGCCAATGTGAATCGCTCTAGATTCTGGGACTCTGGGCAAGCCATGGGGGAAAGCCTTTGCAGTCAATTCTGCAAGCTTTTGTGGTGTAATGTCGATAATCAGGCACAAATACGGCTCGTCAATACTCGCCCGGATAATGTTGGCAGAAATAGGAACTTCAGTAGAGTAAACCACCATTCTGGAATTATCATATTCAAAGATGTCATTGCCCAATACAACACGTTTTGCACCCTGTGCAACAATGCACATTCCGGGTTGGCTGATATTCCGAGCGGGCTTAGCATCTTGAGATGATTCTCTGAGAACTCGAACACCGGGACAGACTTCAAACAGCCCGTCAGCTGGAGCATATTGACTAATAAGCTTTGCTAGCTTATTTCTCAGCAACAATTCATTATTTTTATCTTGAGGATTTTTCTTGGGCATTGGTACCTGAATTCTATAGCAATCACAAATAGTGACTATGCCTTACTATATTAGTTCAGCCTCACAATCGCTTGCCTAAAACTCCAAGCATTATGCTCGATTCTCGCTAGTTGGCCTTTTTAGGTAATTTTAACTCCCAGTAAAAGAGGATTGGTTTGACTATAAAAACTATATATCAGGTTTCATGTCGGATCATCTTAAATCCACTTTTGTCATCTTCACTCCAATATATCAACTCTTAGGTTTATTGATTCCACAACTAAGTTTTTTTCAACATCCTCTGCTTTTTTAGCAGTGTTTGCGCAGCAGCTTAACTTCCTACTCACCACATTAACGTAATTGTATGTGAATATGAAAAATTCAATCCATACAATTGGTTATTTACAAGATATTTGTATGTTTTTATTGCATACATAGTGTTTTAGGATATGATTTTTCTGTCTCTTATACACATCTCCGAGCCC
>OJCB01000767.1_pt1 | contig 11625 bp, 9 predicted proteins | sample 1591501 | NCBI WGS metagenome assembly OJCB01 (sample SAMN05416813, study PRJEB24817) | seawater metagenome | isolation source: Sea water | place: Canada:Atlantic | collected 2013-07 | reverse complement strand
GAGATCAGCCTCGGTCTCGTGGGCTCGGAGATGTGTATAAGAGACAGATATAATCCTACCTCGAACGCCAGCTTGGTGTCGAGTAACCCATATTACTTGTGAAGCATTTTAAAACGACCCGAGCATCGCGCATCATTATTACGCAACTCATGCTACCTTCTCACTCCAATTTTAGTGGGAAGATTCATGGCGGCTATATTCTGAATCTTATGGATCAGATCGCCTTTGCCTGTGCCTCCAAACATTCTGGCCATTACTGTGTCACCGCTTCGGTCAATAAAGTTGACTTCCTAAACCCTGTTGAAGTAGGTGAGTTAATTACCCTAAAAGCTTCGATCAATTACACGGGTAACACTTCCATGGTAGTCGGTATCAGAGTAGAGGCCGAGAATATTCAGACTGGTAAGATTAAGCACTGTAATTCGTCTTACTTCACGATGGTAGCTAAAGATGAAGCGGGCAAAAACACAGCCATACCCGGTCTAATTCTTGATAGCCCTGAGAGTGTTCGTCGTTTTGCGAGGAGCATCAAGCGGCAAGAGGATGGGCGGCAGAGGAGCTCACGCTTTGAGGATAAAGAATTTATTATGGAGGAACACTTACATTTATTGGAGGGCCGTAATGCGAAGTTGAATTTAGGTTAAAAGGGAAGACTTCAGAAGTTTCCCAAGTCTTGCCCGAGAAAACTTCTGAAGTCTAAAAATTCTCCTCTACATATCATCCAACTCATCCAAATCCAAGTCATCAAGCACACTTTCGGCATCCCCCTTCTCAAGATTGTCGCCATTGATAGATACTAGAAAACGATCTTTGTAAAAAATAGAAATCTCTGCATCACCGGTTTTGGCATTGAACTTTTCATAGGCTTTAAAACCATCTATTTTAGTCGTTCTTTCATAACCATCATCGGTCTCGCGATCCACATCTAGCATCGTCCAGGCAGCCGCTCCCAAGGAAGCCAAGGCCATCCCACCCGAATCCAGGATAGTGATTTCTAATCGCTTATCACCGTCTCTATACTTGGCAGAAGCTTGCGAAATTTTAAAGCCAGATATACCTGATTTTTCTCCGGTATGGCTATAGCGATCCATTCCTAATAATCGCTTGGGTAATAATTCTTTCAATTCTCTAAAGTTCGCTAATTCAACCTCTTCTCCTTCTTCCAGTTTACCTTCTACATCCTTTAAGGCATCTTGTAACTTGTTTAATGCGCCAGATAAATTCCCACTAATATCTTCCGATAACTTTTCAACAGACTCTTCTATTTCATTTGCGGCTTCTTCGGCTTCGGCCTCTTGGCTTCCACCCCCCACGCAAGAACTGAAGATTAGCAGCATAGAAAAAAAGGTTAGTTTGAACAACTTCATGGTATTTTTAGTTTTGGTTTATTACTATTCTGAGAAAGTCTAGATCAAATAGACTAGCCAGCAAGCTGCCTGTTGATTCTGAAACTATCCAATAAGAATACAAAGCGAAAGATAAGGGGAAAAATAAAGTGAGGCTTCACTTTTTCGACGAAAAGGGGAAAGAAGAGATTTGACAGGTCAATAAACCCGTCAAATCTCTTATAGTGTATTAGACTTTATTATTGCTCCGCCTTCATCTGTGGGAAGAACAATACTTCTTGAATCGAATGCTGATTGGTCAACATCATCGTCAAGCGATCGATACCGATACCAAGACCAGAAGTAGGTGGCATGCCGTACTCTAAGGCTCGAAGAAAATCTTCATCCAAGGCCATCGCCTCTTCGTCTCCTCTTTTCGCCAAATCCAATTGCTCCTCGAATCGTTGTCGCTGATCAATAGGGTCATTCAATTCCGAATAAGCATTGGCAATTTCTTTTCCATTTACGAAAAGCTCAAATCGCTCTACTAGCCCTTCGGTCGTACGATGCTTTTTGGCCAATGGCGTCATCTCAATAGGATAATCGGTAATATAGGTGGGCTGGATCAGATGATCTTCCACCTTTGCGCCGAATATCTCATCAATCAATTTGCCTTTACCCATACTAGGATCAATTTCGATGTGCAACTGCTTGCAAACCGCTTTTAATCCCTCCTCGTCCATTTGCGAAATATCGATTCCCGTATATTCTTTGATAGAATCATACATACTTAGTCGGCGATAAGGACCTGCAAAATCAATCTCATTCTCACCAATAGTGACCTTGGTTGTTCCATTCACCTCCATCGCAATATGCTCCGTGCATTGCTCGACCATTTCCATCATCCAATTGTAGTCTTTGTAGGCTACATAGATCTCCATGGAAGTAAATTCTGGATTGTGCGTCCGGTCCATCCCCTCATTTCGAAACATCTTACCTATCTCGTACACACCTTCAAAACCACCGACGATCAATTTTTTCAGGTACAATTCATTGGCGATCCGCAGGTAAAGCTGCATATCCAAGGTATTGTGATGCGTTTCGAAAGGCTTGGCCGCTGCTCCGCCATGTATAGGTTGCAAAATGGGTGTTTCCACTTCTAGCCATCCCTTCTCATCAAAAAATCGGCGCATGGTAGAAACCACTTTGCTACGCTTGATAAAAATATCTCGATACTGTGGATTAACCGTCAAATCGACATAGCGTTGGCGATACCGTAATTCTGGGTCGGTAAAGGCGTCAAATACATTACCTTCTTCATCTCGCTTAACGATAGGAAGCGGGCGCAGTGATTTGCTTAGGACCGTCAATTCCGTCACATGAATGGTAATCTCACCCATTCGCGTACGGAACGCATGGCCTTTTATCCCAATAAAATCGCCAATGTCTAATAATTTCTTAAAAATGCTATTGTATAAGGCTTTATCCTCACCAGGAGCGATCTCATCTCGTGAGACGTATACCTGAATACGGCCAGTCGAATCCTGTAGCTCTGCAAAAGAAGCTTTACCCATGACTCTTCGACTCATCAATCGACCTGCCATAACCACCTCCTGAAAGTTCATTGCCTTACCCTCATCATCTTCCACAAAGTTCTCCTTCACATCCGTTGCATAAGCATTGACGTCATATTTGGCGGCGGGGTAAGGATCAACTCCTAAATCTCTAATCTTTTGAAGATTTTCTCTTCGGACTACTTCCTGTTCGCTAAGTTGCATGAATAATTTTTAGTGTTAGCCAATAAATGAAAAGATACAATTCGGATCAAGATGGGTGAGAAGCTAGTTATAGGATACTGAGTCGTGTATATTAGCATTTATCTCATTGCAGTTCCTACAACAAAATACTAGTTCCCGGTTCCCAAGAACTGTTTATAAGGCTTAATTTTAGAATGGTGAAAAGCTATTCTCATAATTGTATAATTTCGAGGCGGCAAAAATAGTTCAATTTCACGTAAAATTGCAACATTGCCGTGGCTAAAGTGTTAGTGCTTCTTTGGCGGTAGTCATTCAGACAGCTTCGTGGCTAAAGCATTACCTTCAAACAAACACTGCCTTCTTCCTCTTTTGAGCTGTTTACTTATGTTGAAAATTGCATTTTCTCCGATTTATAAATATAGCGTTCCGGAAGGTCATCGTTTCCCCATGGTCAAGTATGAACTGTTGCCAGAACAGCTCCTTTACGAGGGAACCGTAACGGAAGAGAACTTCTTTCATCCTCAAAAGCTGAGTGAAGCTCAAATATTACAAACGCATACCACAACTTATTGGGATAAGCTCCGTTTGCAACAATTATCGAGAAAAGAAGAAAGGGCTATTGGCCTACCGATGTCGGCTCAATTGATAGAGCGAGGACGGCATATCGCCCACGGAACCATCGAATGTGCCTTGTATGCGATGAAGCATGGGGTAGCCCTCAATGTGGCAGGTGGTACACATCATGCCTTTGCTGATAGAGGAGAAGGGTTTTGTGTCTTTAATGACTTTGCCATTGCGGCGCATTATCTCTTGTCGGAACAACTCGTCCAAAAGATTCTAATCGTCGATCTCGATGTACACCAGGGCAATGGCTCCGCGAGTATTTTCAAGGATGATCCTCGCGTATTCACCTTCAGTATGCATGGCGCCAAGAACTATCCTTTACGAAAAGAAAAATCGGACTTGGATATTGGCCTTCCAGATAAAACGACCGATGGTCCTTATTTGCAACTTTTACAGGAGCACCTCCCCAGCTTGATAGACCAGGTGGAACCCGATATGATTTTTTACTTAGCAGGCGTAGATGTATTATCGACGGATAAGTTAGGTCGCTTGGGCATGAGTTTAAAGGGATGCAAAGCTCGGGACGAGTACGTTTTTTCACGTTGTAAGCAGGCCGGCATTCCTGTTGCGGTAAGTATGGGTGGCGGCTATTCCGAACGCATCGCGCATATTATTGAGGGGCATGCGAATACTTATCGGGTGGCGCAAGAGATCTTCTTCTGACTACTCGTACTGCCCAAGACTTCTGAAGTTTCCTAAGGTGTGACCAGGAAAACTTCAGAAGTCTGAGCCTAGACTCTTCTGGCAATAATCAATTCCTATCACCGCTAACTAGCCCTTCAATATCATCTCCGCTCCCTTTTCAGCAATCATCACCGTCGGCGCATTCGTATTTCCTCGTACAATCTTCGGCATAATAGAAGCATCAACTACACGTAGACCGTTTATCCCATGAACCCGTAGTTCGGTATCCACCACAGCCATCTCACCTGTCCCCATCTTACAAGTACCCACCGGATGATAAAGTGTCTCGCTCATTTCGCGCAATAGCTGCGCTATTTCACCATCTGTTGGCAGATCGGTTTCAGGTAGATAGCGGGCGCCACGATAATCATCCAGCGCGGATTGAGACAGGACTTTCTCCGCGATTCTAATCCCTCTTATCATCGTTTGAAGATCGCGTTCATCGCTGAAATAACGAGGATCGATCAGCGGTTTAGCTAATGGATCACTAGTGGCTAATTTCACTTCACCCACACTGTAAGGTTGCAATAGGATAGGGCCAAAACCAAGACCATTTTCCCCCTTGGGGTTATCGAAACCGTGCCTGATGTAAAAAGCAGGGGCAAAAGCAAATTGTACATCAGGGGCAGGTAAATCGGGTAAAGTGCGAGCAAATCCTCCAATCTCACAAACGTTGGACGTCAATGGTCCTGATTTGTTGACCAGAAATTGCCACAATGCGCCTAGGATTCGCGGGAAATTCTCAACGGTATCATAAGTATCTGTTTTCTTACTCCTATAGGCGACTCCTGCTAGGAGATGATCTTGCAAGTTTTGGCCTACTCCAGCCAGCGCGTGTACCACAGGAATTCCCTGCTCCCGCAAATGATCGGCCGGCCCGATACCAGAAAGCATCAATAGTTTAGGACTATTGAAGGCGCCTGCACTAAGAATTACCTCCTTGCCAGCCTTTGCTTCGATCTTTTGCCCTTTCCATTCATAAGACACACTTGTAGCTCTTCCTTCTTCTATATTTACCTTATGCACCATCGCGTGCGTCACCACTTTCAGGTTCGGGCGCTTTCTGATCGGGTGTAAAAAAGCATCGGCGGCGCTAAATCGCCTGCCCTGCTTTTGGCTCAGCTGGTGAAAACCAAAGCCCTCCTGTTCCGCCCCATTAAAATCGGAATTATGCGTATAACCGGCTTGTTTTACGGCTTGCAGTAGCGCTTTGGACAAAGGATGTTGATATTGGTAGCCAGAGACGGCCCATTCTCCCCCCTTAGCGTGATAAGCATCTTGTAAGACTTGATTATCTTCGGATTTCTTAAAGTAGGGTAAAACCTCATCATATGACCAGCCTGCATTTCCTAGCGATGCCCAATGATCGTAATCTAGGCGATTGCCTCGCATATATATCATCGCATTGGTGCTGCTACAGCCGCCGATCACTTTACCACGAGGTTGGTACATTGGACGGCCACCCATATGAGGCTGCGGGATCGTTTCATCTTCCCAGTCAAAGGCCGTTTTGAAGAGCTTTGAAAAGGCAGCTGGCGTTTTGATATCGGTTGCCTTGTCTTCCCCCCCGGCTTCCAACAATAAAACTTTTACATTTTTGTCCCCACTTAGCCTATTGGCCAATACGCAACCGGCAGAGCCTGCGCCCACAATGATATAATCAAAGACTTCCATCAATTTTTAACCTTTAAGGATTCCACAATAAAAAGTACTCTCAATGTAAGAAAAATTACGTTTTCCGTCGTAGTGAGAATCGCCTACGTTGTTCTGGTAGCATCAATTGACTTAGAGAGAAGAGATGTAAGGCCGCCGCTAAGGGAACCAAGAAGGCCGGAATCCAAATAAACGGAAATTGCGTCATGAAGGAGTTGGAGGGTTCAATGTCAAAAACTTGAAAGGAATAAGGCAAGGAAATCAAAAAAATGAACCCATTATATAGCAGCAGAATCAGACCGAAGGTATTCCAAACAATGGCTTCAAAACGGAGCAACCTTCCCTTCCGAAAGAATAGCAAGCCTGCTGGAATAGCCGTCAAACCTACGACGATATCATAATTGAAACCCACAAAAGTTAAATGAAACGGGACCATACCGATGGTAAAACCAAACCAAAGCAGCAATTCTAAAAAGACTCGGTAGGTTTGGCCAAATAGCAACCAAGAACGGGGAATAGCTTTAAGACAAGAAATAAACAAACGAGAACGCAGCAACAAGAAACTACTGAGCAATACCGGCAAAGAAACCAACAACATACGCGGGGGAGAAGATTCAAAGTTCATAAAGGCCCCATTCCAAGCAACGAGCCCTACGGTGAGGAGCCAAAACCCTAATCCTAAGCCCACATACCACTGCAATTTTCTCACTTGAGTTGGTGCTGCACGTAATCGTTGCAGCGCAAACCCTAGGGTATACAAAATACTGTAAACCAGACCGGCAACCAAAATGATTAAAATGAGCGCTAATAATAACTGCATTGGACAAAAGCATCAAAATTGAAAAAAACATAATTTAGGGAATTTGGGCTTTAATCCCTATAAGATAGACCAACAATATATAGGCTATTGCATTTTTGTAAGGCTTTAGACAAGATGGCCTACTAGCCGAGGACTACATCAAGAGAATAAGGGCTTGGCTGCTTTCCCACGGAATAGTTCGACCAAAAATAAAATACCCACCAGGCTGTATTCTATTCCCACCACCCAAAGGTTTTCGTGATAAACGTCATAACTATAATTGATGTAGGTAAGATAGATCAGCCCCGACCAAATAATGGGAAAGCGAAAACGTGTGAACAAGCACAACACAATGGGAAGACTGGTATACCAAGGATGCACCGTAGTCGTAAAGAGCAAATACAAACAAATCGCCCCTAATAGTTTCAATGGAAGTGTTTTCCAATCTGGATTTCGCTCTAATGCAAATAGCAATACGATTCCTGTTAAAGTTCCTAGAGCCAAGCCAGGACCAATAGTCGCAATTACATTATAACCGACCAGCTGAAAGCCGATCCAACGCAAGAGATAATAGACACTCGCATTAAACTCAAATTTTTGAAAATACAAGCCAATACTATTACCAAAATTCTGGATAAAAACACCGTTCAACAATGGCGAGAACACAGCGGCTAGCACGATAAAGGCAAAGCCAAAATAGAGAATATTCTTTTTGATATCAATTTGCCACAATGACTGTACTTGATCCTTTAAACGCTGATAAGCCCTTTCCCAGCCCCTTTCACCACTTCTCCTCTTCACTCCTTCACCACTTTCTCCCCTTCCCAATCGCCTTACCCAAAAAGGAAAAAACATCAATGGCAGCAGTTTAGACGCCACTGAAAGGGCTAGCATAGCAGCAGAAAAATAAAAACGGCTCTTTATTATTAGCCATATCCCCAACAACAAGAAAAAGACCATGGCTCCTTCATAATGTAAATTGCCGCAGACTTCTATTATGATCAATGGATTGAGGGCATAAAGTAGGCTATTCTTCAGGGGCATTTGCCAATGCGCCAAAAGTCGGATAATCAACCAGAGACTCCCTACTTCAAATAAAAACAGAAAAGCTTTCATCACCACTGCTGCCCCATAAATACTAGTCGGAAACAACCAAGTCGCTATGGCAAAAGTAGCTTGTGCAATCGGCGGATAAATCGTATAATAGTTAGGTGAATTGAGGGCTTCATATAATTCTTGGGTGAGTCCAGGGATTTTCGGTCCTTCCTCCATCAAGGTACTTGGTAAGTAATGGAAAGGGTTGTAGCCATTATTGATCAATTGCCCATCCCAAATAAATCGATATACATCATCTGATAGAAGCGGCAGGCAAAACACCAGTATCAATCGCATAGCAATAGCAATTCCCCACCAAAATCCAAGCGTCTCAGAAGTAGCCCAATGGTATATCGCCAAGTAGGATAGGAATAGGAAACTATAAAATCCGATCAAAGGATAAAAATCGGATTGCTCGACCCGCAGTCCTAAATAGGTGATGGCCAGCAATAACAGAGGAGCCAATAACCAAGTCCATTTTGCAGTGGGAAACTGAAAATGATTCAATGGTATTCCGACTATAGTGGTGAACTTTGTGGAGGCACTCATTTTCGATTTAAGATCTCATTCGCATATGACTAAGGCTAAAGAAGAAAATAGCTCCATACCCCAAGAATAACATCAGATGGAAGAAAATGAAAACTAGATTCTGCAAATAAAAGCCTGCTATAATAGCCATTAAGAAGTAAAGCGCAAAGAAACCTTCAAATATCGTGGTCCAAGAAATCTTTTGATTCAGGTAGTTGGTGTTACTGAGCTTGTCTCGAATCGATTTGATATTAAACTTGGGCGTTCTGACAAAAGGAGATTTCTTTCCCCGGTAACCTTCCAAGACCGCAACGGTATTATGCAATGAAAGTCCCATCGACAGGGCCAAGAACAAAGGAAAGAGAAATATAAATTTGAATACCTGTTTGAAGGTATTTCCTTCCGATTCGTTAGGACTCACGTTGGCCACATAATAAACAGCGATAATCGCTAATAATCCTACCAAGAAGTACGCGAAAAAGTCTTTACTCAAGCCCTTCTCCATTAAATTCCCAAATAAAAGTAATAAGGGGACACTGAAGACGCCCATGGCAAAGACGAAAACGAAAACAGTACTGGATAAAAGATGTAACGTTGCTTGAATTTTCTTGCCTAGTGCCAAGTCTGATCGCCATACGGTAGGAAGCATTTTCTTCGCCGTCTCCGCCCCGCCTTTCATCCAACGAAACTGCTGTGACTTCAAGCTATTCATTTCGATCGGTAATTCTGCCGGAGAACCTACACCCTCTAAAAACCGGATCTTCCAACCTTTCAATTGTGCACGAATACTCAGGTCCAAATCTTCCGTCAAGGTATCGGCTTCCCAGCCGCCTGCTTCTTCGATCGTTTGGCGTCGCCATACCCCGGCCGTTCCATTGAATTGCAGTAGGTAATTTCCGTTCATTCGGCCTACTTGCTCGACGCGGAAGTGTACGTTTAATTGCATCGCCTGTAGACGAGTAATCAAGGAATAATTCTCATTGATATGCTCCCAACGGGTTTGTACGACTCCTACTTCTTCGTCTTTAAACCAGGGGATTGTCTTTTTCAAAAAATCGGGCTTTGGCAAGAAATCGGCATCGAAAATCGCAATAAATTCGCCCTTTGCACGCTCCATTCCTTCTTTCAGTGCGCCTGCTTTATATCCTTTTCTATCTGTCCTTGTTATCTGTTCAATTAAAAAACCTTTCGCTTTATATTCAGCTACTTTCTGTTTGGTAATAGCTACCGTGTCATCTGTCGAATCATCCAACACATGAATTTCAAATCTATCCTTCGGGTAATCAAATTCAGTAATACTATCGATCAAACGTTCGATCACATAGCGCTCATTAAAAATAGGTAGTTGTACAGTGACAAAAGGGTAATCCGCAGCATCCATCTCAATGGCTTTCTCCCCCTCACCTTCTTCCCATGTCGATACATCCTCGTCGGCCAAGGCCAAGGCCCGCACCTTTTTCGGAGAAAAGGCAGGCGCAGATTTAATTATTCCCCTTTTATAATGATAGAGCAGCTTTATTTGCATCACGCAATAGACGGTGACATAAAGCAATGTAAAGGAATAAATTCCCAAAACAATGTAGGCCAATATTGACATCTTAAAAAAAGTTTTTACTACAATTCACCTATATAAAATCCTTCTCCGACAATTTTGTGGTCAGTGTTTTAGGTGGAAGGATTGCGACCAAAGGAAGCAAGGCTTTCACCTGAGGCGTTGACTCAAAAGCACAAGAATTGTCAGAAAACCTATAAATCAGGATAAGGAGGACTTCAAAGTAATTTAAAGATAGTCCACAGGATTTTATGTCCCGCCAAAATCGTACCGCGAATGGTGCCTGATACTTTTGAAACCCCTACCCTTCTACGATAAGTCACCGCTATTTCCTCACACTTCAACTTAAACTTGGCTGCTTTTACCTGCATTTCTACCGTCCATCCAAAATCCGGATCTTCCATTCTAATGGCTAACAATTGCTGCCACTTAATGGCTCGAAAAGGACCTAAATCCGTAAAATGATAGCCATAAAACAGCCGTATCAAGTTAGTAGCCAACCAATTACCAAATACTTGCTGCGGCATCATGGCTCCTGATTCCATACTCCCCAATGCCCTGGATCCAATCACCAAATCAACATCTTTTTCAATAATTGGTTGTAATAGCTTGGGCAATTCTTCGGGATGATCAGAGTAGTCACCGTCCAAAAATACAACCACATCTGGCTGTTCAGCTGCTGGTTTCTCCTTGAGGTATGCAATGCCCTTCAAGCAAGCACTTCCGTACCCCATCTTGGGTTGATCGAGCACAGTGGCACCTCCTTCTTCCGCTACAGCTCTCGTTCGATCAGTGCTGGCATTATTACACACAATAACTTCTCGTACCCAGTCTTGTGGAATATCAGCCAATACTAGGCCGATCGATCTTTCCTCGTTATAGGCAGGGATAATTACGTCTATGATTGGTTTTGTCAAAATGCGTCTGGTTGTATATTTGCTTTGTGATTCACAAAATTCATGGCCTCAAAGCATTTGTTGTAATTCCCGACAAAGGTACTAGAAATCCGAGGAAGTTGGTTGTCCGCGCCAGAACATTTGTCCTATCTCAGCCCATCCTCGTCGTTGGTTCATGCGCTCAGACCAAAGCTATCCCACCTCTGCAAAATGACAATCGAAACTTGGCCTTAGATGTATACAAGGTCTGCTCGACGCTTTCACTCCTGCCCGCTGCGCGACCTAGTGGTTAAAAAAAATAGTTTTTCAGACTAGTCCATCCAATTATTCGTTCTACTTTTACAATTAGAAAAAGACCACGATGAAGAAAGACTACTTATTATTACTTTGCCTTGCTATTGGATTGATTTTTAGTGCTTGTGAACAGGAAGAATCCTTTATTACAGATGGCAGTATCGACTTAGAGTTTTCACTAGATACCTTACGATTTGATACCGTTTTTACGGCTTTGGGCTCTGCTACCCGCTATTTTAAGATTATCAACCCGAGCGAAGAAGCCGTTCAGGTAGGGAAAATCTCCTTTGAAAGTGGTACCAATTCATTTTTCAGGATGAATGTAGATGGTATTTCTGGTGATGAAATAGAGGAAACCGTGATCTGGGGTAATGCTGTCTCTTATACACATCTGACGCTGCCGACGAAGAGGATAGTG
>OJCB01000766.1_pt1 | contig 11639 bp, 12 predicted proteins | sample 1591501 | NCBI WGS metagenome assembly OJCB01 (sample SAMN05416813, study PRJEB24817) | seawater metagenome | isolation source: Sea water | place: Canada:Atlantic | collected 2013-07 | reverse complement strand
GCCTCGGTCTCGTGGGCTCGGAGATGTGTATAAGAGACAGTATTGTTACCGCGATGGCAGTGAAAACTTTGAGTAACTACACCAACCATCTCTTTCATACACAGGTAGATGATGTCTTCGCAGACTGGGCTTGGAGTGATCGTTAATGAAATCGAGACATGTTCCATACCGTTTTGAACATTTCGATATCAGAGTAATGTTTTCTGATCTGAGGTTCAGCTCAGTTTCTAAGCAATTCAATTCTTTGAATATGAAGCAGCGGGTCAAATTATCCGATGGTCGAGAGCAAACTCTATCAATACTTGCTAATGGTAAGCCGCTTATTTTTATCACAGGATCATTGAGCTGCCCGATGACAGTAAGTGTGCTGCCATTTCTGAGGCAGGTAAAAAAGGATTTTGACGATAAATTTAATTTCATTTTGATTTATGTTCGCGAAGCTCATCCCGGAGAACATTATCAACAAGCTAGAACTTGGGAAGAAAAACAACAACATGCTTGCCAATTTTTATCTATCCATGATTTAGATATACCCACGATAGTCGATGGGCTTGAGGGTGAACTACATAAACAGCTTGATACCAAACCTAACTCACTGCATATCGTTGATGGAAATGGCAGTGTTCTGTTTCAGTCACTATGGTCAGGAGATTTTGTTGCGGTTGAACAGGCCTTGAACAGTATTGCCGATGGACAGACACAGCCTAAAAGAATCAGTGAGCGAATGGTGTCACCCTTTATGCGAGGAGCCGGGTATATACACCAGACGCTCAAACAGGCAGGCAAACGGGCAGGTCGTGAATTGATGTTTGGTGCCCCTCCCATTTGGCTGCTATCTCGAACCGCAGCAAGCTTCACAATGATAACGCCTGCAAAACGAGGAACGCTGGCAATGGGTGTCTTGTTGATGATCACAGCTGCAATCACGGTAATCCTGTTATGAAAGCTCAATTGCCTTTCCACAGCGTTAATCCCAGGCGCTGAAGTGGGTTATGAATTGATCGTGTGTAACAAAATCTTATTTAAAGAGACACATAACCATATTCTTTAAATTCTGACTTATCTGGAGCAGAACTATGCATGAAGTTGTACAGCACTATTACGGAAAAGCCCTGACCGGTACTCAGGATTTGAAAACCACAGCCTGCTGTGATGCGACAGATATCCCACAGTGGATGAAACCCCTATTGGCAAACATTCACGAAGAGGTTCTGTCCAGATACTACGGCTGCGGTCTGGTTGCGCCAGCCCAGCTTGAAGGTCGTCGTGTGCTTGATCTTGGCTGTGGAACTGGCCGCGATGTTTACGCATTGGCTCAGCTAGTTGGTCCTGAGGGAGAAGTAGTCGGTGTCGATATGACTCATGAGCAATTGGAAATAGCGAACCGATACAAGCAATACCACGCTGACAAGTTCGGTTTTGATAATGTTCGCTTTCTGCAAGGGTATATCGAAAGATTAGAAGAACTGGATCTGGAGCCAGGATCCTTTGATGTTATTGTCTCCAACTGCGTGATTAACCTGTCCCCTGATAAATCTTCAGTCATGAGAGGCATATACAGATTGCTCAAGGATGGCGGGGAGTTTTATTTTTCTGATGTTTATGCTGACCGAAGAGTGCCAGAGGAAGTTAAAAATGATCCGGTGATCTATGGAGAGTGCCTTGGTGGTGCCTTGTACTGGAAAGATTTCGAGCGTTTAGCCCATTTATCCGGTTTTGCTGATCCCCGACTTGTTGAGGACAGACCGTTAGAGATCAATGAGCCAGAACTGGCTCAACTGACTGGGGGCATTCGTTTTTATTCTGCCACCTATCGTTTGTTCAAACTGCCAACATTGGAAACAGCCTGTGAGGATTATGGCCAGGCTGTGATTTACGTGGGCTCTATCGAGAATCACTCGGATCGTTTTGTCATAGACAAGCATCACAACATAGAAACCGGTAAGGTTTTTCCTGTCTGTGGCAATACATGGAAGATGCTGGCTGATACCCGCTTTGCAGACCACTTTGAGTTTATTGGAGACTTTTCACGACACTTTGGCATTTTTGAAGGATGTGGCACGGTAATTCCTTTCTCTAGTGATGCAGATATTGTGAACAATCCCTCCTGTTGTTAAGCCTTCATAGCTATCACATGCTTCGGCCAAATTCAGAAGGATTTGTATTAGGCATTAAATCTAACGGGCCCATCAATAAATACTGAGGAACAACATGCACGAAACACTCGCCAAACTCAGACAGTCTGACTTCCCTGATATAACTCGCCAGAGAGTACAGATATTACAAGCTAACCTTGGTTATTTATGTAATCAAACTTGCGTTCATTGCCATGTTAATGCCGGCCCAAACCGTAAGGAATTAATGTCTGTTGCTAATCTGGATGTACTGCTACAGGTGCTGGAAAAAACCGGGGTAAAAGTACTTGATTTGACCGGCGGTGCCCCCGAGATGCATCCCAAATTCCGTTATCTGGTTGAGCAAGCGTCAGCGCTGGGTGTCAAAATCATTGATCGTTGTAACCTCACTATACTCAGTGAACCGGGTTATGAGGGACTAGCTGACTTTCTGGCTCAACACCGAGTAGAAATCGTTGCTTCGCTCCCGTGTTATTCAATGGATAACGTTGATAGTCAGCGCGGCAAGGGTGTGTTCGGGCGAAGTATTGATGGTCTGAAAGAGCTCAATGCACTTGGCTATGGTCAGCATGACAGTGGCCTGACCCTCAATCTGGTCTATAACCCACAAGGTCCTAGCCTACCACCACCTCAAAAGGGACTTGAGGCGGATTACAAACGAGAACTCAAACAGCACTTTAATATCAGTTTTAATCAACTCTTTACCATTACCAATATGCCCATCAAACGCTTTGGTTCAATGTTGATTTCCAAGGGGCAGTTTGATGAATACATGCAGTTACTAAAGGATAGTTATCTTGCAGATAATCTTGAACAGCTTATGTGCCGCGAGCTTATCAGCGTCGACTGGCAAGGCTACCTTTATGACTGTGACTTTAATCAACAGCTAGGATTGCCTATCGGCAGAGCAGCTAAACACCGACATCTCAAAGATCTGTTAAATACCAACTTCATGGGCGAAGACATACATACAGCCGATCATTGTTATGGTTGCACTGCAGGTCAGGGTAGCAGCTGCGGTGGCGCATTTTAAACCGTTAAATCGGAACAATCAGGAAGGCTAATAATAATGAAAAAAACTATTCTCGCCATCTTCATCATTGCCTTGGTTGCGGCATTCTTTATTTTTGATTTACAGCATTGGCTGACGCTACAGAGTCTGAAACAAAGTCTGGGGCAACTGGAAAGTCATATCAGTGAAAGACCTGTCTGGACAGGGCTGCTCTTCATGCTTTTTTATATTGTCGTCACCGCTTTGTCATTGCCCGGGGCCGCAATCATGACGCTGGCTGCAGGGGCCATGTTTGGCCTCTTGTGGGGAACAGTCATGGTTTCTTTCGCATCCACAATCGGCGCAACATTGGCTTTCTTGGTGTCCCGATTTTTATTGAAAGACTGGGTGCAGAACAAGTTCGGTAATCGTCTTAAAACAATCAATGATGGCATCGAGCGTGATGGTGGGTTTTATCTCTTTACGTTGAGACTGGTACCCGTCTTTCCATTCTTTGTGATCAACCTTGCCATGGGGCTGACGCTTATCAGAACTTGGACTTTTTATTGGGTTAGTCAGGTGGGAATGTTGGCTGGCACCATTGTTTACGTCAATGCTGGTACCCAACTGGCGCAACTCGATAGCCTCAAGGGCATTATGTCGTTTGAGTTATTGGCTTCATTTGCATTACTTGGGATATTCCCGTTGCTGGCTAAAAAAATACTGGCATTGGTCCAACGGCGTCGCGTCTATAAAAGCTGGCATAAACCAAGAAAGTTCGACAGAAATATGGTCGTAATAGGGGCTGGCGCTGCTGGACTAGTCTCTTCCTATATAGGCGCCACAGTCAAAGCCAAGGTCACACTGGTTGAAGCCAGTAAAATGGGCGGAGATTGTCTGAATTATGGTTGTGTACCCAGCAAAGCCTTAATACGTAGTGCTAAGCTGGCCCACCAAGTTCGAAATGGTGATAAGTACGGGCTAGACAAGACTGATGCAAGATTCTCTTTTCGTCAGATTATGCAACGTGTTCATAATATTATTGCAGAGGTGGAGCCGCATGATAGTGTCGAGCGTTACACCGCTCTGGGTGTAGAAGTGCTCGAGGGCTATGCCACCATAAAAGATCCATGGCATGTTGAAATAAAACTTAATAATGGGGGAATCAAAACCCTCAGTACCCGAAGTATTATAGTGGCGACCGGCGCACGACCACTTGTTCCCAGCTTGCCGGGTATTGAACAGGTGGGGTATGTCACCAGTGACACTGTCTGGGAGAATTTTGCCAAACGTGATGACGCACCCAAACGATTACTAATATTGGGGGGCGGGCCTATTGGTTGTGAATTGTCACAAGCTTTTGCCAGATTAGGGTCTGAGGTTACACAAGTTGAGCGGTATAGCAGGATACTGGGTAAAGAAGATTCCGAGGTAGCTGAGCTTGCAGAAAAGGCACTTTTTGATAGCGGCGTAAATGTTCTGACTGGACATGAGGCAATTCGTTTTGAAATCGATTCAGGTGAAAAGGTCGCTGTTCTTAAACAGACGACAGGCAAAGAAAAACGAATCGTTTTTGACGAGATGCTTGTTGCACTTGGTCGTACCTCGCGTCTTGAGGGATATGGACTTGAGGCTTTAGGAATTGACAGTAACGGCACCATCAATACCAATGAGTTTCTACAGACCATTTATCCCAATATCTACACTGCCGGCGATGTGGCAGGCCCATTCCAGTTTACCCATACAGCGGCTCACCAAGCGTGGTATGCCTCAGTGAATGCCTTATTCGGCCAATTCAAGAAATTTAAAGTCGATTATCGTGTTATTCCATGGACAACTTTTATCGATCCAGAAGTAGCCAGAGTCGGCATCAACGAACAGGAAGCAAAAGATCGCAATATTGCCTATGAGGTAACTCGCTATAACCTTGATGATCTTGACAGAGCCATAGCTGACAGTGGCGCTCATGGCTTTATCAAGGTGCTGACCTCTCCCGGCAAAGACAATATTCTGGGTGTTACGATAGTCAGCGAACATGCGGGCGATTTGCTGGCAGAATTTGTACTGGCAATGAAGCATGGATTAGGTCTCAACAAGATCCTAGGAACTATTCATACCTATCCAACTTGGTCTGAGGCAAACAAATATGCAGCAGGCGAATGGAAACGAGCCCATGCGCCGGTATGGGCGTTTAAATTACTAGCGCGCTTTTTCAGTTGGCAACGTGGTGGGAAAAAAGCATGAAATGGTGGCTTATCCTCTGCTGCATGCTGACAAGTTCGGTCTATGCGGATGGCGTGGATCATTCTATATGGGATGCTTTACTGTCAGAACATGTTCGTGTCTTTGAGGGTGGTAAGGCCACACAGATTGACTATAGTGGGTTCAAAACTGAACAGAAAAGGCTGGAAACCTATCTTGGAATGCTGTCAAAAATAGATTTTGACGACTTCAAACGATGGTCTAGAGCAGAGAGGCTTGCCTTTCTAGTTAATGCCTATAATGCGTGGACAGTGAAGCTCATCCTCACTGCTTATCCAGACCTGGAGTCAATTAAGGATTTGGGTGGTTTTTTCCAGACGCCTTGGGAAAAAGAATTCATTCCATTGTTTAATCAGACAATCACACTAGATCACATAGAGCATGATTTGATTCGGGGTAGCGAAGAATTCAACGAGCCGAGAATTCATTTTGCCGTTAACTGTGCCAGTATCGGTTGTCCAGCTTTAAGAAATGAAGCATACACAGCTGAAAAACTTGAACGGCAGCTACAAGAGCAGACCATATTATTTTTGTCTGATAAAAGTCGCAATTATCTGGATAACAGCACGCTATATGTTTCTCCCATTTTCAAATGGTATCAAGAAGACTTTGAATCTGGCTGGCGAGCTATTAACAGTCTACGCGAACTTTTTGCGTTATATGCCCCGTCACTCGGATTAAAAGAGCAGCAGAAAACAGCCTTGCAGAGAGGAGAGTTTAAGATTCGTTTCCTTGATTATGACTGGTCGTTGAACGATACCCCATGACGCCTTTACTTGCCATTATCGTACCCGTGCTTAATGAAGCGAAAAATTTACCTGCGTTACTTTCACACCTTTTACCGTTTCATGGGCGCGGAGTGGAAATCATCCTTGTTGATGGTGGCAGTACTGATGAGTCGGTATCAATAATACGTGGTTCACCCTTCAAGCTGGTTATATCTGAAAGGGGTAGAGGAAAACAAATGAATGCTGGGGCACGATCCAGCAGTGCTGAAAACCTGCTGTTTCTACATGCAGATACACGACTTCCTGATAATGCTGATATACGGATAACATCTTCCTTGTTGACAAGGCATTGGGGGCGGTTTGATGTGCATATTGCTGGTTCCCATCCACTACTGAAAGTTATCGCTTTTATGATGAACTGGCGTTCGAGGCTAACGGGAGTGTCGACAGGTGATCAAGCTATATTCATGAAGCGTTCCGCTTACGATTTAGTCTTGGGTTTCCCCAGTCAAATGTTGATGGAGGATATTGCGATCAGTCGTGAACTGAAGCAGCTTAGTCGTCCGGTATGTATCGATGAGAAGGTATATACATCAGGAAGGCGATGGAATGAGTATGGTGTTTGGCGAACCATCACGCTGATGTGGCGCTTAAGGTTTTTCTACTGGCTGGGAACGGATCCAAACATATTGGCGGAGCGCTACAAATGAATGCTTTTCGAATCGTTATTATGGCCAAGGCTCCCATACCGGGACTATCAAAAACCCGTCTGATCCCAGACCTTGGGCCAGAAGCCACAGCGATGCTCGCTAGACGTATGTTTTGTCATAGCATAGACACGGCACTGAAAGCGAACCTTGGCACAGTTGAGTGTTGTGTTGTGCCTGATCACAACGATCCTATCTGGACCGTTTTTAAAGAGGAATATTCAGTTCAATGGAGTTCTCAGGTCGAAGGTAGTCTTGGTAAACGTATGGCACACGTTGCAGAACGGGTCTCTAAGCAGGCGGAGAACATCATTCTAATGGGGATTGATTGCCCCATGATGAACTCAATGCATTTACGTTTAGCAGCAGCGCAGTTAGAGCACAGCGAGGCCAGCATGATTCCTGTAGCTGATGGCGGTTATTGCCTACTAGCACTGAGAGAGTTTCATCCTGCAATTTTTCACGGTGTCAGCTGGAGTACGCCAACAGTTGCCAAACAAACCAGAAAAAATTGCCTACAACTGGGCTGGCACTTGGCAGAGTTAAAAGCTTTACATGATGTTGACCATCGCGAAGATCTGAAATATGTACCAGCTGAGTTTCTCAGTGAAATTAATTTTTAAGTCTATTTACTGAAGGAGATATGTATGCACACAACAAGACTGCAGTTGTCTTTATTTTTATTACGGGTAGGGGTGTTCATTGTTATGTTGATGTGGACACTGGATAAGCTCATCAATCCTGCACACAGCGGAAAAGTATTTGAAAATTTTTACGGTGCAGTTGGCTGGACTGAAACTGTTTTTCTGTTTATTGGAATATTTGAATTGCTGCTAATTTTAGCCTTTGTAATGGGGCTATGGAAAAGACTTACCTATGGTTTGGTGCTGCTACTTCACACTATATCAACTCTCTCAGCACTCTCTCTGTATATGGAACCATTTAAACATTTATTGTTTTTTGCAGCCTGGCCAATGTTGGCTGCTTGTATCACGCTTTATCTACTGAGAAATGAAGACAACTTTTTATCCATCAAAAATCGTAAAGGGACACAAGGATAATGACAAAAATTTTGGGGACACTTGTCATACTGCTCTTTAGTTCATTTTCTTACGCTGAGTCATATCAGATCGAACAAATCCAAGGAAATGTATATCGATTTATAGATGATCGGCACCGTTCAATATTTATAGATACATCAGAAGGGATTATCGTAACAGATCCGATGAATGATTCAGCGGCAAACTGGTTGATAAAAACACTTGAACAACGGTTTAACAAGCCCGTTAAATTTGTAATATACAGCCATAATCACAGCGATCACATATACGGAGGCAAACAGTTTGATGATTTTGGCACCGTTTTTATTGCTCATGAGCTTGCTTATCAGGACATGATTACAACAATGGCAAAGACAAAATTACCTGACTTGTACTTTGCATCTGAAATGACCTTACTGTCAGGAGAGCATGAAATCGAGCTGCGTTACCACGGACCCAATGATGGGCGTGGCTCCATAAGCATGCTAGTGAAACCTGAAAAAGTAATGTTTGTAGTCGACTGGATTGTACTTGGCCGTATGCCGTGGCAAAAACTCTGGAGCTATGACATACAGGGCATGATCAACTCAACACATGAGGTACTCGATCTTGATTTTGAAACCTTCGTTGGTGGTCATGGTGACATAGGAAATAAGGCTGATGTTGAACGTTACCTTGCGTATTTGGAACATTTATATACTGAAGTCATTAACGGCATTCAACAAGGCATGTCGCTTGAACTCATTCAACAGCAAGCGGATTTATCTGATTATAGTGACCTCGCCAATTATGATGCCTGGCTAGATGACAATATTGAAGGCGTATACAAGCGACTGCTCAATGAATCAGGTATGGGCTGGCGACCAGATTTGCAATGAGCGGGGCATTGCAGTTCCTTTGGTTAAGGTAGGAAATAAGAAGTTGCTTTTTGTTGGTTGAACTCTTGCACACTGCAGCTTGAAATACTCTAAACCAGCCTAAAAGCAGTCATCAGCTACTTTATAAACAGCGGAGCAATAACAAGTTAAAATGAATTGGTCGAGCTACTCGAGCAACACCAGACATGCATTAGTACTGCCTGTTTTACTGTTGATGTTTCTGATCTCATTACAGGCGCGGCATACTGTTCAGGGGTACTTGCTCGCCAAACTATTAACGACGGATGTATATCTCAATCATAACTAAGCCTGGTTTATGATAGCTTCACTTTTCTGAGTGTATTTTTTGTAACTTCTTAGCAAGATCATTCAGGTCCGCAGAGGATTCTGTGGTTTGCATTTTGCCTAATGTGGTGACAGTCAAGTCAAGTTGTTTAACAAACATGCGGCATTGACCACACATTAATAAATGCATCAACATTCCTATGCGCGGGAGCAAATCCATATCTTGGGCAAGATAATGGCTGGCTTTGTCATGCACATCTTTGCAGGAAAACATTAATTTCATTTCTGTTGGTACTCGTCTATCACTTTTCTAATGGTCAATCGGGCACGATGCAGTAAGACACGAACATTGGACTGACTGACATCGGCAATGTTACAAACTTCATTTAGGTCAAAGCCCTCTAAATCGTGCAGCCTTACCACTAAACGTTGTTTTTCAGGTAGATTATTCAAGGTCGCAGAAATTAATTCTCTGAGTTGATTGCTGGATAATAACTGTTCAGGAGTGTCTTCATGCCAAGCTTGAGGAGGTGAAGACCATCGTTCATTTTCGCCAAAAGAATCAGCATCTGCATCCTGCCAGCCAGCATCCAGAGATGACTGCCTGTTTTCACGTTTCAATCTTGTCTTGGAACGGTTTATGACGATTTGCGTCAACCACGTTGATAGTGATGACCGTTCTTGAAACTTGTCTATGGACTTGATGGCTGCTTCCCAGGAGTCTTGAACGATTTCTTCAGCAAATGCCTGTCCCACAAATGATTGAGCTACAGAAATCAGTTTAGAATGATACTGTCCAACTAATGTCTCAAATGCTGATAGTTCACCTTTTTTTATTCTGGCAAGCAATGCTTTGTCTTTATTCGGCTTTTTTCCAGAACTATTCATCAAATAACTTGCTTTTTATAAAGGGGCAACCAGACGACGATTTTACTTAACCTCCTTGTATACAGCAATTTTATTGTTCAATTCTGGGGTGAGCATTTATAAAGAATTATTTGTCAGATAATCACACATTTTATCTCTAGTGAAATGAAAATCTTATGTCTCAATTATTGATAGCTTATGAACCAATTATCAGGGTCAGCTTTTTTATTGGAATATTCTTGTTGTTGGCGCTATGGGAGCTTAGATCAGCAAGAAGAAGACAAGCTATCTGTCGTAACCAGCGCTGGCCACACAATTTGCTAATTGTCGTCTTAGATGCTCTTGCAGTTCGTCTGGTTTTTCCGATAGTAGCTGTTGGTGCCGCTTTTATGGCCTCTGCAAATGGGTGGGGGGTGTTGAACCTGTTTTCCCTGCCTCAATGGTTCTGTGTGTTAATTGCTATTGTATTACTAGATCTTGTCATCTATTTCCAGCATCGTGTGTTCCATGCGATCCCTTGGTTGTGGCGTTTACATAGAATGCATCATGCCGATTTGGAGTTTGATGTCACAACAGGGTTGAGATTTCATCCACTCGAAATAATACTGTCTATGGGCCTGAAAATCCTTGCCGTAATTGCTTTGGGTGCGCCTCCAGTCGCCGTGCTTATATTCGAAGTATTACTTAACGCAACATCGATGTTTAATCACTCTAATATTAATATCCCCGAGAGAGTTGATCGTTATTTACGCCGATATGTTGTCACTCCAGATATGCATAGGGTCCATCATTCAATCCTGAGTCAGGAGACTAATAGCAATTTTGGTTTCAATTTACCTTGGTGGGACCGGATGTTTGGTTCCTATAGGGCTCAGCCTGCAGAAGGTCATATAAATATGACTATAGGTATTGAGAAATTTCGTGCTCCTCGGCAACTTCGCTTGGATAAAATGCTCATACAACCATTCCGTGATTTTTGAAACATCGTAACGAGAGCATTGCGTTGATTTATACAGCCCTAGTTAATGCTGACCGTATCCTTGATTGGAGTGCTCCCCATACACATGGCACGTACTCCCGCGACAACACATCCGATCAATGACATTCTGGAAACACTACACGATCATTAAGGCCGAACAATGGCCGGATATCTCAAGCTGCTACGTGGTCAGTCAGTAACGATCAGATGGCGCTCAACGTGCTTTTATTACGTGCAATTTAATGAAAGCAGAGACAAAAAAGCCGACGCAATGTCGGCTTTATTTTAGTTGATAAGTGACGTCAACTTAATTGGGGTTGTACTCATCAAAGCGTTCGATATATTCGTCGAGATTGGACGCCATCATTTCTGCAAAACGTTGAGTGAAATACTCAATGATTTTTTGTTTTTCTTCTTTTAACTTTTCAACATCATCAAACTGACGAACAGTCGTAAACACATTAAAACGTGATGCAGAGAATAAAATTGCCGCATTGACATTGTCTACTTCGGTTTCTGCATGGTGATGGTTAGCAACGTCAATTAATTCGTCATAACGTTCTTGAAATGTTTTTTTAGCGGACGCTTTCTCTCATTTTCTCTCTCAGTTATATATAAAACGTTTAAATCGGGTGGGTATATTTTTCAGCCATAATGTGTTCAATCTGCTACACGTGTACACGATGATTTTTAGCGTCATTTGGCTATATGAGTTCAATATCTGTCTCTTATACACATCTCCGAGCCCACGAGACCGAGGCTGATCT
>OJCB01000765.1_pt1 | contig 11639 bp, 6 predicted proteins | sample 1591501 | NCBI WGS metagenome assembly OJCB01 (sample SAMN05416813, study PRJEB24817) | seawater metagenome | isolation source: Sea water | place: Canada:Atlantic | collected 2013-07 | reverse complement strand
ACGAGATCAGCCTCGGTCTCGTGGGCTCGGAGATGTGTATAAGAGACAGACCAAAAAGAGGGCCATACCAGATCCCCCCGATTAAAAAGGCAGATACCCCTGCTACGATGATAGATAACCAATTGATGTTTGCGAAGGCAGTTCCCATGTCCATATTAATAATATTAGTGAAATAATGACACAATATTATCAATATGCGATCATTTTGTATTGTAAAAAATTAACCTGCGGTAGGATAAAACCATGAAAACGGCTTGGGAACGCTTGTTTGGAGGCTGTCATTTAGGGGGCAAAGGGAAAGAATAAGCACCTGAGAATCGCTTACTCTCTCAAGTCTTAACTCAAAAAAACATGCTTGAAGGAGGCATTATTATTTGTCTGTTTCTTCTCGATCTAAAGGAAAGAAATTGATTTCCTCATTGGTGAAGTTTTGCTGGATGAACTCCTCTGGGTTAAAGCCCGAAAAACGTTTGAACTCTTTGATGAAATGAGATTGGTCGGCATAGCCGCAGTTGTAGGAGATTTGTGTCCAAGAGAGCTTTTTCTTTTGGTGTATTTGAGCTAATATTTCATTAAAGCGGAGAATACGTTGATAAAACTTTGGCGTGAGACCTACGTACTTTTTAAATTGGTCGATCAGGTGTTTTTGAGTATGTGGATAGGCTTGGACCAGGCGATTGAGTTCTTGGCCATTGAGAGAGGGCGCCTTTTTGAGTTCTTCAATCATCGTGGTAATGGTTGCATTAGGTACTTTCTCTGACTGGTAACGTTTTTGCAACCAGTTTTCTGCTACCGCAAATTTGGCTTTTGAATCGCTGGCTTCCAAAAGGGCTGTGTGTAAGTCGAGCACTTCTTTGCCTAATAAGCGCTCGGCGGGCACCACCTTTTCATTGATTTCGTGAATAGGAAAATGGAAAAAAGGAAAAGCCCCAGCTGCTTTAAATTGGATCACAAACATCTCCGATCGTTCATGCGCAGAGATAGAAATATACTGCTTGTGCATCCCTGATACCCAAACCTTGGTAAAAGTCTCAAGCGGTAATAAGGTCTCATTCTCAAAGGTATTCCTCGGGATACCATCCAACTCAAATAGCAGAAAAATGTGCCCGGTCGGTACGACGCGTTCAATGGAATGGTCGGGCATGAAATCCTTGAAGTGAAAAATGGCTTCGATATGCTCAGCAATCGGTGCTTCGGGTAGGTGATTTTCGAACGTCATAATGGCAGCGTAATAATCTAGTCCGAAGGTAGGTAAAAATGGGCTAATTTGTGATGTCGATAGAAAACACCTAAGGTACCTCACCCGCGGATGTTACGTGTTTTATCAACATTTCTCCCTAGTTCTAGGTTGTCGCAGGTGAAACACCAGCAAGGGCGGGTAGAGCGCCTAGCCTGATGGTTATCGTGTTTTCCGCCGACTCCGACTCTTGATGCAGATAGAGACCGCCAAAATTTAATTCAACACTGAGACAAGGAGTCATAAAAGACAAATGAACCTCCGTGTCTCAGTGCCTCCGTGTTCTAATATTGGCGTGAGCTTGGGCTCTTTATACACTAAAACAAATCGCCTATAAAAGTAGGATCAAACAGCTCATCCAAATAGCTAGACCGGGTAAAAGTTCTATAATTATCACGGCAATCACCCGCACCGCTAGCCATAATACTTTGGCAGGTTCCATCAGGATTGTACGCTTCGCGATGATCCCGTGCTAGATCGCAATGTCCGAGTTCATGAAAGATGACAAATTCTCGCAATAAATCAGATGCATTATCCCAAAAGGCTTTATCCACGATAACATGATTGGAACGGTGAGAGCCATAGGTACATTGGCCAGCTACTCCGTCCTCTTCTAATTCTTCAATCACGCCAGTGACCTCTGCTTGTCGCAAATCGATTTCCAGTCCTCTCTCTATACCCTCCTTTTCAAATCGGTCAAAATAAACCCAGAGCGCTTCATCTACTCCCAGGTAGGGCGCAATCACTTCTTCTTCCTCCTCTTCCTCATCAGGTATAACAATATCTGAAATGCTATCATCAATTTGGCAAGATCCCAAAAAGAATACGATACCGAATAGCCATAAGCAGCTAGCTTTGTGTCCTTGAACAATTGGCATGATAAATGGATTTTGGTTAACGAAAGTAAAAGCTGCTGCTATAGATAAATTTAGGTAGATAGATATAAAATTCGCACATATAACTGAGGTATGGGGGGCAAAAATTGTGTATGGGAAAAAACTTTAAGATTTTCTTTTGTCAGGGGGCTGGCAAATGAGAAAGCGTTCATCGACAGCCGGTCGATGAACGCTTTTAAAAAGACTACTTTATGGCTTGTCTTTTAGTTCCAAACGTGGCAGTTGGTACCGCTGTTTATTATACCAGCGACGTGGGTAGGACCAAAGCAGTAATCAACAATGGCACTTCCTGGTACATTGGCAGCAAAGTCTACTGGGTAGCTGCGAACTAACTTTTTCTCGTTTGTTTCTGAAGCACTGACCGGCATCCAATGATTGATAGTTGTACTGCCACTCAACTCGTGTACATTGGCACCATACTTAGCCTCTATATCGGCTTTAGAACCAAATGCAATACCCAAAAAGCCTTTTTTCTGTGATTTTACTTCAAGTTCCATGTTGCAAGTGATATTGTAAGTGCCTGTTGGGACGCAAACGTATTGCCAATCGTAAATATACATTTGACCATCCCAAACAGATACCCATTGCCATGCGCAATTCTGATTAGGCGTTGCCCACCAATCCACATCTAGGGACATTTTCACCCGGCGATTATTACTATCCCAGTTACTTTGACAATCCAAAGCATCTGGTCCAGCGGAACGAGCATTGCTAGAACTGGTATTGATAGGACTGATAAAAATATTTTGTTCCAAATCTGTCTCCGTTAAGGTTTCAGCGAGTGCCAACTTAGATAGATCACTATCCACAATTGAAATCACTTTATCAGCTGTGAATTTTTGAACCATTCCGCCAATTTTTACAATGCCTTCAGTATTGAGCATGCTTCCTACGTGGTACATGCCAAGGATCATTTCTATATCTCCATCTTCTGTGAATTTCACTTTATGGCGGTAGCTGTCTCTGAATTGATCCAACTGTTGCTGAGTGCTAATGCTTTCATACCGATCTTCAATGCGTTCAAATTCATTACGCATAGAGACAAAACGCATGTTTTTCTCCCAGTTATTCAATGCTGCACTATTCATTTCAGCAATAGAAGATAGAGTAGTTTTAAAATGTTCCAAATTTCCAAATGCTAAAGTGGCCTGGTTGTTGATTTTCACTACTTCAGGTAAAGCGAAGACATCTACTTCAATATCCTGTGGTTTTTCTGTAATTGACGCTTCAGTAGGCCCTTCCAAGGGTTCTTTGTTACAACTAGAGACGACTAATCCAAGGGCTAGGGCTAATACAGGGAGAAATCTCCATTTCATTTTGTGAATAAACATATCGTATTGTTTTTAAGGTAAAAGAGCCTACTCTGTTTTGGCTTTTCGGCAAACGCCATGCTGGATGAAATGCTAGTTTTAGGGCCCTAAGACTAGTAGATTTAAATAATCATTTTTGCTTTCGTTAATTATAAGCGAGCGAAGAGGAGAGGGTGACAATTTTTGCGAAAAGAAATTATTTTTCTATCGGAAAAATAGCTTTTATTAGCGTAGTGAATTATTTTAAAGTGTTGATTATTATACAGTTGTGAGGTTGGTAGGTATTCTGCATTTAAGCATGACTTTTTTGTACGGAAAAGCCCATCATCGGATGTTTTCTAAGAAAAGACTTCAGAAGTTTCCCCTGTCCTGTCTGGCGAAACTTCTGAAGTCTTAGCTCCGCCGCCCCTGTTTAGCTGTTGGCTACCAGCTCCTGCTCGCCGAACGTAATGATAGTACTTACATCCTGCAATTCGGCGAGCAGGCTCGCCACCCAGATCGACAAACAAGCAAGAGCTTGTCGTCAACCCATAAATGACAAAAAGAGATTTGGAAGACCCAAATCTCTTTTTGTTATTGTTTCCCTGTAGGGTGGAGTAAACATTGGCTCCTTATCATTTATCTCCCTTTTCAATAGAGTTAATAGATAGGCTTATTGTTTATGTAGGAGTGAACGAGGCGACAGGCCTTATTCATTTTAGTGAAGAGTTAGCCCAAAATCCGTTAAAAACGATACATTGTTTGAGCTTCGATATGGTTAAACTTGAAATAGGCCTGTCCCAAAATCGAACACCAAAGGAGTAGAAACTAATGAGACAGCGAGTTTGTACAGTTTAGGATTTTGGGCTAGCTCGTAGCGTTAAGAAATGAATACCCCCGATGGTTATCGGGGTGAATTTTGCTTCTTTGTGTCAAAGACAAAGAAGTCGCCGAAGGCAAATTTAAAAAGAGTATTATGCCGTATTCATTTTTGGGGAAGTTGATATTAGCCATTAATTGAACTATCGCCCACCCCACTTCTGAAGTCTTGCTTGGCCACTCAATCTTCGAATTTCCATTAAAAAGATAATATGAAACCTACAATCCTAGCTATTTTACTTTTGTGCGGTGTTAGTCAATGGAGTCAGGCACAAACACAAGTCATCTTTAGGGTCGCCGAAATCCCAATTGGAGAGGCCACTAATGTCGGAGTTCGAGGAGATACGGAACCCCTGAGCTGGTACGAATCGATGAAGATGGAAAAAAGAGGAGATACTTACTATCTACCAGTAACATTTCCAGCGGAAACCCATGATATTGAATTCAAATTTGTATTGTTTGATGAGAAGGGGGAGCCCATTTGGGAAAATATCGACAATCGAGCCTTGCAGTTTAAGAAGGAAAAAGAAGTCAACTATAGAGGCAACTGGAATGAGGAACCCTACATTGACCCTAGCAGTCTGCCACGCTTGTCATCGGAACAACTCTTGGCGGATTATAAGCTAATCGAACGGATGGTATTGGATGTTCACCCTGGGACCTACCGCTATAATGAGGAAGCTACTATCAAAGATGCACTAGCCACCTTAAAAGAAAAATTTCAACAAGAACAGACGTATGGAGCAGCCTATTTGGCCATTTCTAAACTCCTAGCGAGTATTCAATGTGATCATACCTTCGCTTCTTTTTATAATCAGAATGCCTTAATCAAATCGGTGATCCATCGACAGAGAGATAAGCTACCTTTTACCTTTCGTTGGATAGCAGGCAAAATGATAGTCATATATGATGCAAGTGAAGCGCAGCTTTTGAAACGCGGCACGGAGATAGAAGCCATCAATGGTATTCCAGTAGCCGATATCAAGGAAAAAATGCTGGCCTATATTTCTTCCGATGGAGGAGGAGCGGGAAGCCGAATCGCCAAGACGGAGCTCTATGGCTATGATTTTAGGTATGATGCTTTTGATGTTTTGCACCCATTATTATTCCCACTGACTGGTGAAAATTTCGAATTAAGTATTCGAGCATTTGAGGCGATGGATAGTGAGTCGATGACTGTAAAAGCAACTACACGAAAAGAACGAAATCGCTTGTTGGGCCTAAGGTATCCTAGTTTTCCCAAGACTCGTGATGACTTATTGTCTTTTCGAATGACCGATGATAATATCGGCATACTCAAACTAGGATCTTTCGGTTTGATGGGGTGGAAAAGCTTAAGCTTGGACTATAAAGCTTTCTTTGCAGATGCCTTTGCTCAATTGGCCAAAAATAAAGCCCAACACTTGATCATTGATATTCGGGAAAGTGTTGGAGGAAGCGATGAGATGAAGGATGAGTTGGTCACCTATTTCAATGTAGATCGGGTTATCAATGAGGATCGAGAGGGGCGAACGAGGTATCTACAATTTCCAGAAGCGCTAAAACCTTTTGTGCAATCTTGGGGGGATGAACCCTGGTATTATGCCTTAAAACGGGAAGAGGCCACCCAAAAAGACGGCTACTACATTTTTAGAAAAACATACTATCGTAATCAACGCAACAAGAAGAAGAAGCACGTTTTCAAAGGTAAAGCTTACTTGCTTACAAGCGCGCAAAATGCCTCATTGTCTTATTACCTCGCCCAGGATTTCCGAAAATTTAAAGTGGGTCAATTGATAGGGCAAGAAACGGATGGGAATCTCCAAGGAATTAATGGCGGACAAATTCTATTTTTGCGACTTCCTAATTCCACAATCGAGATCGATTTTCCAGTTATGGGTGACTTTGTTGATGGTGAACAACCCAATCACGGCGTCATTCCTGACATCTTGGTGGAACCTACTGTATCGGATATTTATCAAGGGATAGACACCGAATTGGAAACGGCTTTTAAAGTGATTAAAACCAATAATTAATTTTCGAAAAAGCACAAAAAATATAAAAAAATGAAGGTATCAGATATCAACAAACAAGAGCACGACGAACACACCTCCTATTACCTAGACTTGGTCCCTGCCGGTGACTTTGAGGAGGAATTGAAGCAATCTACCCAGCGAGTGATAGCTTTCTTTACGGCCATTCCAGTCCCTCTGCACGACTACCGTTATGCGGAAGGAAAATGGACGATCAAGGACGTCTTACAGCATATGATCGATGTGGAACGAATCTTTGCGTACCGGGCGCTCCGATTTGCCCGAAAAGAAACAGCGAGTTTGCCTGGTTTTGATGTTGATGATTATGGTATAGCGGCTGAAACAGACCGGCGAAGTATGCCCGAATTGATAGAAGAGTACCGAGTGAACCGGCAGAGTACCCTATTGCTCTTTCAAAGCTTCACGCCAGAAATGCTCATACGCAGCGGGATAGCTAGTGGGGATATTATTTCTGTGCGTGCAGCTGGATGTAAGCTCATTGGGCATGAAGTTCATCACTGTAAAATCATCAAGGAACGTTATTTATCGCAATAAAGTGAGATCTCCCTTGTAGATCTTCACTTGCCCATTGTAGAGTTTGATACTTGCGTAATAAGTGTACACACCGACTTGGACGGGCTGGTTTTGATCCCTACCATCCCATCCCAGATCGGCACTATTAGGCGCCATGTCACTTCGTTGGAAAAGTAATTTCCCCCAACGATCGAAGATCATGACTTCTTCAATGACTTCTACTCGCTCATCAGCATGGAAGAAATAATGGTCATTGACACCATCGCCATTGGGACTAAAACTATTGGGTATGAAGAAACCATCGAAAGGCCCTACATCTAGTCTAAAGTTCGCGCTGAGGTCACAACCGTTTTCAGAAAAAACAATAGCTCGGTAAATCGTCGTAGCCGCTGGTCGGGCCACTGGATTGGGACAATCCGTACAACTCAACCAGCGAGCTGGCTCCCAGCGGATTTTATCAATGGGGAAATTGGCACTGATTTCCAATTGAATGCTATCTCCTTCTGAAATACTGGCCTGCTCAAAGGATTGTGTGATTAGAAAGGCTGCTTGGGGGATCTCAATGGTTGTTTCTTGTCGACAACCATTGGCATCCGTCACACTTAGCGATCGAGTGCCTGCTGCTACATCTTCAAATAAACCAATGCTTTGTTGGATCGCCCCAATTTCAAAGGTATAAGGACCGGTTTGCCCATCTACCATGATATCGACAAGACCTCCTTCACCTGGGCAGATTGGAGGTGTAATACCTATGCTCAATTCAAAATCGGGAGGGGCAAGCAGGTCATAACTTACCACGGTTTCACAGCCAAAAGCATCTGTAACTGTCGCTTCATAAAATCCAGGTCCGAGCCCGCTGAGCTGCGCGGCGTTTCCACTCGTATTCCATGACCATTCATAGGGGGAAACACCGTTAAAAGCTATTCCCGTCAGTTGACCATCTGTCTCGTCCGGGCAGCTAATGTTAAAGCCATTAGGGAAAGGGGACGGAGTGATGTCTGCTGCGAGTTGCGAAATTTGTACCGTCCGACTAAGGCTATTACTGCACCCATTGTCGTCAGTGACCGTGAGGGTGTAGGTAGCTGCGGTTTGAACAGGCAGATTAGCGGTAATAGCGCCCGTTGACCAAGCATAAGAAGGATAACTATTGGAAGGGATGAGTTGAGTCGTTTCACCAGAGCATAGACTCGTATCACCGCTTAGTTCAAAAGAAGGGAGTGGATGAACGGAAAGATTCAGCGACACAATACTGTCACAGCCTAGACTAGAAACTAGGGTATCTATGTAAGCACCGGCCAGCCTGTATGCTGAAGTTCCTACATTAAAGACCTCTCCTTCACAAATGCTGGTATTAATGGCATTGCTGACGGTTGGGATGACGGTTAGATTTAGTCTAACGGTACTGTCACAATTCTGTTGATTAAGAAGACTAACCGTATAATCACCTGATTCTGTGTAGCTACTTGTTCCAACCCTGTAGGCCTCTCCCTCACAAATATCAACATCCAAATTGGTGAAGTGGGTATTGGAGATAATCAGGTTGAGGTTTACGGTGCTATCGCAGCCATTACTACCGGTAAGCGTTTGACTATAACTTCCTGTAGTAGAATAAGCTGTATTACCGATGCTGAAGTTAGCGCCTTCGCAAAGGGTAACCGTAATATTATTGACGACCGAATCCAATACGGTCAAAGTTAAATCAACGATGCTATCACAATTATTCCCAAGGTCTACAAAAATTGGATAGTTACCCGTTTCGGAATAGCGGATATTATTCACTCTTACGGATTCTCCCTCACAAATGGTCGTATCTATAATAGTAGTAGGGGGAGGTAGCACCGTGAGGTTTAAACGGACGAGACTATCACAGCCTGTACTGGTCTCCAATAGATTTGAATAAGGGCCACTCTCAAAGTACTTAAATGTACCTACCTCAATCCATTGCCCAGAACAAATAGTTGTGTCGATTTGCGTTTCTAGTAAGGGTATCACAGTAAGGTTTAGACTTACTAAACTATCACAGCCTCCAGCCGTTTCGAGCATAATCGGATAAGAGCCTGTATCAAAGTACCGGACATTATTGACCTCCATCCATTGTCCCGTACAAATAGTGGTATCTATTTGGGTTTCAATTGGGACAACGGTAAGCTCTACGCGTACTAGACTGTCACATCCCCTCGTCGTCTCCAACAGATTAGAATAGGAGCCAGTTTCCAGGTAGCGAAAGGTGCTAACTTCGATATAGCTTCCCTGGCATATGGTGGTATCGATGATGGTTTCGATCACCGGTAGCACCGTCAAGTTTAAAGCAATAATGGTGTCGCAAAGCGTATCGCTATAGATCCCAGACTGACCATATCCTTGCCGTCCAAGGGTATAGATTTCACCGGCACAGATGGTATCATTGATTACACTTTCGACGGGTTCAATTAGTAGTAAATCTACTTTGATTAAGGTATCACAGCCTGTGGGATTGGGAATTAGAATATCATAGATACCTGTTTCTATATAGTTATTCCCTCTCAGACTGAGGGTATCTCCGTAACAAATGGCTTCGACCACATTAATATTTACTAGATCTCTGGGTACAAGAGAGGTAACTATAATTTCGTCACAAGCATTGTCGTTGGCCTGGAGATCGTAATAAATGCCAGGTTCTGTTTGCTCCGCTCCCCCTACAAAAATACTTTCTCCCGGACAAATATTTAGTTCCTGATCAATGTCTCCTGTGGTACTGAGCCGTTGGCCCGTCAAGGCATGAATTCCTGTGTTATTCCCTTCGGCTTCATCTACTATTAGGATATAATTCCCCGTTTCGGGGAGGGCAAAAGGAGCGATTTGCGTGAGTTCGCCAGCTGCGCCTAAAGCTTCTTGTATCAATTTCCCTTGCGGATCATATACACGAAGATGCCCACTAAAATCACCGGTAGAGGGGGCAATTTGAAAGGCTACAAATTCTCCAGCCGCCCCTTCAAAGGTATAAGCCTGCATTTCGGCCAGGCCTTTAATGGAGACGAATTCACTATCCTCACAGCCATTATCCAAGAAGGAGGTCGTACAATTACTGCGAGTTAATAACTGAAAGGAAATACCAAAATTACCGGGTGTTACTTTTGAATTACTGGAAGCTAATAGCAGGTAGGTACCATCTATGGGAAGGCCCTCAAAAGAAAAGACAAGTAGTTCATTGCCAGTACCTATGAGGCTATCTAATAGACTACCATCTGGTTGGTAGAGGTATAAAGTAGGAACAATCTCTTCCGTCTCATATCGTAGCTGTACCAATAAGGTATCGCCAGCAGTGGCGGCTAAAGAAAAAGCCTCCATCCCGGCAATACTAGCCATCTCCCCTTCTCCATCTGTTTGACAATCTACTGCTAGCGCACAAGATTCTTCAAGCAATTGAAAAGAAATGCCAAAAAAGCCACCTTCCTGACCCGTCGCTTCCGTTACCAAAATCGTATAATTACCGGACTGGGGCAGGTCATCATAAGTAAGAACGACTAATTCACCTGCTGGTCCATTGATCTCGACCAAGAGGTTACCTGTGGGGTCAAAGAGTTGAATCGAAGGGTTCTTATTATCATCCAGAAATTGTAATTGAATACGTAGCGTATCATTCTGATTAGCTTGTAGACTGAAAGCTTCTATCCCTGCCAATGGGAAGAACGAATTGGCTTCCTCTCCACAGTTCACGATCCTAGCACAACCGGGCCTATTATCATTTTGAAAGGAAATACCGTAAAAACCTGTTGCCGTCCCCCCCGCTTCCGCTGCGACAATCATATAGACACCTAGTTCATCTATTGGCCATTGTAATATAGCAGCACCAGGCCCATTTTGTACGCTAGTCGTTAACAAGTTTCCCCTTGGATCATAGAAGGCCAATTGTTCGTTGGGTCCATCTTCCTGGAAAGCCATTTGTATCCTAAAAAGATCGCCAGCTCTTAGGTTAATAAGAAAGGTGTCGGCTTGTCCCGGCGTACTCAGAAATAAGTCGCCTAAGTCCTGCCCGCAAGTGACTAACTGCGGAGGGCTATAGGAATATAAGGCACCTGCAGTCCCAATGGAGGAGGCGAATGGAAGAAAACCAGCTATTTGCCAGGCTAATCCGATTCCAATTACTCCATAAATGAATAATATATTAATCCGCCTAAACATATAGCGTAAGTGATTATTGTGTATAGCTCTTACTGGAGATGATGAGTCAATCTCCGTCTTAGTAGGCCGTAATGTTTCTTTTGACTAGCGTATTAATACCTAGATAATTGCGATTCCATTGCGAAGTCCAATAACAAGAAGGGATTATTGGGCATGCACAAAATTGAATCTAAGCCTAGTCGCCTGAATTAGAGGTAGTGTGAACTCGATCTGATTAACTATACTGAAGGGGGGTATAGTTATTTGGGGAGAATTTATTATTGACCATTTAGGTTAGGGCAAAGGTAAGTTTTGTATTTGTTTAAACAAAGTCGCTGCGGAAGAATATTGTCTTTTAGCATGCAGCTTATATCCAAAAAGAGCGCCATTATCCGTCATCCAAGCGTGATCATGGCCTAAAGCGATGTGTCAATAGTAATGCATGAGAATTACACTAGATATATTCACTTTAAGGAATATTTATATGTGTAGTTAAGATTTGGATTCGACCTGCTTTTATAGAGCCTTGAATAAGCATTGAGCGGCTTAGTTTTCAATCCACTTGACGGATGTAAAAGATAGCTGGGAGGGATACCAAAGCCCCTGTCTCTTATACACATCTCCGAGCCCACGAGACCGAGGCTGATCTCGT
>OJCB01000762.1_pt1 | contig 11685 bp, 6 predicted proteins | sample 1591501 | NCBI WGS metagenome assembly OJCB01 (sample SAMN05416813, study PRJEB24817) | seawater metagenome | isolation source: Sea water | place: Canada:Atlantic | collected 2013-07 | reverse complement strand
GAGATCAGCCTCGGTCTCGTGGGCTCGGAGATGTGTATAAGAGACAGGTGTAATTATTGTGTATTTGAAGAATGATTCAGATGGCTATGATGAACACAATATCTTCGTCACGGAGCAGGATCGGCGGAAAGGCAAGGTGGTTATTCCTGCCGACTTGATTCAGAGCAAAGGCAATATCCAGGTGTGGTTGTTTGGTGAGAACAGGTTTGGAAGGTTAAAGAAGCGACAAGATATTGTCGTAAATGAATAAGGGGAGATTTGCCTGGCTCCTCATAGCCTTGGACAGGGCGAGCGAACACGTTTTCGGTTTCAAATTCCAGACCTTCAATCAGGGTTCAGTCCGGCAAGTTCAGAATTCAAATTTTCCCGGGCCAGTTCTTCACGTGGGGAAAAGTGATCGCTTCGATAAATTTTGCCTTTAAGAAAGTCCTCGAGAATCCGGGAGCGTCCTTCCCGAAATTTTTCCTCCGGAACAAAGTGATATTCCTTCCTGATGTTTTTGACGTATTGCTGATAGATCTCTGGATTTGCAGAAAGCACGAGCAGGTCCAGGTCACAGAGCAGAGTCTCATCCGGGAGGTCCGTTCGAGATTGCCGTGGATCAGTCGCCCGGATTAAGCGCGTTACATCGGATCGAAACTTCGATTCCAGGAAATCCGCTGACCATTTGTCAAAAAGCGCAGCGCTGTCTTCTTCGTTGGTCCCTGATTTCGGATCGTAAACAATATCGTGAAACCAGATAGCAAACTCGATCGCCAAATTTCCCCCGCCGACTTCGTCGTAATCCTTCAGCAGGGTCGAGACGTGATCGAAATTGTGATAATGCCGGTGCTGCTCACTGTAAGCCTCCTCCAAGAGCGTCCAGGCCTCTTCAACGGATTCCGCCGACAGAGTGGCGATCCGTGAACAAAGTTCATCGAATCGCTCCCGTGTGGCCGGCATTTTAAACTCAATTCTAAATCATCGGCGCGATCACGAGCGCGACGACAGACATCAGTTTGAGAAGAATGTTGAGGGATGGACCCGAGGTGTCTTTGAAAGGATCTCCTACAGTATCACCAACCACAGCTGCGCGGTGAGCCGGAGTACCTTTGCCGAGTTTTTCGCCATCTATTTCGATGCCTTCTTCGATCATCTTCTTGGCGTTGTCCCACGCACCACCTGCGTTGCTTTGAAACAAAGCGAGAAGAACGCCGGTGACGGTAACGCCTGCAAGGAGCCCGCCGAGCATTTGCCCGCCGCTACCCTGGCCCATGATCCAGTTTCCACCGAATCCAACGGCGACAGGTGTAACCACTGCCAAAAGGCCAGGCTTGATCATTTGCCGAATCGCAGACTGGGTGGAAATCTCGACACACTTGCCGTACTCCGGCTTGCCATCTGCGGCATCGAAAGTTTTCTGATCGTCCTCTGACCAGTCTTCGTATTCTTTGCCGTCGTTGTCCCGCATTACCTTGAGGGCTTTGGTCAGCTCAGGGATCGTTTTGAACTGGCGCCGAACTTCTTCGATCATCGACATGGCTGCGCGTCCAACTGCGTCCATCGCAAAGGCGGAGAAGAGGAAGGGGAGCATGCCGCCGATAAATAGTGAAGCTACGACCTTGGGATCGAGAATCTCAATACTCAGGGCTATCTCGCGTCCGGGAGTGGCATCGTAGGACGTTTTGAAAGCAGCGAAAAGAGCCAGTGCTGTAAGTGCTGCAGAACCAATCGCGAAGCCTTTGCCAATCGCGGCGGTCGTGTTGCCGACGGCGTCCAGTTTGTCGGTGCGCTCGCGAACTTCAGGCTCGAGGTCACTCATTTCAGCAATGCCGCCTGCGTTATCGGAAATAGGACCGTAGGCATCTACGGCGAGTTGAATCCCTGTATTGGAAAGCATCCCGACTGCTGCGATTGCGATGCCGTAGAGACCGGCAAAGTGATGGGAAACAATAATGGTAACCGCAAGAATCAGAATAGGAATCGCAGTGGAAAGCATTCCCACACCGAGACCGGCGATGATGTTGGTGGCTGATCCGGTTCGGGACTGACGAACGATATTCATGACAGGAGCAGTTCCGGTTCCGGTATAGTGCTCAGTGACATATCCGATTCCGATACCGGCTGCGAGACCGAGGAAAATCGATCCGAATACTCCCAGTGAAGAATAGGTTTTACCGTCAACGATCCAACTGGCTGGAAGCAATTGATTGACGATGAGGAACGCGCCAACCAATAAAATAACACCGGCCATAATCTCGCCGATGTTGAGCGCGCGGTGAGGGCTGCCGCCGGGTTTCACTTTGACCAGGAAAGTTCCCAGAATTGAAGAAATGATTCCAAGTCCGGCCAGAAATAGAGGCAGAAGAACTGCTCCGAGTCCGCCCATCGATGCAGCGAATGCTTCATTCGAAACAAAGACAGCACCCAGGGTCATTGTTGCAATGATAGATCCAACGTAACTTTCGAAAAGGTCTGCTCCCATTCCGGCGACATCACCCACGTTGTCTCCGACATTATCGGCAATCGTAGCGGGGTTGAGAGGGTGATCTTCAGGGATTCCTGCTTCAACTTTTCCAACGAGATCAGCTCCGACATCAGCGGCTTTCGTATAGATGCCTCCACCAACCCGGGCAAACAAAGCAATCGAAGATGCACCGAAGGAGAAACCAGTGATGATTGAAATCACTTTCTGAATCGCACCGTCTTCCGTTCCGATTGTGCTTCCGAAAATTGCGAAGAGAAGTCCGAGACCTAGAACACCTAGACCGACCACGCCGAGTCCCATCACACTGCCACCGGCAAAAGCAACTTTAAGTCCTTCGCCCAGGCTGGTCCGTGCGCCCTGAGTTGTGCGAACATTGGCTTTGGTTGCTGCTCGCATTCCAATGAAGCCGGCAAGCCCGGAGCAGACAGCTCCCATAATAAAGGAAAGTGCTATGAAAGGATGCGTCGCACCTGAGGTCACGTCATTTATGAAAAGAAGAATCGCAACGGCACCAACAAAAATGGCCAGCACTTTGTATTCAGCCTTGAGGAATGCCATGGCACCATCGGAAATGTTTCCGGCGATACGCTGCATCCGCTCAGTTCCCGCGTCCTGCTTGGCGACCCAAGAGGCTTTGAAATAGGTGAAAATGAGGGCAACGATCCCGAATACGGGAATGATATAAAGTAAGGCTGGATTCATTGATTAGGAGGTGATCTTTATACGAAATAGAAAATAATTGCAGATTTGTAAACTGTTAAGATGACGAAATTACCTGATCGGTTCCAAATTTGGCTGAATTCTATATTTCACAAGCAAAGAGAGGGCCTGCAGGCCTTGTGTGCAAGTCAGCGTAATGGCGCAATAAGGCCCATTTTGTGGGAGATAGGGTAACTGGCTAATTCCCTTCGCGAGACTTATCGCAGATGGGGCCGCCTGAATCCGATATTCTTTCTTAAATCTCAGAGTGAGGCATCTCCGAATGTCAGGGCAATCTTCAATGCTGGGGACTTCAGGGGGCGTGCACTGGTTTTCTGGCCTTGGTTTTCAAGATAGCCCAAACAGATTGAGGGGGGGGGTATGAGAAATCAGATTCCGGAGAAGATAGCCTGTTGTCGTATAGCAAGAGTCGCGACTCTGCTACCGGCGTCAGAAAAAAAACGCGGGAGATTTTACTAAAGTTTACCAGATTATTTTAAAAAATGAGAAAACTATTTGATTTGATTGTCAAAAGTTATTAATATTACACTTAGAGCCTGTGTTATTTGAGGGAGGGATGCTTGTGAATTGTTCAGTGGAAGAAGAAGTGGGGGTGGATGTTATCCTTGGTGGACAGCCATCTCCTGCGGTGAGCCCTCGACCATTCTCTTTGATTGTCATCGATGATGAGCCTGCGATTGCCCGCTTGGTGGATGCGACAGTCCCGGAACACGTCTCAGTTCACGGAATCTCGAGGATCGAATCAGGATGGGAGTCCGTCTTGGATCCGGCGCCGGATGCAATCATTCTGGATTACTTGCTTCGAGGACCGCTGGATGGATTGGACATTCTCCGTAAGATCCGATCAGAGGCCCCGGGTATTCCCGTCATTTTTATTACAGGGTTCGGTGATTCAACGATTGCCCGGCAGGCGCTTGAGTCCGGCGCTGTTGCTTATATTCCCAAGCCGCTCAATCCCATAGATCTGCTTTTATGCCTGGAAAAGCATGTGGCCGGATTTGGACAGAGTAAGGCGGATCTGTCAGCGTTCTCTTTTACAAAAGGCCTGAGTGAATCCAATCAGGTCTGGGGATGGAACAACTCGGGTGACCTGATACAAGGGAGGCTACTTGGCTTCCATCACCGTAAAGTGATTGCCGATTTCTCCACGACACCCGAGGGAGATTCGTTAAAGGATTTTCAAATACGATTGGGTGGGCGTCAGATATCAGCAGGGCGGGCGGAACTTGTTTCTTGTAATCCGGGAAGGAATGGGACTGCGGTGGAAATCTATCTTCCTGAAGAATGGGAGAGTCACGAGCAGTATTCCATAAATGGAGGAGGAGCCATCGAGGGCTTTCAATCGCCTGAGTCAAAACCTGATTCCGATACTGGATTGTTGTCATGCGAAGCCAGGAAGGCCATTGAGGACCTGGATGAACTTCTTTGCCGAATTCATGATGAACTGGAGCCCAGACAAGCTTACTTTTTAAAGGCAGATTCGAGGTCCCGAATTTCTCTGGAAGAGGAGTTTGTCGCCCGTGCGGAATCAGTTTTGTTCCCGGAGCTTTCAGACAAGATTCAGACCTTTGAATTGGCTGCGAGGGAGTCCATTGAAAACGGACATGGAAATGTCTTTGAAGCTTATGCTCACCGGAAGCTCTATCCTTCTTTGTTATGTTCTCCATTTATCTCGCGGGTGATAGAGAAGCCGATCGGCGTCCCGGGCGATTTCGGGATGCTGGGAAAAATCCTGGGGAATCCTTTTGAGGGCGCCTCTTTGTTCTCACGGTTTATCAACGGTTGGATTCTCAACACAAAAGCAGCTGAGGCTTACCGTCACCGCGTCGATTTCCTGGAAAGGAAAATTGAGGGATTGGGTGCGGGCTCAGGAGACGCCCGGCGTCGTGTCCTCAGTATCGGTAGCGGTGTCGCTTACGAAATTCAAGAGCACTTGAAGCGACACTCCGGCTATTCGCCAAACGAGTTCACTCTTGTCGATTTTAGCCCTGATACTCTCGATGAGGCGAAAGCCTGTTTTGAGGAGATTGAAGCAGACTATGGCGTCTCCGCGGGGATCCATTATGTGGAAAGTTCCGTAAAAAGTCTGCTTTCAAAACCGCACTCGTCTCTTGAAAGCCGGGGGAGTGGGTATCAGCTGGCCTACTGCGCGGGATTGTTCGACTATTTGTCCGACCGGGTTTGCAGCCGATTGATCAAGCATCTTTTTGATCAATTGGAAGTGGGGGGAGAAGTCATTGTCAGTAACTTTACTCCATCGAATCCGATCAAGCATTTTATGGGGCTTGTCCTCGATTGGAAGTTGATTCATCGAGACGCGGATCAATTGCTTGGCATCGCTCAATCCGCAGACCTTGGCCAATATGCTGAGATTGAAATGATGGAGGACCCGACGAGCGTCGAGTGCTTTGCTATCATTCGAAAGGGTGGTTAGTTATAATTTCTATTAATTTTCGAGATTTTGATGATTAATATGTTAAGTTATACCCAAGATGTTCAATTTCGGGGCAAAACTGCTGTCTGTGACGGCAGGTTTTCGAGACACTGCGGGATTTTCCCCTGGTGAGCGTCGTCGTTTTCTCGCAGAGGATCGAAAGGAGACCTTACGAAGCGCGCGGCTTCTTGCTGTTCTGGCGATGGTTCTTGTTCCCTTGTTTTCGGCTTTGGATTTCTACTCGCATCCGGAACTTTTTAAGCAGTTTCTGATTCTCCGGGCTGTTTGTGTTCTGGCCGTTTCGGTGATCATTGTTTCACTGCGAACGAAAATGTTTCACCGCTTCTATCGGCTCTATGCGATCCTGATTCCGATGATTCCTGCGATTTGTATCGGCGGAATGATTTTTCTGATTGGTGAAGCTGGAACTCCCTATTATGCAGGGCTTACTCTTTGCATTGTGGCCGTTGGGTTTATGTTCAACTGGACCTATCGGGAAGCGCTGTTTTGTTCTGCGTCCGTGATGCTGATTTATCTGTTCTCGTCATTGCCCAGTTTCAGCGGCGAGCTCTCGCTTCAATCTACGGCAGCCTTTGCTGACAACTGCCTTTTTATTCTCGCAAATGGCACGGTAGTAACTCTTGGTAGTCTTTCTAATTATCGTCGCCGGATCAGGGAGTTCAAAAGCCGACAGGAGATTAGACGGCAGAAGACCCGTTTGACTGCGCAGAATGACGAGTTAAAAGACACGCTTAAAGAGCTTCGTGAGACCGAACGCCAATTGATTCAATCGGATAAGATGGCATCCCTGGGACAACTCAGTGCCGGGGTGATTCATGAAATTGGGAATCCTCTGAATTTTTCTAATCAGGCTCTCTACGTTCTCCGCAAGAAGTTGCAGCGGAGCGGGACAAAAGAGGATTACGCCGAGATTCTTTCCGATCTACAGGACGGGTTCGATCGGATGAAGGAAATTGTCAGTGAACTCCGTGAATTCTCACACAGTTCTTCCGGAGCAAATATGACTTTTCCCGGTGAGCAATGTGTCAGCAGCGCACTGCGGATGCTTGCCAAAGAAATTGAAGATTCAGGCGTTGAAATTGAGCTCAACCTCAATCCTGGAGTTCTCATTGCCGGCGTAAAGAATCAGATCACTCAAGTGGTTATGAATCTGATTCAAAATGCGATTCAAGCTTGTGAAGAGACTGATCGGAAGTGTCGAATCCTCATCAATTGCGAATTTGCCGGAGAGTATCATCTGCTGTCGGTGGAGGACAATGGTCCCGGGATTCATCCTGACAACTCGCGGAAGCTGTTTGATCCGTTCTTCACCACGAAAGATCCGGGAAGAGGGACGGGACTCGGTCTTAGCATTTGTTATCGAATTGTGGAAGCACACGGAGGGACAATCGAAGTGGATTCTGTTCCCGGAAAATCGAGTTCCTTTTCAATTTTGCTACCCGCTTTTACCAACCATCGGAGTAGCGATATCGCATTCAACCTTCAAAATTAATCCAGCGCACAATGAATGAAACTAATCCTTTGAATTACGGAATTCTCTATGTCGATGACGAAGTGACATCGCTGAAGTACTTTCGTGAAATCTTCGAAGAAACAGCGCCGGTATTCACGGCTGCTTCAGCTGAAGAGGGCTTTGCTGTTTTGCAGGAGCACGGCGATGAGATTGGGATCGTCCTGAGCGACCAAAGGATGCCCGGCCAGAATGGGATCGACTTTCTTTCCTGTGTTGCTGAAGAGTATCCGCGGCCAATGAGGATTCTCGTGACGGCACACGCCGATTTGTCAGTTGCAGTAGGTGCTCTGAACGATGGCTTGCTCTATGCGTATCTCACGAAGCCCTGGGATCCGGAAGAGCTGGGCATGAGGCTTTCCTGTGCTCTGGAGCATTTCAATGTAGCGACAGAACGGGAAAGGCTACTTGAGGAAAAATCGATCGCATTCAATCATCTATTGATGGCTGATCGGGCTGCAAGCATCGGGATTCTAGCGGCCGGCTTGAACCATCATCTGAGAAATTCACTCACCGTGATTCGGACTTTTCACGAGCTGCTTCCCTATCAGTTGGATGAGGAATTTGGACGGAAGCCTCAGGATGCCGACTATTTTGAGGACTCCTATTCCGAGGCGAAAGACCAGATGGGGAAATTGACCAACATGCTCACGAACCTTTGGGATAGTGCGAACGGGTCTTCGCTACTGTCAGAGGAAGATCTCGACGTGGGGAAAATCTTCAGGGATGCGGCTGAGGTTGTTTTCGCCAGAGATACTGAGGTCTCATTCTCACTCGATATGGATGATAATGTTCCCACTGTCACTGGGGATCTTAGAAAGCTTTCTCAAATGGCCCGCTTGTTAATACAGGAAGGGAAGTCGAATATCACTGGTGCAGGATCTGTTGATGTATCGATTTCTTCTTTCCAGGACCAATCCACAGGACAGGAGATGATTCAGGTTAGTTGTGTTGACGATGGGAAATCAATTGGGGAAGGGGAGGAATTGGAAAGACTGTTTGATCCTTTCTATGTTCGTCCTCATCAGCCGGAAGAGTATGGAACAAATCTGATGGCGTGTTACCTGACTGTTTTCCATCATGGCGGTCGCATCAATGCAGAGCGGCTTCATGATTCCGGGAAAAATGCGATCACCTTCGTAATTCCTAGCTCTCCCGCACCTTCGATCGATCAAAGCGGATCGAAAAAAATAATTGGTGATGCGGTCAGGAAACAGATCACAACGAAGGTTGCTCTTTCTTCGTGAGTTAACTCGTCACGAAATCAGGATTGACAGCCCGACCTGAACTACCAGCCAGATTCCGCAGACGATTGCCGACTGCAGAATGCTGATGTAGCAAAAGTGATGGAGGGCCCACCCCAGTCCGATAAGGATTACCGGGATCAGGAATTGAATGAAACCTGATAGGGCTCCGGCAAAGGAAGCCACGGAAACCACCAGGGCAATCACAAGGATCTTTTTTAAATCGAAGTCTGCTTCGTGCCGGGCTACAATCCACATGGCTCCCATGAGAACAAGAGCGGAAATTAAAACACCTATCATTGTTACCTAATTGAGATAGCAAACCGGAATCGAAGATGGCAAGATAATTTCCGAATCCACCTGTGTCTGGTGGTCCGGTCTGCACGGACGGGCCCAAGATGAATCAAGCCTATTCCGGAAATGGCAGAGCCTTTCAATCACCGTATTCACTCTCCCAGAGCAATTACCCGGCCATCCTTTGTCGATAGAAAGAGTTTCCCGCCCGCAGCAGCCATGCCGTCCCAGGTAGGAAGGGCAGGTAGTTTGATGGTGTTGAGAGTCTCGCCGGACTCAGCCGAGACTGAAATGAGGACGGAGCCCATTTTGCCTTCGAGTGCCGCATCCTGTTCGACGAGGACTTTCTGAACTGTCGGATCATCCGCCGCCAGTTGTTTGAAGGTCTCAGCCTCTTCAAAAAGATCGGGAGGTCCCGCAACAAAAAGCGTATTGTCAGTCAATACCATCGCGCGGGCGAGCAGGGGGATGTCTTCGGTCCAATAGTGTTTGACGAGAGTGCCGCCCGACTTGCCCGATGTGGGGGCCGCTTTCGCTCCGGTAAATGTCAGGGCGCCTGCAAACCTGCCGTCTTTCAGAACTTTGGTGCCGATCAGTGAGCCACTGTTGGAATTCCCGGAGGTGTCGTCAGCGTTCCCTTTGTCGAAAGAACAGGAGATAATCACTTCCGCGTTTTGAGGGGCCCCGGATTCATTCGGACCTTTTGCAAAGCGTTCTGCGATTTCCTCTGCGCTCAGTTCTCCATGGAAAAGCCTGACTTCATCAATGTCGCCTTTCCAGGCAAGTGGTGATTGATAGTTTCCAACCGCTGTTCCCGCATCCGATCCGATCTCGAGGGATTGCTTTGGACTTTCGCCAATGAATGCCGGTGAAGTCCCGCTCGCTACCGGTTTGCCATCAACATAGAGCGCGAGCTTTTTCTTCGAATCAATGAATCCGAAGAGGTGATGCCATTTGCCATCATTGATTGCCGTTTTGCTGACCGCACCGGGAAGTCCATCCCCACTGCTTCGATAGATGAATCTTGGGATGCCTTTGCGAATGGTGATGGCGTAGCCAAGGGCCGGCCCTCCATGTGCGAGAACCACTCCGTCTGTCGCCTTTGTCCGGACCCAGGCTTCTACCGCAAGAGGCTTGCCGGCGGGATTGATAGTTTTGGAAATTTCAAACCCGACGTAGGAACCCTGATTCGTTTTTCCTTTCCCTTTTCCCTTGGATTTTCCTTTTCCTTTTTCACCTGTGCGTCTCAGATCCTTGTCATCGACCGCAGTGAGTGCGCCCTCAGGAGCATTCCGGCTTGCTGAGAAAAGCTGGTGTTCCAGTGTCGTTGTCCATTTCAAATATTCCGGTTTTCTGCCGAACCCGAAAACATCTTTGTCGTTGAAGACGAGGATCCGCCCGGAGGGTGTGTTTTTCCCTGCCTGGTAGTATCCGTTGTGTCCTCCGGCAAAACTCTTTCCAAATACCCAATACGATCTGTGGAACCAGGTGTCGTCGAGGAAGGACATCGGAGCGAAGAGATGTTCTCCATCACGTTGCACGGCGCCCTGAGTGGCGGCATCTCCGGAATGAGGACCGATTTCCAGCCTGTCGCCGCCAAGGTCAAATTTTTGTGAGCGCATGTAGATGTATCCGCCGGATGCGGAGAGGATATCGGGAAGTCCCGCAGGCATTTGAAGTGTCTGGATTTTCTCCTGAAGATTGTTCCCGGTTTCCGGATTGATCTCGTCGATGATCTTCTCGCTGATGACTTTGCCGGTCGCGGGGTCGAGGCTGTAAAATCGGAGACCGCCATCAAGGAAGTTAGAACGTCCCGCCACGAAGTATGCCTGGCCAGCGTTGATCAGGACCGAACCATGAACCGGCCAGACTGATTCAAGTTGTTCGAAGGCCATGTGACGTTCGTCTGAGGGGGCAGCCTGAAATTTCCAGGCAAGTTCTCCATCGCTTGCCCGCAGGCAATAGACATAACCGTCGGCACATCCGAAGAGAATGGAGTCGCCGTGAACCGTGGGCGGAGAGTCTACCCGGCCTCCGGCAGTGAAAGCCCAGACAGAATCCCCGGTTTCGGCAGAAAGGGAATGCACGGTATGTTGATCGATTTGAGCTACGAAAACCCGGCCTCCGGCTGAAACCAGAGTGCTGAGCCGACCTCCCAGTTTCGATTCCCATTTGGTGCTCAGCTTTGCCGGGATTTTCTGTGAAGTGAATCCGCTCCGTTCGTTATCACCGCGAAAGGTGAGCCAGTCGTCAGCCTTAGCAAAGTCACCGTCGAGTTTACCAAACGCAGGTCCTTTGCTAAGCCTGTCCGCTTTGGCTTTCTCGCGGGCCGGACGAGGACCTGTCGCGGAAAGGGCGTTGAATCCGAAGAGCTTCGTCTCGGGATAGCAGGCGCAATTGTGAGGTGGAGCATAGGTAAGCCCGTTGGCTGGCATCACGCCGTAGAGGCAGCCGCCACGGACCCAGTGGTTGATGTCCCAGTGCTCCGTTTCCGGATCGATGAACTCAATCCCTGTGCGGGAGGGCATCAGGAAGCGTTCCGTCGCTTTGGCGATATAACAGCGATGATGAAACCAGTAGGTATCGACATCCGGACCGAACTCCTTCTTTATCTCACCCGTAAGAAGATCACGTCCCGTATACACTCCCGAATCTTTTCCGCTGGTTAAAGGAGCGGACCAAACCGTGTCTTTCAACACCAGCAAATCTTCAGGCGATTGGTATCCGCCACGAGCATGGGGGGCAGTCCAGATCTCCTTTCCTGTGGCTGCATTGTAGGCATGCATGTTCCGGTCGCCTCCGGCAAAGAGAACCTTATCTTTCACTATGACAAGTTTGGGACCGAAGTTGAAGGTCATCTCGTCCCGGCGATCAGTCTCTCCGCCGACCCAAAGCTCGCCACCTTTGGCGCCATCCCTCGCGACGACTTTTTTCCCATCATGATAAAACCTGTCTCTTATACACATCTCCGAGCCCACGAGACCGAGGCTGATCT